>Ga0209404_10001062_pt1 | contig 19598 bp, 12 predicted proteins | sample TroAtlMetagenome_2_FD_187447 | JGI IMG/M metagenome (GOLD analysis project Ga0209404, IMG submission 187447) | Marine eukaryotic phytoplankton communities from Atlantic Ocean - Tropical Atlantic ANT8 Metagenome (SPAdes) (version 2) | ecosystem: Environmental > Aquatic > Marine > Oceanic...
TTCGATGTCAAGCAGTTCTTAAAACATATTGTCTTGTCGAAGACTTACCAACGCAGTTTTGATCTGGGGACAGCCCTGCGAACTTTACCGGCCGAATTAAAAGCACGTATTACTCAGGTCACACAACGCAAAGCACAGACAGATGAACAGGCTTATGCCGCTTTGGATAAGTGGGAAGTTAAGTTAGAAGAGCTTAAGGCGTTACGGGTTAAACATGCTGCAGTGCGGAAGGCATATGTTGATGCAGATACAGCAGCGACAACTCAGCTAGATAAGTACCTCGTTCAGGATGGAGCAGCATTTGCGGCTCAAACGGTCATAGACAAGCAAATCCCTCTGCGTGATTCCTTTACAGCAGCGCACGCAAGTATCGTAAAAGTTCTTGAAAGTTTGCCGGATGATGCGGTGGCGAAAGATGCGGCATCCAAATTCAAAGTGAAATTGGATGCTTCCGTTGCTGCCATATCCAAGCAGACAGATGTCAAAAATAAGGCGAAAGAGCAAGGGAAGAAAGAGCAGGATGCTTTGACCCCGCTTCAGGAGACACTGAATAAAGCCTATCTGGCCTGGAAGCCAGCCAAAGAAGAAATTTATGCATTGGAGATCGAGGAACAAACTTTCCGTAATGAGTTTGAGAGATTGCAGACGTTGGTCGCCGCTTATGAAACTCAGGAGTATGAGTTTGGAAAGATTCTTGCGAACGCTGAACTAAAGCAGGAAATGATTGCGGCGCAGAAGAAAGTTGATAACATCGCAGCAGAAGTGAAAGCCTCAGAACTAATCGTTACTACGTTCAAGACAGAGGTTCTTCAAGCTCAGTCAGAAATGATCACTGCGGTGGAGGCGAAGCAGGCAGCTGTGGCTCAAAGGGCAAAAGTCACAGCCGCTCGTAACAAAAAGTCGGAATCTATTCAGTTGTTGGCGGCTGTCATTGAAACCACAACGACGGCGACATCCGCGATCGCTCAGGATTCTCAGGTTATCGCCGCCCGGAAAGAGTTGTCAGATAGCGAAGCCAAATTAAAAACGGAATTCACTGCTTTGGAAACAGCAGTACAGGCTGTGACTCAGGAGGTTAATGCTAGAACGAAGACGGCGGATACGGTTATTGAAAACGTTAAAGCGATGGTGGAGAAACTTGCCGTTGCGGAAGCCGATTATGCTCAGGTCCAACAATCATTGGCGGCTGTCTCAAAGACTGCTGCCAACCTCAGTAGCCATTATGTTGAATCCACCGAAAAGCTTTCACGTCAACTAGTTAGCCAGTTTGTGGTCAGCGATCTAAGAGCTTTATCACCGGAACAGTTGGCAAATGCAATGATGGAGTCGATGGGGGTTACCCAGGTTTATCGCAACTCGACGATTGCGGAATTAGAGAAAGCAAAACCACTGTCAGATGCCGATAAAAAGGATAGAGCTAAGACAATTCAGCGTGAGCGTGAGATCACTGATAGTGTGGAAGCGAAAATAGCTCCTATTCGTAGTGACTTTGTAAAATTGTACGGAGCGGGAGCGGGTCAGGTGCAAACAGACTTCTTTTCCACCATCGATCAGGCTCTCTACATCACCAACGGCTCACGTCTTACTGGGTGGTTGGGATCTAACAGTTACCTTGTAGGGCAACTAGAAAAACTTGAAGACTCTGCACAAATAGCAGAGGATTTGTATATTAGTGTGCTTTCACGCAAACCCAGTGCCGCTGAAGTCGAGCGCGTTGAGGGGTTTCTGAACGGTGTAGAAGCCGAAAAGAAGCAGGCCATTCAGGATATGGTTTGGGCATTGCTGGCATCTGCTGAGTTCCGGTTCAATCACTAGAACGCAGCCATTTTTGAAGGGAAAACGAAAATGAAATGTAATTATTCATGTAAATCCGCTGCGCATAATATGGCTCGTCGAGGTTTTCTTGGTGGGATGCTTAGTGCAGCAGGCTCGGCCTCGTCCGTCGTTGGTGGATTAGGTATTTTTGCCAATCCAGCGATAGCGAAAGAATTAACCAGTCAACAGAAGCGTGTCGTCGTGTTCAATATGGCGGGTGGTTTGAGTCAGTTGGAAAGCTGGGATCCAAAGCCTGGTCAGGACACGGGAGGGCCATTCCGAGCGATTCCAACTTCCGTGCCCGGCGTTCATATTTCAGAGTTGCTTCCAATGACGGCCAAGCAGATGCATCATCTGGCATTGGTTCGAAGTATTAACACGAAAGAGAATGACCATGGTAAGGGTCGATACATGATGTTTACCGGGCGTCGACAGACTCCGGCACAGGAATTTCCTCAGATCGGTGCTGTAATGGCCAAGGGGCTTGGCGCTGATAAGAATGCACTGCCAGGTTATATCCAGGTTTCAAGTAGTACAGGGGGTCGTAGTAATGACTCCGCTTATCTAGGTCCTGCATTTGCGAGTATTCGAATTGCGAGTGGTAAGCCGCCGGCCAACTCGGCTCGGCCAGGTACGCTCGATGAAAATCGAGACATGTTGCGTAATAACTTCCGTAAGCTAGCGAATGACGATTTTTCCCTTCGTCGTCGATCCGCTCAAACGGATGCTTATACACAGAGCTATGAACAGGCTCAGCAGTTAATGGCAAAACGTGATGTCTTCGATATCACCAAAGAACCTCAGAAAGATCATGAGCGATATGGTGATCATCAGTTAGGACAACATACATTGTTGGCACGTAGATTATTGGAGAATGGCGTGACGATGGTTCAGGTGACTCACTCGAACTACGACACTCACAACGAAAATTTCAATTTTCACTTCGAACAGTTGGGCGAATTCGACCGAGCGTTTGGTACGTTTGTCCAGGATATTGCCGACCGGGGCATGCTGGAGAGTACGTTGATTGTAGTTTTAAGTGAATTTGGGCGAACTCCAAGAATTAACCAGCGGTATGGTCGTGACCACTGGGGGTCTTCCTGGTCCATTTGTCTGGGGGGTGCCGGCATTCAGCGTGGAGCTGTGATTGGTGCGACCGGTGAAGATGGTGTTCAGATTAAGGACCGTGAAGTTGATCATGGCCATCTATTCCATACTTATTTGCAGGCAGTTGGTGTTGATTCGCTTGGCCACTTTAGTATTGGTGGACAAGATATCCCAGTGGCAGATCCGGCCTATGCGCCTATCGAGGAGTTGTTGAGCTAATGACGTTTCCCGTAGCCAAGACGGATCCAAAAGCCTCTCATTTATCTAAGACCCTAAAGTATGCGAAGCCTTTGGTTTCGTGTCGTTTTGATCCGACTGGTCGCTATTTGTTCGGTGCGTCGCAGGACTTTGCAGTCGTGCGTTGGACGCTGGCTGATGACTCGATGAAGGTTTACAAAGCTCATAATTCATGGGTGCGTGGTCTCGAGTTTTCCAAAGATGGTAAGACGATTGTTAGTAGCGGCTACGATGACAGGCTGTTTTTCTGGAATGTCGAAGATGATCGTGAAGAGCCTAAGCCGGTTCGCGAGATTGTTGCTCATAAAGGCTGGATTCGGGCGATTGCTTTGAGCCCGAATGGAAAGTGGCTAGCTTCGGGCGGGAATGACCGTATCGTCAAATTATGGGAAATGGAAACCGGCAAGCTTGTCACCGAGCTCGTAGGCCATGAACGTGATGTTTATAGTCTTCTGTGGCATCCGGAGGATGGCACGTTGTTTAGCGGCGATCTGACTGGTCAGATTAAACGCTGGAATGTTGCTGAGTCCAAAGAGACGATGAACTATGATGGTGCCGCGCTGCATACATATAATGGTGGTCAGCAGGTTAGTTATGGCGGTATCCGGGGCATGGCGCTTAGTCCTGATAATAAAACATTATTCGCCTGTGGTCTTCACAAAGGGACAAATCCGCTGGGTGCTGTCCAGACTCCATTGGTGATCTCCTTTGATGCTCAAACAAAAGAGGCTGGCAAGAACTGGTCGATCGAAGGCTTGCAGGCTATTGCCTGGCAGTTGTATCAGCACGAAGATGGGTACCTAGTCGTTGGTGTTGGAGGATCGGCCGGAGCTCATTTAGTCTTCATTAATCCTTCGGAAGCGAAAGATTTCCATCGCCTTAAAGTAGGCGACGTTGCACGTGAGTTAGCAATGCACCCGGATGGAATACAGGTTGCACTGGCAAGTTCTAATGGTACGGCACAGATTTGTCGACTCGAGGCGAAGCCTCCAGCGGCAGAAGGTGCTAAGTAGGATGTCCAGCAGATGTTTCACCGTTCTGGTGTCTTTAATCGTAGTTAGTATGCTTGCCTTACAGGCGAAAGCTCAGGTCTTCGTGTTACCCTCAGGGCAGATTACTTTGGTGGATACAACGGTGAATGTTCCTGATGGCGGCTTTGTGCTGTTAGGAAATGTGTACTATGGTGCCGAGGGTAGGATACAGCATCGGATCCCTGGACTTCCCTGTCTACCGCTCTTTGGGGTCACGCCACTATGGAATCATCGAGCATATGGTTCTTATCATAGTGAGCCGCAAATCTATCTTGGCGTTCGGTTTCATAACTTGGCAATGCGTGATCGCAGCACACTTCTGCAGGGTCAGCAAATCATGGAAACGAAACGTGCTGCGGGTTACTTACCGCCCGAAGCAAAGCCGTTGCCAGCTCGGATTCCATCCTCGCTAAAACGCTCCTTCTTCTCGGAACGTTGAGTGCCATCCGGCTCTTGGATGCGTTAAAATTGAGACGCAGCAAGACAGGAGTTTTAACATGCGCTACTATTTCCTACTTTTGATTAGTTTGCTGTCAGCTAAGGTGTCTTTTGGGCAACTGGCCGACGGATCACCACCGCCGAATTTGCTGGACGATCGTTTAGTCCTAGAGGAATATATTTCTCATCCGGAACTAACAACGCCAACGGGTATTGCAGTGACTCAGGATGGCAAAGTCCTGGTAGTTGAGTGTCACACACACTTCCCACCGGATAATTATGATGGCTTGAAACACGATCGTATTCTCTGGCTTCAGGATACAGATGGAGACGGCCAAGCGGATAAGAAGACGGTGTTCTTTGAGGGTACGACACAGACGATGAATCTGGCGGTTCACCCTAACGGCGATATTTATCTGGCTACGCGAAGAAGTATTTTGATTTTGCGGGATACAGACAACGATGGAGTGGCTGACCAGAATCGAACGGTCGTTCATCTGATTACCAAAGGTAACTACCCCCATAACGGATTGTCTGGATTTTCATTCAATGAAGATGGAGATGTATTTTTTGGTTTGGGTGAGAACCTTGGAGAAGATTACTCCATGGTGGGTGACGATGGTTCGGTGATCAGCGGGGGTGGTGAAGGCGGAAGTATTTTTCGAATGAAGCCGGACGGATCTCGACTGAAGCGTTATGCGACCGGATTTTGGAATCCTTATCGGACGACGATCGACGCCTTCGGTCGGATGTTTATGGTCGACAATGATGCTGATTCCCGCCCGCCTTGCCGTTTGAATCATGTCGTTGCCAATGGTGATTATGGGTATCGATTTAAGTATGGACGAAAGGGTTTGCATCCTTATACGTCATGGAATGGTGAGAATCCGGGCATGTTACCTATGGCATCCGGGATAGGTGATGGCCCATCGGGTGTTTTGGCATACGAGTCGACGCATTTACCTAAGGACTACCTGGGTGGCGTGTTTGTGACGGCGGCCTGGATCCATAACCGTCTCGAATTCCACCGGTTGATTCCTCATGGTGCTTCATTTCGGACGGAGATGACGACCGTGATTCAGGGAGATGATAACTTTCGTCCGGTCAGTATCACGACAGCACCAGACGGTAGTCTCTATATGACGGACTGGGTGGATAAAAGCTATAACATACATGGCTTTGGGCGAGTGTGGAGACTACGGGCCAAGGCCCCTGTTATGCAGTTGCCTCGTACTTTTCGATCAGCACGCGAACGCTTGTTAGAACAGGATCAGAATTCTCGTCGGCGTGCCGCTCAACAACTGTCCCGGGGCTCAATCGATGACGTGCAGTATCTGAAAGATATCGCACGGGGGAATAAAGAGGATCGAGTTCGAGTCGACGCAATTCTGGCTTTAGATCAGATCGGAGCGGTTTCCCAGGAACTTGCCGATCTACTTATTCGGGATCCGCAACAGCGAGTGCGCGAAGTAGCGGTCACTCGTTTGCGATTATCTGACAGTCAGATTTTGACGGTTTTGTCCGGTGACGGTGATGATCTTGTTAAAGCCGCTGCTTGGAGGAAAGCCAAGGCAACCGTTGCAGGAGAACCATATGAATTATTGGAATTAGCATTGGCTAGTGAAGATCCTTTTTTGCGTCATGCCGCGTTACAAAGCATGATTAATCCCGGCGCCACATTTGAATTGTCTAAGCCTTTTGACAGTCATCAATCAGTTGCGATGCAACTCGGAGTAGTGATCCAGCAGCAACAACATGCTCCTGAGGCCCTCGAAGCTTCGCTGGATCAACTGATTCGTCATCCGGATGAACGAATTCGTTTTCTTGCCCTCAAGTGGATCGGTGACAATCAGCTCATTCAATGGAAAGACGTTTTAAGCAAACAGCTATTTTCGATTGCAACCACGGAAAAGTTGGTTGCAACGTCTTTGGCGACGGTTGACTTACTGGAAGGAAATTCGCCAGTTGATTTAGATAAGGCCGGTAGCGATTTCTTTGCCCAACGTATTTTAGGAGGTTCGGAGGCATCACTTGACTTGAAGGCCTATGCGATTCGTAATATTTCGCCGACCCACATTTTGGGTAGTGTTGAGTCACTAGCAAAACTGATGGAGGACAATCAGAGTCGGATTATTCGTGAGGTCATTGCCAAGCTGCAGGTGCATCCGGATCCCACAGCTCAGGTAGTTATTCGTAAGATTGCGGAAACGGAGAGTTTACCTGCGGATATTCACGTATTGGCCGTCGCTGCACTTCAACCTAATTCGAAAGAGAATATTGCAACGCTTTTACAACTCTTGGAAAGTGAGAAGGTTGCGGTCAATGAAGAAGCGCTACGTTCCCTCAACGGTTTCACACCTAAGCCCGGCGAGTTAACGCAATTGAAAGACAACGTGAAGACTGAGTATGGACAGGAGTTATATGAAAAACTTGTTGCTTCGCCTGAGATACCGGAAGAATGGAAAAAACGATCGATTGAAGGTTGGGTTGCGTCTCTGCCACTAGGAGATCCTCAACGTGGCGAGCGAGTCTTTTTCAATAGTCAGTCAGGCGGGTGCTTCCAGTGTCATCGAATTCAGGGGCGTGGAAATGAAGTTGGTCCCGACTTAAGCCGTATCGGAAATACACTCGCTTTAGATAAGATCTTGGAGTCTATTATTGATCCAAGTCGCAACATTGCACCCCGGTTCCAGTCGTGGAAACTGGTCTTGGATGATGGTCGGTTGATTACGGGAATGAAAGTAGGAGAAGATAGAGATGGCAAACAGTTTTATGTTGATTCGACGGGCCGGAAACAAGGAATTTCTCCTGCTGAGATCGATGTCAGGCAAGCCGATACAGTTTCGATCATGCCACAGGATCTTATTAAAAATCTGACAGTCCAGGAATTGGCAGATGTAATTGCTTACCTAAGCACGCTCAAGGGTACTGATTAAATGAAACCAGGCTATTCAGTTTTTTCGTGGTTGTGCATTGTAGTTGGAGTCCTTCCAGCGGCAGCGGCTCCCATTTCATTTAACCGCGATGTTCGTCCTATTCTGGCCAATCACTGTTTTGCTTGTCATGGACCGGACGGTGGCCAGCGACAAGCTGAACTCCGGTTAGATATTGAAGAGCTCGCCAAGGAGGATCGTGATGGCAGTTTTGTGATTCAGCCTGGAAACGTCGTTGCCAGTATGCTAGTCACGCGGATTCAGGAATCAGATCAGGACCTGATAATGCCTCCACCACATTTCCAAAAGCCGCTGACCGATCAGCAGAGGGAAATGTTAAAGCGATGGATTGAGGAAGGTGCGATATGGGAGTCACATTGGGCGTTCCGGCCACTCCAGCGATCTCAGGCCCCAAGGATCCGGGGAGCTAAGATTTTGAATGAGATCGACAGTTTCATTATCGACCATTTGCAACATGCATCCTCAGGATTAACTCAAAGTAAAGTGGCAGACAAAATGACATTGGTGAGACGAGCCAGTTTTGATCTTCGAGGATTGCCACCATCAGTAAATGAGGTTCAGAAGTTTGTCAGTGGTGACGTGACCTATGAAGCATTAATCGATAGTTTCTTAGCATCTGAAAGCTTTGGCGAACGCATGGCTCAGTATTGGCTTGATTTGGTCCGGTATGCGGATTCAGGTGGTTATCACAGTGATGTGACAGTTCATATCTCACCTTACCGTGACTACGTCATTAAATCCTTTAATGACAATCTGCCATTTGATCAGTTTACGATTGAACAACTCGCAGGCGATCTTTTGCCAGACCCTACCGAATGGCAAATGATTGCTACGGGATATAACCGACTCAATAAGACGACGGAAGAAGGAGGAGCTCAACCCGGTGAGTACCTTGTGAAATACGCCGCTGATCGTATCCGGACGACTTCAGGCGTGTGGCTAGGGATCACCCTGGGATGTGCTGAATGTCACGATCACAAATATGATCCGTTTACGGCAAGAGATTTTTATAGCTTTGGTGCGTTCTTTGCAGATATTAAAGAAGTTGGTCAATACGGGGGTGGTAATCGTGATCCCGAAATCAGAGTCGCTACGTTACCTCAGCGACGAGAGCTACAGCGAATAGAGCTAGCGCTTCAAGACGCCATAGATGGTCAGCAACAGGCTAAGGTTAATGAATTGACGGAGGTGAAAGCCGCGATCGAAAAACAGTTTGTTCGTACGATGATTACCAAGAGCGTCGCTCCACGGGAGATTCGTATCCTTCCACGCGGAGATTGGCTGAATAAATCAGGAATCGTGGTGCAGCCGGAAGTCCCCGTTTCTCTATCTCTGGACACGATTGATAGGGAACATCGATTAACGAGGTTGGATTTAGCGAACTGGGTTGTGGCGGAGGAGAATCCACTGACAAGTCGAGTCTTCGTAAATAGAATGTGGAAACTTCTGTTTGGCCGCGGCATTTCTCCAAGGCTCGATGATGTTGGCGCTCAGGGCGAGCCTCCTACCCATCCGGAACTATTGGATTATCTGGCGATTCGTTTTATTGAATCAGACTGGGATGTTAAAGCGCTTATCAAATATATAGTTTTATCGCACACGTACCAACAAAGTTCATTAGTCTCTTCCCGGGCAGCCAAGGTTGATCCGGAGAATACTCTGTTTGCGCGTCAGCTTCGTTGGCGGCTGGATGCAGAGTTCATTCGCGACACAGCATTATCGACCTCCGGATTACTAGATAAAACTATAGGGGGTCAGAGTGTCTTTCCTTATCAACCAGTGGGTTACTGGCAGTATTTAAATTTTCCCACCCGAAGTTGGAAGCCAGACATTGGCCAACAGCAATATCGTCGAGGCCTCTATACCCATTGGCAACGAACGTTTGTGCACCCGTCCATGCTGGCATTTGATGCCCCCACGCGTGAAGAGTGCGTGGCACAGCGTTCCGTCTCAAATACACCTTCCGCTGCTTTGACCTTGCTTAACGACCCCTCCTTTGTTGAAGCGGGGCGTGCGTTGGGACAACGTGCGATTCAGGAAGGTGGTACGACGGATATGGAAAGGATTCACTGGCTTTTTCAAACGGTATTGTCGCGTCGTGCTAGCCAGAACGAGATGACGAAAATGATTGAGTTACTTGGGCAATTCAAAACTCAATACACGATGGACATCAAAGCAGCAGTTGAACTTCAAGCTGTCGGACAATTTAAACTGGATCCGGATGTCGATATTGGTCAGGCGTCTGCCTGGGCAATGTTGGGCCGGGCACTGCTTAATGTCAATGAAGCGATCTACAGGAATTAGGATGTGGAAGTCATGATACCTTTGAACTCAAATACCGGTAGCGGTATGGATATAACGCGGCGGGCATTTCTGGGTCGAACCTCTGGTGGATTAGGACTCGCCGCGTTGACAGGCTTGTTGCAGTCAGAGACAGCTGCAAACTCGGCTGAGGGGCTCGCTGCCGGAATCACGGATGGCCCTCATTTTGCCGGAAGAGCTAAGCGCGTTATCTTCCTCTGCATGGCTGGCGGCCCGTCTCATTTGGAGTCGTTTGACTACAAGCCAAAGTTAGAGGAGATGCACGGAAAGCCGATGCCTGAGTCGTATACAGCGAACCAGCCAATTGCTCAGCTGCAGGGGCAGAAGTTGGTTTGCCAGATGCCGTTAATACCCTTTAAGCGATTCGGGGAGTCTGGCCAGCAGATCTCAGAGATCTTCCCACATATCGGCTCCGTGGCGGACGAGTTATGTATTATTAATAGTCTTCATACCGATCAGATTAATCACGACCCGGCCCATACGGTTATGAATACCGGCACGTCGATTTCAGGTCGCCCTAGTATGGGTTCCTGGGTAACCTATGGCTTGGGTAGCGAGTCGGCCAACTTGCCCGGATTTGTTGTGCTCACAAGTAAAGGTGGCCGAAACCCTCAACCGATTGCCACTCGACAGTGGCATAGTGGTTTCTTACCGGGGCGCTTTCAGGGAATTCAGTTCAACTCGACAGGAGATCCGGTTCACTTTGTTAATAATCCGGCTGGAATCAATCGTAATCAGCAACAACGAGTGATTGAGGCGATTACCGGACTTAACGAAATCCGAGATCGATTAGTCGATAATCCAGAGATCAGAACTCGTATTCAACAGTATGAACTTGCCTTCCGTATGCAGAGCGCAGTTCCTGAATTGATGGATATTAGCAAAGAGTCTCAGGAGACGCTTGATCTGTATGGAGTGGCCGGAGCTGATGGTTCTTATGCTTATAACTGTTTACTTGCACGACGACTGGCCGAAAGTGGTGTTCGTTTTATTCATCTTTATCACCGAGGATGGGATCATCACAATGATTTAGCCCGCTATATGGGAATTTGTAGCGGTCTGTGTGACAAACCAACGGCAGCCTTGATTAACGATTTAAAGCAACGTGACATGCTGAAAGATACTTTAGTGGTTTTTGGTGGTGAATTTGGACGTACACCGATGGCTCAGACAAACAAAGGTCCTGTCGGTCGTGATCATCATATGAAAGCGTTTAGTATGTTTATGGCAGGCGGAGGTATTAAAGGGGGAATCACGTATGGGGCGACCGATGAACTTGGATATAACGCCGTGGACAATGTGGTTCACATTAATGATTTGCATGCCACGATGTTGCATCAGCTAGGTATCGACCACGAACGACTTACATTCCAGTATCAGGGCCGTGATTTTCGCCTGACAGATGTAGCTGGTGACGTGATCAGGCCCATTTTGGCTTAAGACGATAACCTTAGAGCCCGGGATCGCAACTCAGCGATTAGGTAAAACGATCCTGTGACAACAATCAGATCGTCACCGTCAGCATTTTCCAGGGCCTGATGAAAAGCAGCCTCCGGATTAGGTTCTGTTTGTATTCGGGATGCCAGATTGTTGCAGGCTGTTGCAGCCGAATCAAACAAAAGCTGAGGCTCCACAGCCCGGGGATTTGTTGTGTATTTAGTAAATGTAATACTGTGGAACAGAGGCGCTAACAGTTCCACGATCTCATCGTATTTTTTATCTTTACTACAGCTTAGGACGAGGTGGAGTTTGGTCTTGGGAAAGTGATGCATCAAAAAATCGGCTAACGCCTTGGCAGAGTTTGGGTTGTGTGCTACGTCCAGCAGAATCTGTGGCTGAGCGTTGATTAACTCGAGCCGACCGGCACATCTTACGGTTGATAAACCTGATTCGATCACTTTATCGTCAAGGGAATAATCAAGTTTTTGTAGCTCGTGAATAATGCCAAGACAAACAGCAGCGTTATTAATTTGGTGTTGTCCGGGAATCCCTACGGTCAGATTTTCCCAGGTCAGCTTCCCGTGAATAGAGACACTTGCAATTTGTGGTTGTATGGTTTCAACGTTGCCACTTTCAATAATAATATCCTGAGCCAGAGTCAGAAGTGGAGCCTGCCGCTGAGCAGCGATTTGTTCAATCTCCTGTTGTGGGCCGTCGACAGTACAACCGTTGATCACGGGTACTCCGGTTTTAATAATCCCAGCCTTTTCACGGGCGATTAGTTCTAAGGTATTGCCAAGAATGTCAGTATGGTCCAGACCGATATTGGTGATTGCCGTTACGATTGGATCACAGATGTTGGTGCTGTCCAGACGCCCGCCAAGTCCAACTTCTACTACGGCAATATCTGCCTTGGCTTCACAGAAGTACATAAATGCCAGTGCGGTAGTTATTTCAAAGAAGGTTGGTTTGAGATCGATGTCCGGTTGTTGGGCATCGCGTTGATCCATTTCTTCTACAGCAGGCATGATTTCCCGAATCATTCGGATCAGACTCTCTTCACTGCATGGCGTACCGTCGATGCAAAAACGTTGTCCTAGATGTTCAAGATGTGGCGAAGTAAAGAGACCGGTCGTGTATCCCGCCTCTGTTAGAATCTTACTCACCATGGAGGAGACAGAGCCTTTACCTTTTGTGCCGGCAATGTGAATAGCCTTGATTTTACGTTGGGGGTTACCCAGAAGCTCAGCAAGTTGTTTCATGCGATCGAGCTTAAAGGTGTCGGGAGAACTAGTATTCATTGTTCGCTCAAGGTCAAAGCGACTGAAGAGGAATGCCTTGGCATCTGCGTAGGTCTGAATATGCGAATTAGACGACATTGAATCTTTTGGACTTGGAGTGTTAGGTGCTGAATTGAAAGTCATTCGACCTCTCAACCCACCAATCAACTGATATAACCAGCACGACCGTCAAACGGTCTTACGAACAGGCTATATATCTTTATTTTGATAGCATTCCTATCCCTTATTTATAGTGTTCAAACGGCATACTTTAAGAGTATGGCAAGAGGTTTTTTCACAATCTCTTGATCCATAGATTGGTTAGAGCTTTGTTTGCTCTTTGTAGTGAACTGCGGAGGCTATTTATCCGTATGAATTAAATTGTCTCTGGCGGTAAATTTTATTATTCCAAGTGTTTGGGAACTAGTAATAACGGCCTGTCATCAGAAAGGTTTTAGATGTCCACATCAGTCGACGATAAGCGGGATGTCATTATTGAAACTCGCAACTTAACCAAAGTCTATAAAGACTTCTGGGGTCGTCCTAAAGTCAACGCTTTGGAATCGCTTGACCTGGAAGTTCGTCGCGGGGAGATTTTTGGTTTGTTGGGGCCTAACGGGTCCGGCAAATCGACCACGATTAAGTTGATCCTCGGACTACTGTTCCCAACCAGTGGTCAGGCACTGGTTTTTAATAAAGAAGCCTCCGACGTATCGAAGAATGAGCGGATTGGGTATTTGCCTGAAGAGTCCTATCTCTACAAGTTCCTTAATGCAGAAGAGACGCTGGATTTTTATGGTCGTTTGTTCAATATGTCTGCTGGTCGCCGCAAGCAACGCGTTCGGGATCTCATTAAACTGATCGACATTGAATGGGCTCAGCGTCGTCAGTTGAAAGAGTACTCCAAAGGGATGACACGTCGTATTGGACTCGCTCAGGCTTTGATTAATGACCCAGAGCTGATCGTTCTCGATGAACCAACTACTGGTTTGGATCCCATTGGTACTCGGGAAATGAAAGACCTCATTGTACGTCTCCGCGATCAGGGGAAAACTATTCTGATGTGTAGTCACCTGTTAGCGGATGTGCAGGATGTCTGTGATCGCATTGCGATTCTTCATCAGGGTGAATTAAAAGAAATGGGAGCAGTTGAGAACTTGCTCAGTGTTCGTGATATTACGCAGATTCAAGCGAAGGGATTGAGCAATGATGCTCAACAGCAAATTCGTGAGATCATTGCGAACGACAAAGCGGATTTGGTCTCGATGGAAAATCCAACCACGACGCTGGAAGACTTGTTCCTCGGTATTGTACGAGATAGTAAAGCTCGTCCTGGATATAACCGTAAGCGGGAGCGGGATCAACAAGAGCCCGTTGAGACTGCTACCACTGGTGACGAGACAGTCAAAGATACAGAAGAGACATCCTAAGCAAGTCGGTATGCATTTTATCCCGGTTGAATCAAAAGAGTATTAACGGAATTACAGACAAATGGTCGTAGATCCTAGTGAGTTTATTCCTTTTAGCGAGTGGCTATCGAATGCTGCTGGCGGGTTTATCGTACTGGCACTTGTTATCTTCATTGCCTGGACGGTTATCGCATTTGCGTTCACCGCGCTCCGCAACACTCCTAAACAGGCAGTATCGATTGTTGGCGGTGGTTTAAAAAGAGCAATTCTGGAAGACTTTCCGCGATCTTCATTGCGTCGCACGATCGGTATGACACGATTGGCGATTCAGGAGGCGATTCGCAACAAAGTTCTAATCATCTTTGCCTTATTCGTTGTGTTGTTACTGTTTGCAGGCTGGTTTCTGGATGTACAGAATGATCACCCGGCCCGTCTATATCTTGGATTTGTTATTTCGACCAGTACTTACCTGCTGCTGGCGTTAGCGATGTTTGTAAGTGCCTTTAGCTTACCTAATGATATCAAGAATAAGACGATCTATACGATTACCACCAAACCAGTGCGAGCGCATGAGATTTTTCTAGGGCGCGTTCTTGGCTTTGGCTTTGTCGGTACGGTACTTCTAATACTGATGGGGTTGGTAAGTTATGGGTTTGTCGTTCGTGGTCTGGATCATTCCCACACCATTGACCTAGCCTCCATCGAATGGGACGAAGAGACAGGATTGGGAACAGGATTTACATCGGTCGATTCCCATCATCGCCATGATTTTTTGATCAACCGCAATATAGAGGGGGATCGTCCGGTGGGTGCCACCGAGATCGCTCAAGGTCATACCCATGCGATCTACCGAGATGGTGATAATTATGTAGTAGGTCCGCCTACGGGGGACCTGCTCGCTCGTGTTCCAGTTTATGGCAGTCTTCGTTTCTTGGATCGCTATGGTCGTGAAAGTGACGCCGGTGGTGAGGGTGGTTTGTCTGTAGGTAAAGAATGGACCTACCGAGAATACATTGAAGGTAATACGTTAAGTACAGCGATCTGGACATTTGAGAACTTAACATCAGACATGTTCAGCACGGGAGGGGGCGATGAGGGCGTAGTACCATTGGAATTAAACCTACGTGTATTCCGAACGACAAAAGGGGATATTGAAGGTACGGTTCAAGGTGAGATTTTACTAGTGAATCCCGAAAAGACCTTATCGGTTCAGGACCGCTATAGTGCTCCGATTTCTTTTGAAGCGGAGGAATTTCAAACCTTTCAGGTAAATATCGACTACAAAGAGATCCGCCGGCAGAATCCAAATACGGCTGAGCTCGAAAAGATTAACCTGTTCCAGAATCTGGTTGATAACGGGAAACTTGAAGTTCACGTCCGTTGCCGAGACCGCGCTCAGTTTTTTGGCATGGCTCAGGCGGACATGTATATTCGAGCTCCTGAAGGTTCATTTGAAATGAACTTCTTTAAATGCTACCTGGGTATTTGGATGCAATTGGTACTTGTCACGCTCTTTGGAGTGTTCTTTAGTACGTTCTTGAATGGCATTGTCGCGATGGTTGCAACGTTATCTATTGTTGTGATGGGTATTTCTGCCGGGTTTATTGGGGAAGTACAGTCGGGTGATGCGCCTGGTGGCGGACCGATCGAGTCTCTTATTCGAAATATCACTCAGCAAGGTGCGACGGTGGATTTGGATATGGGTGAGACAGCGACGTCGGTCATTCAGTCTTTAGATTCGTTCTATTTGGATACGATGGAAAGTGTCGCTAAATTGGCACCAGACTTTCCCAAATTTAATATGGCCGCCAAAGTCGCTTACGGTTACGACATTAATCTGGATCTCATCCTGAAACAGATTGCGACGACTTTGGTCTACTTCTTCGTCTTATTGTTTGCGGGATACTTTGTCATCTCATCAAGGGAAATTGCAGCGTGAACCTAGAAACGTCTTTCAAGCGTAAAGTTAGCTATATCACAGGCATTGTGTTGTTGTTGTTCCCGTTGTTTTATCTTGGGCAACCCTCCACTAGTGATGCCGAAGGTGGGCGTGGGGGTAAGCTTGCTCAGTTACGAGCTGAGAACTATCTGGCACAATCAAATCTGGGTGAGATTGACCCGGTAAGTTCAACCATGCAGTTGGCGACCTTTGGGTTGCGTCCAATAGCGGTGATTGTCTTGTGGGAGAAAGCGACACGATTCCAGAAGATGGAAGACTATGACAATGTGACGGCGACGGTGAATCAGATTTCAAAGTTGCAGCCAAATTTTGTATCGATCTGGAAATTTCAAGCGCATAACCTTGCCTACAATATTTCTGTGGACTTCGATAACTATCGTCATCGTTACCAATGGGTGCGACGTGGTATCGATTTCTTAATGGAAGGTACTCAGTACAATAGTCAGGACGCGAAATTAGTTCAGGAAGTTGGGGCTTATACAGGGTCTAAGATTGGTGGTTCTGATGAGAAACGTCAATTTCGCCGTTTGTTTGCTGAGGATGATCCTTTCCACCAGCGTATGGAAGACTATGGACTCGAGATGGACTCACAGTTAGTGGCAGGTGCTGACGGAAAGCCGGACAACTGGAAAGTTGCTAATCGCTGGTATCAGAAAAGTGAAGACGTCGCAAAGTTTAGCGACGGTGGCATTCGTGGTGATTGGTTGCGGTTCTACGAACGTAAACCACAAGCATTGATCTATTATGCGATTTCCTTGGAAGACGAAGGCTATCTGGATACAAATGCCCAGCAGGCATTTGCGATTGCTCATGCAGGACTTGTCGAACTTGGCACGCTGGATATTCTTTCAACCTTTACCGGAACAACTTTGCGTCTTAACCAGGGGGCTGAATTCCAACGCAAGTTAGATGACATGCGTCAGGAAATGGACAAGTTGGGGCCCGGTGTACGACAGGCCGAAAAGGAGAAGCGGTTTAATGCACTATCAAAGCCTCAACAGGAAGCGATGAAGTTGGCTCCGGAACTTCGTACCGAATACCATGAACGAAAGATACAGGAAGCAAATCAGGCTCTGTTTGTATCAGAGATCGATATTGCTAATGCAATGCCTGATGGTGTTAAAGATCAGGCTCTCGCATTGGCTGCCGAGGCGGAAGCAATGGCGATCAAAGCTGATGCGGTCAATTATATGCGGTCCATGATTAACTATGACTATTGGTTGCGACGATGTGAAATGGAACAGCTGGATCTAGCCATTAATGCTCGTAAAACCACTGCCGGTGCCGATGAGCTATTCATTGCCGCTCGACTTCAGCCGGCTCGTGAGGAATACGAAAAAGCATGGACGATGTGGACCAATATCTTTGTCAAGTATCCGTCAATGATCACCAAAGATACCGGGCAAAACTTAATGCCTTCGATAGCAAATTATGTGGAACTACTTTCGCAGTTTGATGAAGATGTTCCGGAAGGGTTTGCTTTGCAGGAATTGGTTGATTTGGCCGAGGCAGAATTGGCACCGTTGCCAGACTCAAACATCCAATTTCCCTCACCTTCTAATCCCGATCGCATTAAGGGTGAAGTTCCAAAACCGGAATTCCAGCAAAACTAATGACTCACCGAGAGTGATTAAGGTTTTTGTATTCCTGATGGATTCGTTGAAAGAAGACCTCTTGTTGATCGATCGGATGATAGATCGCCCGCATTACAAAGCGATAGGTTTTACCGATTTCGTAGTCCTGGATGAAGTATTGAAAGTCCCATGCAGGATTGCCGTTTCCACCACCTGAAGGTGACTGTGAAAGTCGTATCTGGTCCGCCGTCCGAAATACCTGAGCGAAGCCCATATTCCGACTTACCCCGTAATACCAGGGTTCGTGGAAGCGATGGCGGGAGTAACCAAAGACGAGTGTTAAAGGAAAGTTCTTGTCATGCTTGAATAGGCGTGTATCCCGGATACCACGATGGGTGGCGTGAATGCCATGTTGAGGAGTGACGCTTCGGATAATCTTAGGAGCAGGTAGTTCCCGAAGGTCCTTCCCTTCTATATTCTCGAAACCGGGGAAATGAATACTTTTGTCTTTAGGTTGGTGAATGTAGCTTGCCCAGAATAGACCGATATAATTATTTTCAAATGTTTTGGCTCTCGGTATACATTCATAAGTCAACTGAATCGTACCGTCTTCAAGTAGCTCATAACGTTGGCAGCTTTCCAGCTTATAGTGACCAGCAGGTGCCTGATAAAGTTCGACGGTATTTTGATTGATCCGTCGCAATTCCATCGGGAGGTTGCGAGGTTCGAACAAGATTGTTCGGTCTCGTGTACGGCCATCGTGGATGTGCTCATAGTTTAGTCCTGCGTAGTTGGGAACAAACAGGTTGTTTGGCTGCTCAGTATGCGAGATGCGGGCGATACCACTGTAGCCCGCTCGGTGACTGGGAACCGTATTGTCATCTACCGCCTGGTTGTTCACGACGACGATTTCTAAGCCATCTCGCTTAAGCACGACATAGTTTTTAACCGGTGACGTCCAATCACCTTCCTGTCTGCCGATGGATGTGATGGGAGTTACTTCAACAGCGTTGACTTCGGCTGTGATTGAAATGGAGAACGCAGCCCCGACTAACAATAACGATAGATAACGTCGCATATTCAATGATTTTCTCGATATTGGGAAAGCTGGCCGATACTGGATTTGTAGTAACGAGTCGTTCGAGCCGTGAGTTCTTCCTGGTTTTTTGTCTGTTGTTCTTTGAGATCGTCTAGATTTGCCTGACAGGTCAGACAGCCTCTTGTTTCAAGATGAGCCTTGATAAACAGACTTTGATCCTTCGGTAGAATGTCTAACAAATAAGCTCCTAACGTCTTTCGGCTTGGACAGCCGAGATTGTGTTGCCGCCAGATAGCTCCTAGCGAGTGTTCTCCACCGGCAATTTGTTGTCTAATCCGACGTAGTCTTTCCTGTAAGTTGGTGTCTTGCCCTAAGGCTTCTTCCAGTCTGGAGGCCCGAACTGCTTCCAGATCCTCTTCCAGATACGCAGCCAATTCGGAATCGCTAAATTGATTTAACATCGAATTCTCCTAAGATTCCTGATCTACGTATAATTCAGGGAACAAGTCGGCATTAACTCCAAGTCGTATCATATGCCGTTTAATCTTGTCGATGAATTCATGTTTTAAGCTGGCGACTTGTGGTTGAGACAGGTCCAGGAGGTCGGCGATTTCCTTATTCGGAGTCGCGCTTACAAACAGGAGTTCCAGACAAGCCAATTTGATCCAGGATGCGTTTTCGATTAAATGAGCCACTTCCTGCTCAAGAATTTGCAGTAATGCATCTTCTTCGGCTCGCCGTCGTTCGCCACTTCGATAAATGGTTGACGCTCCGCGACCTCCGCCTAGCAACTCGATTTGCTGTTGCGACTCATTGGAAGTTAGGGAGGATATGTCAGGGCGCCGACCGGTCTGTTTGAAGTGGTCGATGATTCGAAATCGGCAAATAGTGAACAGGAAACTGTCGATAGGTCGGGTTTCATCAAAGTTAGGAAGGCTATTGACGAAACCGATGAAGGTATCTTGGACGATATCTTCAACGGTGGCGGGGTC
>Ga0209404_10001064_pt1 | contig 19587 bp, 16 predicted proteins | sample TroAtlMetagenome_2_FD_187447 | JGI IMG/M metagenome (GOLD analysis project Ga0209404, IMG submission 187447) | Marine eukaryotic phytoplankton communities from Atlantic Ocean - Tropical Atlantic ANT8 Metagenome (SPAdes) (version 2) | ecosystem: Environmental > Aquatic > Marine > Oceanic...
GACACTGTTTCCGATTTCTTTGAAACCTTACGTCGCGAAGATGGTGGCTATGCCAAGAGTCCAACAAGTAATGTTGGCAGCACCTATAATTCGTTTTTAGTTCTCCTGTGTCGGGAATTAATCGAACGCCCTCTGGCAAATCCAAATCCTCTCATTCAATTTGTATTTGACCAGGAAAATGAGACCGGTGGTGGTTTTCGAGAAGTCCGGCAACAAAAGCGCGCGGGTACCAATCCTACAGCAGCAGCCATCGGAATCCTCAAAATACTCAATGCGTTGGATGAAGAATTACGTCAGGACACAATTGATTTTCTCGGAGAGATGCAGACCGATCACGGTGGTCTTCGCGCAAATACCCGGATTCCCATCGCCGACCTTTTAAGTTCCTTCACTGGTTTTCTTACGTTGATTGATCTGGGGGGGGGGAAGAAAATCGATAGAACGCAATTATTGAGGTATGCTAATAGACTCCAGCAAACCGACGGTGGTTTTCATGGTGCCGAGTGGGATAAAGTCTGTGACGTCGAGTACACGTTTTACGGCATTGGCTGTCTCGCACTGATTCATACTGATCTGGAAAGCTAAGGCAGGACAATACTATGGCACAACTTGTCATTCATGATTTGAAAAAAGAATATCCTACTCGTAGCGAGCCGCTCGAGATTCTTAAAGGAATTGAACTTGAACTTACCGGGGGTGATAATGTCGCCGTGATTGGTCCTAGCGGATCCGGTAAGAGTACGCTATTGAATATCCTTGGAACACTTGATCACCCAACCAGCGGTACTTACACACTCAACAACATCGACCCTTTTCACCTCGAAGAAGACGAGTTGGCAGCCTTTCGAAATGCGAACATTGGATTCATCTTTCAGGAACACCATCTGCTGCCTCAACTAAGTGTTTTGGAAAACGTTTTGATCCCGACGATGGCCAATGGCAAACCTTCTCAGGACGATGTTAGCCGTGCCGAATCACTAATTGCACGGGTAGGACTTACTGATCGTTCACATCATCGTCCGGCAGAATTGTCTGGTGGAGAGCGGGAGCGTGTCGCTGTCGCACGATCCCTCATCTGTGGACCTTCGCTTTTACTGGCAGATGAGCCCACCGGAAATCTAGACCGTAAGAATGCTCAGCAAATTGGGGAGCTATTACTGGAGATCCAACAAGCCGAAGACATGATTCTCGTCGTCGTTACTCATAGTAGCGAACTTGCCGGCATGCTTGGACAACAACTGGAAATCAATGACGGCCGCCTAACAAGAACCGGTGCTTAACGACTGAGATTGTAGCAATATGAACAATAAACGATTCGTTCTGCAAAGCCTGATTCACCACTGGCGTATTAACCTGACGGTAGCGTTAGGTGTTGCGGCGGCCACCGCTGTACTGACAGGAGCATTGTTGATCGGCGACAGTATGCGTGGCAGTCTTAGAGCACTCACACTGGGACGACTTGGGTTAATTGACGAAGTCCTGGTCACACCACATTTTTTCCGCCAAGAACTCGTTAACGAATTAGAAGCCTCCGAAGCGTTCCAGCAAGCACTCTATCGACAAGCCGCAGCTGCGATTCTATTTCCTCAGGGAACGCTTGAATCTTCGTTCGACGACGGCGAAGCTAACAATATCAACGTTGCCTCGAACATTCTCGTCCTAGGGGTCAATGAACAATTCTGGAGTTTCGGCCAAACCGAGCGCGAACAGTCAATTCAGCCCGCCGAAGACCAAATTGTATTGAATCAACCGCTGGCTGACGAACTTGGCGTCAACGTTGGTGACACGGTTACCTTGAGGCTTCCAAACGATAAACAAGTCAATGCCGATAGTCCTCTGGGGAGTCAGGACGATCGAATTCGCAGTATCCCACGGCTGACCATTTCCGAAATCATTCCCGCAGAAGACCTGGGCCGCTTTTCACTAGCCTCCTCTCAACAGGTATCTCTAAACGCCTACGTGAATCTAGTTTTTTTGCAGGATGAATTAGATCAGGAAGATAGAGCAAATGCACTTTTGGTATCTGGTGGGAAACTCGATTCTCCTCCCGGCGAAGCTGCGAGTGCAATTCTGCAACAATCGCTCAAGCCAACAATTGATGACCTCGGCCTTCTCATTACGGATGTGATTCTTGACTGGGAGGCCGAAGACGGAGTCGCCGACGACCACGTCGTCATGAAATATCACAGTTTATCAAGCGTCAAAATGATGCTGGATGATGAAACTGTCGAATTGGCCAACACAGCTCTGGGAGATGACGCGCAGCCGGTCTTAACTTACCTCGCCAATGCGATGATGAAAGTCCCCGCCGGGGAAAGCCCCTCCGTAGAGGGTGGTGTGGTTAAGGAAAAACGTGATCCGGAAATCTTTGGAGAGATTGTCCCCTACTCCATGATCACAGCCATTGATAGCAAAGAGGGGTTAGGGCCCTTACTAAATGCCAATCACAAGCCGGTACTAATTGAGGATGACGAAGTCGTTATTAACAGCTGGCTGGCGAAAGATCTCGGAATCTCTTTGGGTGACTACATAAGGATCGACTACTTCGAGCCTGAAACCACACATGGCCAAACCATTGAACGATGGATTGACCTAAAAGTCGTTGAAATCTTTAGTATCACGGAGCCACAACGACCTTACTCAAGAAGACGAAAAGCATTATTCAATCTACCGCCGACCTTACTCAACGACCCTGATCTCACGCCTGAAGTCCCGGGTGTAACTGATCAGGACTCGATAAATGACTGGGATCTTCCATTTGCTACGGTCAACCGAATTCGCGGTCAGGATGATAATTATTGGAACAATTACCGCACCACTCCCAAGGCATTTGTTTCCTTAAATTTGGGTCGTAAACTATGGGGTAGCCGATTCGGAAATCACACGACGATTCGAGTCCCTTTCAGTGATAAACAGGCTGTGGCGGAGAAACTACAGGGTGCGATCTCACGATCCGAAGAGACTCTTGATATGAAATTCATCTCTGTCAAACGAGATGGCCTTAAGGCAGCAGCCGGCTCAACACCTTTTGATGGCTTGTTTCTTGGTCTGAGCCTGTTTGTCATCGCCAGTGCTTTGATGCTTATTGTTGTACTATTCAAACTGGGAATCCAACAACGAGCTTCCCAACTTGGGGTACTCCTGGCTATCGGACTTACCAGGAAGCAAATCAGTAAACTCCTAATCTACGAAGCAATCGCTGTATCCGCTGTTGGAGCAGCATTCGGATCTGTCATCGGCATTGCCTATGGTAAATTGATGCTCACCGGTCTCAGTACCTGGTGGGTAGATGCGGTCGTTACTTCTTTTCTCACATTCCATATCACGTTTCGTAGTCTAGCCATAGGCTACCTATTAGGCGTACTCATCTCCGCGGGGACTATCTTCTGGGCGATACGAAGAATAAGCAACGTCACAGCGCGCCGGCTACTGGCGGGGAATTCTGATCATGCTGTCATGATGGTTGCGCCCAAAACACGTAAACCAAAAATCAGCGTCACTTTGATCCTATTTGTGTTTGGAATGATGCTGGCAATTGTTGCTGCCCTACCTGGTATTGGATCATCGCTCGGAAGTGAGGGCCAAGCCGGGGCTTTTGTAGGAGCTGGCTTCCTGGTTTTAACCGCGTTATTACTTCGCATACGGTCCTTGCTTCAGGGTGGCTGGAATACAAATACAATTCGACATATTAATATGCCGTTAAGTTGGCTAGCGTCTCGCAATGCCGGTAGAAATCCGGGGCGAAGTACGTTAACGATTGGCTTAATGGCCACGGCATCTTTCCTCATTATCGCAATGGGAGCGTTCAAGCTGGCACCTTCTGAAAATGGTCGCGGTGGATTTACCTATTGGGGATTAAGCTCCATGCCTGTTTACGAAAACCTGGCACAACATGATTTACACACTAGCGTCTTCGAGAAAGAAGATGCTGACCTATTGACCACAGAAACCATCCTCTGCTTACGATATAAACCTGGTGACGATGCCAGCTGTAGCAATGTTTATCAGGCAGCGCGCCCCCGAGTACTCGGGGTACCACAAACGTTTGTTTCCTATTTCGACAATGCTGAAACTCCTTTTAGATGGGGAGCGAGTATTGCCAGTGCTGAGCAGGCTGCTAATCCCTGGCACGTCCTAGACTCCATCGGCACCAACCTTCGCGGTACAGAGGAAGACCCTGTGCCGGTAGTCATTGATAAAAACACGGCGATGTATAGTTTGAAACTATATGGAGGGATGGGACAGGTGTTCGGTATCACGTATGAAGACGGTCACACCGTTCATTTCAAGGTGGCCGGGCTGTTGGCCCACAGTATTCTACAAGGCAGCCTATTAGTAGGAGAGCAGGACTTTAAGCATCTGTTTCCCCATATCAGTGGTTACCGTTATTTCCTGGCTACGGGCGAAGAATCCGAGGGAACAATACGCTCTATCTTAGAGAATCGATTCCGTGATCAGGGGTTAGATATGCAATCCACTCAGTCACTACTAGAAGAACTACTCGCTGTTCAAAACACTTACATTAGCGCCTTTCAAAGCTTAGGTGCCTTGGGGTTGCTTTTGGGAACCTTCGGTCTGGCCACGGTACAGTTGCGTAGCATTTTGGAACGCCGCGGCGAGCTTGCTCTTATGAAAGCAACTGGTTTCTCCCCTGGCCGGCTCGCGAAAATGGTCTTATGTGAAAATATCGTTTTGCTTTGTACAGGTCTGGTGACGGGTATACTCGCTGCTATGGTTGCGGTGCTGCCTCACATGCTCTTCGCTGAAGCATCGCCCCCCGGAGGAGACCTGTTTGTAATGCTTGTGATTATCCTGATTGTTGGAGTTATTTCGGGCCTGCTGGCTGTCCGAGCCACACTACGAGCTCCTCTCATTCCTGCCTTGCGGGGTGAATAACGAATACCAATCCTGTACAAGGACTTTCATCATGAAAACAGCTTTTGCCATTTGTGCTCATCCCGATGACATTGAATTCTTAATGTCAGGAACGATGATGCGACTGGCCGACGCAGGATACAAACTTCACTATATGAATGTTGCCAATGGCTGCTGCGGCAGTACCATTCATTCTGCAGAGGAAACCGCCCGTATTCGTTTAGCAGAATCTCAGGCCGCCGCTGAATTCGTCGGGGCTGCATTCCATCCGCCGCTGTGTAATGACCTGGAAGTTTTTTACCACAAAGATACACTCGAGCAATTGACCGCGGTCATTCGGAATGTGAAACCAAACATCATTCTGACTCATAGTCCTCAGGATTATATGGAAGATCATACCAACACCTGTCGACTGGCAGTCACGGCTGCATTTTGTCGTGGTATGCCCAACTATCCCACGCAACCTGCTGCTGATGTGACAACACAAACAGTGACGCTCTATCACGCTCAGCCCTATTCACACCATGACCCTCTCGGCGATTTAATCTATCCGGAATACTACGTTGATGTCACCGATCTGCAACAACGAAAACAAGATATGCTGGCGTTACATGCCAGCCAAAAACTGTGGCTGGACGAAAGCCAGGGACTGGACTCCTATTTGAAAACCATGTCTGATCTTGATCAGAAGTTAGGTGCGATGTCAGGCCAATTTACCCATGCTGAGGGCTGGCGGAAACATCTCCATCTGGGCTTTTGTAACCCTGATGAGAACCCTCTTCTCGAGGCAATCTCGGGCTCTATCATCCAAGCCTAACAATCCACTTCATAATCGGTTAGACTGATCATCTTAGTAACAAAATGCTTCAATGGCTTTTCTTTAGAGAATTAAAACATGCGTGGTATTGTCGCTTCCCTCCCCTTTGCTTTATTAACTGTCGTTTGCTGGGGCTCCTACGGGCCTGTGCTCCATCACGGCAAAACAGGAATGGATAATAATTCCTGGGCTCAACTGCTGTGCGTTGGAATCTCCTACTTTGTCGTCGCTGTTATTGTGCCAATCTATGTACTGAAATCAAAAGGTGAGCAGGGCGAATGGAGTGCCGGCGGAGTTAAATGGGGTTTGGCCGCTGGTGCCTTAGGAGCCTTCGGTGCACTGGGAATTATCACCGCCTTAACCAATGGTGGTTCACCAACCTACGTAATGCCGATCGTCTTTGGTTGTGCACCGGTAGTAAATACGTTTGTTTCGATGTACATGGCTAAACTCTTCAAAGAAGTCACCCCCTCATTCTATCTGGGTATTATTCTGGTCGCGCTTGGTGCTTGTGGTGTCTTTGCCTTTAAACCTACAGCAGCTACGAAAACGACCACTCAACTGCAAGCAGAAATTACAACGGTTCGTTATGACGAAGAACAAACTTCGGCGACGGATCTGGCCCCAGGATCAGCGGCAGAGAAGGAAGCTACAGAAACAGAAACTGCGAACGGAGAACTGAGTGAAGCTACTCCTTCCGCTGTAGGTAGTGAAGAAAAGAAAACAAATATCATGTTGATTGTAGGTGGAATCTGTCTGACCGTGCTCAGTTGGGGTGCCTACGGAAGTGTCCTGCACAAAAGTCAGGCCATGATGAAAGGAAGCCGCTTACGCCCACTATTGTGCGTTGGAATCTCTTACTTTGTTTTAGCCGTGATCATTCCTATTTTGATCATGTCTAGTTCCGGATTCCCCGAACAAACGACAACCTCAGGCTGGACCTTCTCGTTGCTCGCCGGTGTGTGTGGGTCAGTGGGAGCTCTGGGAATCATTCTGTCTTTCACCTTTGGTGGGAAACCTGTCTTTGTCATGCCATTAGTATTTGGAGGCGCTCCCATCATCAATACCATGATTTCTGTAATGGAGATGGAAGCCGTTAGTGATGTAAGTCCTTATTTCTTCGCTAGTCTGACAATTGTAATCGTCGGTGCCATCGTGACGCTGGTCAGTGCACCGAAACCGGGAAAAAAGAAAACTTCCAGTGAGGAAGACAAGCCTTTATGGGATCAGACTCGTGAAGAGAATGCTGCCAACATCGAAGCTGTGAATTCAGAAAACGAGCCGGCCGAAGAAGTAGAGACAGTCATTACAGAGGATGAACCTGCTGAGGATGAACCTGCTGAGGATGAACCTGCTGAGGATGAACCTGCTGAGGATGAAGCAACCGGGGAAGAGGAAGCTACTAACCCCGATGACCACTCGGAAGAAAGCTGATCTGAACCCATTCCACGTCTCATAAAGCATGGCTAGAAACATGAGCGACGAAGCTGAGTTAATGCGGCAACTCGATATACAACTTAGTCACGTATGGATGGTTCGTACGTTTCTGAAACATAGTGACGAAGCCGAAGAGGACGAGGAACTGGCACTCGTGCACCGTCGACTTTACGACTTTGCACTGGCGTTAGGTAGTCACCTCAATGAAGGGGATGCCGAAGGATATTGCAAACAAGCGAATAAAAAGTGGCGTCGATTAAAAGCCGCCTGTGACCTTTTCATCGAGATCCAACCGGAAGTCTCTAACCACACCAACTTCAAAATGGCGGCAATGTCTTTACAAAAAGCCGTCTCTGAAATTGGACATTTGCTAGGAAAAGATGATGCCTAACGCCTTAAGCATTTTTGATCACACTCAGCGTCGTAACGCATGTGATTACTTCGAAGTATCTTATGGATACGCTTGTTACGTTGCTTGACGCGGCCCAACCTCTCTTCCAAAATAAACTTTTCTATTTCAACCATCGCTCTTTTATGGACTGTATTTGAGAATATGAGTGACAACCCCAGCGTAATTCTTTCAGGTTTTGCGGACGAAGCAGCGAATCAAAAAACCATCGATCAACAGTTTTCTGCGTTCTCTGCCATCGGTTTGCAATACTACACCATTCGTTTCATCGATGCCGGGAACGGTGTTAAGAATGTAATGCAATTGAACAAGACTGAGGTAAAGCACGTCAAGAAAAAGATGGACGAATATGGCCTCAATGTATCGTCACTGGGATCCCCTATTGGGAAAGTGAAGTTGCTCGATGTTGACGACGGTACTCACAACAAATACATCCCCTTCAAAAAGTATCTCAAGAATGATGTGCAGCGGGCCTGCGATTTGGCCAACGAATTTGGCACGAAACTAATGCGTGGTTTCGCGTTCTATCATCCACGTGGCGAAGATCCATACGCCTACGCGGATCAAGTCGTTGATCAACTAAGTGCCATTGCCGAGTTGTGTGACAAAAACGGTATCACTTTTGGTTTGGAAGTGGAGGCCAATCTGGTCGGACAATGCGGTCGCACGCTGGAATTACTTCATCGCAAAGTGAAACATCCGGCCATGCTGACTATTTTTGATGCTGCCAACATTGTGACTCAGGGCTATTCATCTGATGATATCTTTCTTCAATACCACATGATGAAAAAAGGGCTGGGATGGATGCATATTAAAGACTATCGCCATCCCGAACCAGTACAACGCGTTGGGCATGTCGATGAAGAAGCGCTGAAGTACTTCGTGCCAGCTGATATTGGCGACAGTGGTCATGAAGCTATTCTGCGAGACTTCCGCGATTACATCTCTGTCATGGAACGACGCCTCAAGAAACGGGGGGTTCCTGGAGTCTTCCTGGATCTAGAACCGCACGTTAAGGGTGGAGGTCAGTTCGGGGGCTTTAGCGGGCCTGACGGGCTGGGTGTTGCTTTGCGTGGTCTTTGTAATGTTCTGGATTACGTCAATATTGACTACCACTTGCGTGATTTCAACGACGTCATTGAAGCACGTGGCTTTTAACCTCTGGCGAGGGGTCTCATGGCAGACATTCAAAAAGTCGAAGCGTGTTGCAAGAAGTGTGATAGTGCTTCATTGACCTGCAAATACAATGTTTTTGAGCAGGCAGACCTTGAAATCCATTCCTGGGAACACAAATGCATAGACTGCGGTTATCGACTAACCACGGCTTATCGAAGCGATGACGAAGACATCGACTTTACTACGGAAGTAGTGGACCAATGTCCTTACTGCGGGCGACAAGGTAACAAATAGCGGGAATGGCTATTTCGGGTCGCCCTGTTTCCATTCAACAATTACATTCGTCGCGATACCACCACGCGGACTGAACTTCGCTTTAAGTTCGAGCCAGCGGGGATCAAGTACGGCTACCAGATCATTCACGATAGTATTGGTAACGTTTTCATAGAAAATACCGTCGTTCCGATAGCTCTGTAGATAAAACTTCAGGCTCTTCAACTCAACACACTTCTTGTCGGCAATGTAACGAAACTCTAATTCACCAAAATCGGGCTGTCCTGTTTTAGGGCAAACCGATGTGAACTCAGGACAGATTGTCTCTATGACATAGTCGCGTTCCGGAAACTGATTATCAAAAACTTCCAGGATCTGCTGACGTGATTCGGGGGTGTGGGATAATGTCATGATTGTTTTACTCCTATTCGCTAGACTCCCATTGTGTCATGATGAATCTATCGTCGTAAGGGGGGTATTACTTCTTGAAAATCGCTGAAATCTATCGATCCATTCAGGGCGAGGGTGTCCTGACGGGCGCGGAGAGTATCTTTATCCGAGCTAGCGGCTGTAACTTGCGTTGCTGGTTTTGTGATACACCTTATGCCTCCTGGAATCCCGAAGGGGATGACTACAGCGTCAATGAAATCATGGAACGGGTCTCTGGCTGGGACTGTCGGCACGTCGTCCTGACAGGCGGAGAGCCTATGCTTTTTGCTGAGCTTATTCCTTTGTGTAATCGACTGCGAGCTGAGAATTATCATATTACGATCGAAACGGCCGGCACCCTCTTTCTGCCGGTTGAGTGTGACCTGATGTCAATCAGCCCTAAGACAAACAATAGCGCACCGGATGCTACGGACCATCCTCGCTGGCACCGGCGCCACGAACGAAGTCGTTTTGCTCCCCATGTGATAAGGCAGCTGTTGGGTGGCTACCATTGCCAGATCAAATTCGTCGTTGACAACGAAAGCGATCTCCAAGAAATCGACGAGTATCTTCGCCAGTTCCCAACAATTTCATCGTCACAGATCTACCTTATGCCACAAGGTAGAACACCCGATGAACTACACCAAACGGAAATCTGGTTAAAACCTCTCTGCCAGCAACTGGGCTACCATTTTTGCCCTCGCAAACAAATTGAATGGTTTGGAGCGGCGAAAGGAACTTAGTGACTGCAAACCAAACGCTTGCGGAAGCCAGAAATCTCTGTTTTATTTTCACCCGCGAAGCTCACCGTAATGAAACGTTGCCATTTATTTGCGAAAATGATATTCCAACAGGCGGACACACTTACTACACCAAGAAAGCACTGATTCAATGTCTGATTCAACCGTAGCCATTCGAAAACTTAAAGGTGGCATGGTAGGTATGGGTATGATCTTTGATGAGACTTACCGTCCCTTCTTTGAGAATGCATATCAAAAGGGCATTTATGATCCGCGGACTGGTGTGATCAAGCTGGAAATAGCGGCGGTTGCCAGCCGCACAGGCGGCCGCGCTGCAAGATACAAAGACGCGGCGGGTAATCAAATCAACGATTTCGCCAGCTATATAGAACCGGATAGTATTGGCCAGCTACTAAATCATGATGTCGATTTTGTCTGCGTCGCCACTCCGGACGACCGACATTACGAGGCAACCATGGCAGCCATTGATGCTGGTAAGCACGTGATGATCGAAAAACCGTCCGTGCTCTCTATGCAGCAACTCGATTCAATCATCGCTGCTGCTCGCGACAAACAGGTATTATGCAAAGTCGTTTATCACAAACTGTTCGATCCTGATCATAAAAAAATGCGGACACTTGTAGCGGATAATGTCCTGCAACACATTAACACCGGCTATTGCACATTACTGGAACCCAAGCAGATTTCCGGAGCTCAGTTTGCAGAATGGATTCAGGGCCGCAACCCTGGCACATACGTGGCGGTTCATTACATAAAACTGATCGACTTCACCTTTGGTGGGAAGCTCAAAAGCGTGAGTTGTAGTGGTCAGCGTGGAATCGTAGGTGAAGCTAATGGTCACACCTGGGACTCAACTCAGTTGCGATTAGTCTATGAATATGAAAGTGGAAGAGAAGCCGCTTTCGATATACACACCAGTTGGGTAACCCCCGACAATTTCCCTGGCTATGTGGAGCAGGAAGTCCAATTCCGGTTCGATAATGGAATTTGGAATGGGCATAGTCGTAAACGAGGTGTTGAATGTACCGTCGAAGAAAAGACACCCCTCTCCATGAAAAACTCAATGAACAATCACTATAACGGTACATTTATGGAGCCGGATGGGCGAAGAACTCAACGTGGTTATGGCATCGAAGTGCTGGAAGAATTTGCTCGTGAAGTTGCTTATGTAGAGCATGGCACAGATGATAGCTCACGTGAAGAACGAATCGAACAGCTCTCCGCGGGATTCTACAATGATATCGCCAGTGATCGTCAGACCGTCGCAGCTGTCCAGGCAATGGAAGCCATCCTCGACCAACATGTGTCGGGCAACCCTGACTGTGTTGTTCGGGTCAATGAATCCGGAGGTGGGTTAGTTCTATATATTCCGGGACAGGCTGAAGGTATCGTACTATATAAAGATCAGGTTTAGAGCTATCCTCCAACTATCGTTAAAAACAGAACCCGTTCACTTAGCAAGCATTTGGTTTCAATCATGACTGACATACAACCCATTCAATTCGACGGGGAAGTTAAATCGAATAGTGTCCGCGCAAAAATCCTGCAACAGGAACCATTTGCCATTCGAACTTTTACACCAAGTCAGTGTGTTATCAGTCATAGTGCTGGTAGCTACCATTACACTCCTGAAGGACGTAAACTGGCGGACTTTACTTCAGGTGTCTTAGTAGCCAATCTAGGACACAACCCGGTAGCCTGGTGGAATCGAGTTGTGGGGTATCTGGGCTTAGAGGCCATTAAAGAAGGTGGCGAATATGCCAACTCGGTTCCGTTAACAGCCTACAACGCGATTACCGAAATTGAATCTCAAGCCAATGAACGGCTGATTGCTAATCTGCAAGCTGCTCCAGGCGGCAACAGAATCAATCAGATTATGTGGTCTGCCAGTGGTAGTGAAGCCGTCCAAAAAGCTTTATGGGCCGCCATCAAGTATCAACCGGGGAAAGATATGATCATTGCCACTCGTAATGGCTTCCACGGCAAGAAGGGTTTGGCAGGGGCTGTTACCGGAAGCGAAAAAGATAAAGAGCGCGATGAACGAGTACGATTCATCAGCTTCCCTAAAACCGAATGCGACGATGTAGAAACCCGCAAACAACCCATTGATCTAAAACCATATCAGCAGGAGTTGGATACACTGTGGGAAAAACATGGTGATCGGCTTTGCTGCGTTATTACAGAACCGTATCTGGGTGGGGGTGGTTCCTATCATCCACAAAAAGAATACTTACAGTTACTGCAAGCGTTCTGTCGTGAACACAATCTTGTATTCATTCTGGATGAAATCCAATCGAACTTTGGTCGAACCGGTCCCATGTACGCCTTTAGTCATTATGAGCTCGAGCCCGATATTGTTTTGCTGGGCAAAGGCTTAGGCAATGGTGTCCCGGTGAGTGCCGCTGTTGGACGCAACGATGTATTTGAAAGTTTGGGCTATGGTGAGGCCTCCGATACGTGGAGTGCCAACCCGCTTTCGAGTGCGGCGGTCGTTGCTACCCTCGACGAATTCGAAACGACTGATACACTTCGCAAGGGCGCCCATCTTGCAGGTATTATCGAAACGGGACTCATTCGGCTTAAAGAGACCGGGGCGATCAGTAAAGTCCGGGGGGAAGGCTGTGTCTGGGGTATCGAGTGTGCTGACATCGGAGAACGCAAAGGTGCTATTATCGCCAATCAGATTATTGAGGAATGTTATCTGGGTAAAGATGGTGCGTTGGCGATTCACTTACTTGGTGCGTTAGCAGGTAAAGTCCTACGTATCAGCCCACCACTGACCATGTGTCCTGATGAGTGCACGGCATACCTCGATCGACTCTATGAAGTTTGTCAGCAAGTGGCTGCTCAATAAGCCCGACATAATCAAGTTACATGACGCGGGGTGGAGCAGCCCGGTAGCTCGCGAGGCTCATAACCTCGAGGTCGTCGGTTCGAATCCGGCCCCCGCTACTTCCAGACTTTCTGCTAACAGAGCCTTCAGGAGACTGGAGGTTTTTTTATTGGACTCTATAAGACTACCCAAGTGCTGTAAAATAAGGGTATTCTTCGCCATCTCTTCAATCGGCGTAGTAGCAATCACCTGCCCTCTCAGACTGTCTTGGACTACCTGAGCTTGGCCCAGATTCGGCGTTTTTGGCCCAGATTTTAGATCAGCGACCCTAGCATGGTCTTCAAGCATGATCTGGCGATAATGCTGATTTTTGATCGCTGGCGTATTGCCGCACCACTGGCCTACACTGTGCTGGTCGATTTTTTTTGATTTTTACCATCACGGTGATGGCACTGGCTCGTAGGTTGTTGAAGATCTTGGGCCAGCACTTTTCACCCGTAGCTTTCTCATATCGCTTCCTGAATCGCGTTGAGAGGCTCAGATGGTGGATAACGCCGGCCTGATCCGCTCTGCGTCGGAAGACAAGTTACTTTACCTGAAGTTGGGCAATGGGGATCACCGCGAGTTCAGCGCTGTTGTTGTTGCCGCTGCGTTCGCCATTGTTGGAATAGCCCACATAAAGTTTACCCTCATGTTCGATCGCGTAAGGGTAGGACAAGGCAGCACCCGGGTGGGATTCGCCAGGCCCGTTCGCAGACACAGCATGGCGAATCACAAACACTTTAGAGAAGGTATCCTCACCTGGTTTACTCACGGCAATGGTCAGTGGTGAACGACGACCGCCGCCGTCCGCGGTCGTCGAGCAGACGAGATAGCGTTGCCCCGTGCTCAAAATTCCAGCGGCAGGTTTCGAGGTGGCCATCGGCAGGTTGCTTTCAGCGGAAGCGGTCCAGGTCCGGCCATAATCCTTGCTCATCGCCGCCAGCGCCAGCGACTTGCTGCCATAGCGTGCGATATTGGTGACGCGCGGCCCAATCACGAAGACCGAGGACTCTCCCCACATGCGCCCAACTCCAGAGCCACGGGGAATGACCACGGTCTTCCATTGCTTTAGATTATCTCCGGTACTGATCGCGACGGCCGCAGGATGCCCTTGTCCCACAATGAAACCAGGCATGATCCAGTTGCCGTCTCCCATCTTCGCCGGCTCGGTCATAGGCCAGAAACCACCTTTTACGACAGTCCCATGCGGTTGCCATTCCATCGACTCTTCATTCAGGGTATAGGCGCGGGTGTGAACTGCTTTACGCGTTCCATAAAACGAACCCAGAAACGCCCACAGGACTTCTCCACGGGAAAGAAAAACACCATGGCTCACCGCAAGATCGTCGTCTTCGGTCCCTAAATCAATGGTCCGCACGTTTGACCATGTCTTTCCACCGTCTTCACTCACGCAATATCGGCCTTCTTCCGTCAGGGTATTTTCGCTTCCCCTGTTGTGCCCAAATGAGGCATAGAGCTTTCCCTTGTGCCAGGCCAGGCCCACACCATGCAAAAAGCCGTATCCATCTACCTCGGGTTCGTACTTCTTGATGACATGAAACTGTACACCCTTGAGGACTTCCATTTCTGATGTATTTGGCAAATCCGTTCCGGTCCACAACGTGATCGGTTTTGCCCGTTCAGGAATCTTGTGAGTGTCTTTCACCGGTCTGTAAGCCGCCGCCATCTGTTTGGCGTCGAGCGGTTTGTCGAAGAGTTGAATCTCATCGAGTGCTCCTGCGAAGTTTTGCCGAACGCGACCGTTATCATTGATTCCACCGAAGGAAAGGGGAGCTTGTGTCTGTGGAATCGGTTTTGTAAGTTTCACTTGGCCCGTGAGCTTTCCGTTCACCCACAATTCAGCGTTGGCCTGACGAACCACAACACCGATTAGATACCAAGACCCCGGTTGGGGTTGAGCAGAGCAATCGGCGGTCACCCAATGCCCTTGGTATGCATACAGACGAAAGCGATTGTCCTTATCAAGCATCACTCCCCATTGCCGCTCATTAAGCGAATAACGATTCTTTGCAGCAATCATCTGTTGTTCACTACTGTGCCGGTACGGATTCACCCACATCGTCAGCGTGAATCCCGCTTTATTGGCCGCATATCCCGAAGAATCTTTGACGGTTAGAAGTGACGTGCCATTCAGAACGAGACTCTTGTTGTTCACGCCCTGAGCCATAGAAGCGGTTCCATGCAGCGTCAGGTCGGGTGTATTGATTGAATCGAGCGGCCATGTATGGAGTTCAGCCGATACTGAAAATAAAGGGAAATGGACGAGCAGAGTGGTGACGATCAGGATGCGAAGCATAAGGGGTACCAGCGGTAATTCATTGGTTGTTGTTGGTCGGGTAGACACACTTTTAATTCAGATCCAATTCCGTGAGAATAGAGTGGACGATTGGAGGGTAGAGCGGGTGGCGATTGAAGGAAAGTGGATTATTGCTTTTTAGGGCAACTTCGCTGGCATTGATGTAGGCGTGCATGTCGTTAATCGTGACCTGCTTCTCTTGCATGATCTGGGCGGCAATCCGATTGTATTCGATTTCCGAGTCGGCCTCTAAAACGCCGTTGTAGTCGGTTGGGATCGGGGTGGTACTTGCCCAGACTAACTTAGCCCCAGAAGCTTGAAGACATTTAACCAGCGCGCGTAGGTTTTTCTCGTACAACTGAGGCGAGGAAACCCGAACGCCTCCCGCTTCTTTGCTCATTGCGCGAATGGACTTGGTGTTCGGATCTTTGTACATCAGGTCAGCCAAACCGAAGTTGAAATGAATGAGGTCCCATTTATTCTCGCCTAGCAACTCATCGATCTCTTCCAACGCCGCGCCTGAGTGAAAATTCGACATTTCGTATTTCCAGACGATTTCAACACGACCTTTCAATTCCTGTGCAGCCATACGCGAGGGCGTGTTGTAGATGCTGTCGCCAATGATCAAGACGCGTGGCAGGTTTTCTTCCGCGAACGCGTGGGGCGATGCACTGAAGGAGCCGAGCAGCAGAAGGATGGTAGATAGGGCGAACGTAGTTGCATGAATCGCAGTATGCATGTGTCAGGCTCGTAACTCTGTCATGGAACCGGTGCTGTCGGCAAACTTGTCGACCGGCACGTCGACCGCGTTGAGCATCGAAACAAACAGATTTGCCAGCGGCACTTTTTTCTCACCGATGAACTTGTGAAGCTTTCCATGCTTAAAGCCGAGATTGCTGCCGCCCGCCAACTGAATCGGGTAATTGTGCGTGCTATGCGAAGCGTGCGGATGGCCACATCCCCAAAGTACGATCGTGTTGTCTAGCATATTGCCATCGCCTTCCGGCGTGTCTTTCAAACGTTGCAGGAAGTAGGCGTGTTGCTTGTTACGCCATTGATCCCATTGCCCCGAATAATCTTTCGGCCGTTTGTGGGCGATGTCGTGGGTGGCACCCTTGTACCCCAATACATAATTAGCGAAGTTCCACAGTTCACTTTGCGAAGAGTTTTCGCTTTCCGTCTGGAAGGTCGCGAACCGTGTGACATCCGTCTGAAGGGCAACGAACAACAAATCATACATACAACGCAGATACTCCTGCGGATCCTTGTAACTGACGTCCAGTTTAAAGTCCGTCGGATCAACGCTGGGTAGGGGCGTTCTTGTCCAGTCGGTTGTGCGATCAACACGCTTTTCAAGATCACGGATGGATTCGAGGTACTCTTCCATCTTCTGTTGATCCGCTTGGCCCAAACGATTGTTTAAGCTCTTGGATTGTGACATAAGCAGGTCAAGCACAGACTTTTCACGCGTCAATTCGGCACGGACTTGCTCGATGCTCTTGCCATCATAAGGTTTGAACAGGCGATTGAAAATATCTTGCGGATTGTGCATTGCGGGGATCGGCCGTCCTGGACCGTAGTGCGACAAGGTTTTACTGGCTCCATACGAACCGGTTCCACCTTCGGAACTCATGACCAGCGAAGGGTATCGCGTGTGATGCCCCATGACACGTGCAGCGGCCTGGTCAACGGAAATATTGTTGGTCTTTTCGTGCTCCTTCATATCCGCGCCGGTGGCGAAAACATCGCCACTACTATGGCCGCCCAAACTCCAACCACCTGCGTGGTCGAGTCCTTCGAGGTAGCTCACTTGCTCCTTAAAGGGCTCAAAAGGAGCGGAATTCTTGTTGAACGTCAGGTTCCCTTCTTCTTTGCAGGGCCACCAGCTCCATTCATCGTGAGGTTTTTCCATATCCTGTATGCCGTTGGGGCCGTTAGGCATGTAAGCGCCGTAGGAGAAATAACTCACGACTAACCGTTTTGGCATGGCCTGGCCTGCAGTCGTATCGCCCAATGCGGATTTTGTCTGGAGCATTGACTCAAGCAGCGGCAACGCCAAGGCGAAACCAGGAGCGCGAAGCATCTCACGTCGATTCAAGTGCCACGATTTATTTTTCATTTCTAATCAGTGTCCTATAAACGCTTTGCTTTGACAGATCGAGCTGATCATGTCCAGTAGCTTGTATTCATTCTTCTTCGACTCCTCCAACAGTTCTTCTACAGCATAACGATCACGATACGTCAATTCTCTACCGAGACCATAACTGAGGAAGCGACGAATCAGGTTCTCCACAACGTCATCCTTGCGTTCCGTAAGAAGGTGCTTCTTGAGATCCAGCATACCATCCACATTTGGACCATGCGGCACGCGAGAGTCGGCTTCGACCTTTTCGGTGTTGATCGTCTTGAGGTAATCGTAGTATTCCTCAATCGTCTCTTTACCATTATATGGATGGCGGACGCCACGCACGCGAGTACCTTCCTTCGGAACAAGCGGCTGAAATCTACCAATTGCGTTGTAGCGTTCAAACGGGATGCCCCATGGGTCAAGCCGCCAGTGACAATCATTGCAGCTTTCTACCTGGCGGTGCTTCGCCAGTAAGTGCTTGATCGTCAATGCCTTCTCGGCCGATTCGCCAACTGAGTCGGAAAGTGCGGGGACCTCGGCGGGCGGCTCTTTCACCTCATCCCCCAAAATCGCTTCACGCAACCAGACCGCGCGGTAGATCGGATGCGGCGCCGAACCGGTACTGTTGCCGATCAATACCGAGCCATGCGTAAGCAAGCCGCCTAGATGATGCTCTGGCTTCACCGGCACAGGTCGCAGTTCATGCCCCTCGACTTTTGCAACACCATAATGCGCGGCAAGCCGCTGATTGAGCATGGCAAAATCTGAATCCACCACATTCAAAGCACTCGCATTTCGTTTGATCAACTCCGCGACGAAAGCGACGGACTCGTCCATCATGTCGTCTCGTATCGTTGGTCGGTACGGTACCTCCGTACCTCGACGCTCACCTGCATCCACATAGTAAAGAAAACGCGGGTAGAGTTGATTGTTGATCTTCACCTGCTTCGTCTTCGCGATTGACAGCCATTGCAATGTAAAGTTGCGAATAAAATCGCCTGAACGCTCGTCCTTCACCATGCGGCGGACTTGCTGATCTATCACCTTCGCGTCGTTTAGCTTTCCCGCCCTGGCTAAATCGAACAGTACCTGATCCGGCATCGAACCCCACAAAAAGTAGGATAACTTCGATGCCAATTCAAACTGCCGATTCTCGTCGGTTGCCTTTACGACGGTATGATACAAGAAGTCCGGAGAAATCAACACCATTGCCATTGTTTCCCGCATCGCCTCTTCCATTGTCGGTAGGTCCATAGACACGATCTCGTAAATCTTCGCATACGTCTCCACTTCATCGACACGAACCGGCCGACGAAAGGCACGCATCATAAATCGTTCCAAAACCGCCCTGATGTAAGCGTTTGGATCACTCTTCCGTAAAGGCGAGTCAAATAGAAGATTCGTGTGATGCTTGGGCGGCCACGTCTCAAACACGGGGGCTTCGAACTCAATCCACTTCACCACCAGGCGAGGTCGAGCCAGCCGGTTGAGGTGATCGTTGAGCCGACCGTCATCGTAAAGGTTCTGCGGGGTGACGGTCAGGCGATAACTGACTTTGCCGTTGGCAGTGATAACGCGAGGTGGAAAGTTCTCGATGCGTCCGCGGAACTCAAACACTTGCGGATTGTCGACGTTATGCGTCACGGCCACCGTCCCCACGGGTTCAACAAGCAAGGTCGATGAGTTTTCGTTGATGTTACTGCCCATGACCAGATTCAACGGCACTTGCGTGATCCCTTGGGGCATGATCGCTGCCGTCTTGATCCGGATGCGGAACTCACCGGTCTCAGGCCAACTTTTGATCCCCATACCCCCGCCGGGCGACCCGCGACGACCTTGCAGTTCATCAAACTGTATTTCCGTAGGGCTCCCGCCGCGCGGTTCCCACTCGCGCCGCGTTTCATGAATCTCAGGCTTGGCGGGATCAACAATTGCACTGGCCATCGCTCGCCGGGCATTTTCCTTGTAGCGATCCATTTGTTCGGGGCCGATACGCATGAACTCGGCCGTGTTGTTGAACCGGTAAGGCTTGACTGGATCTTTCGAAAGATTTTCAATCAGCTTCAACTCAAAGCCGAGCAAGTCACGCATCGTATTTTGATACTCGAAGTTTGTCAGCCTTCGGGTCGTGGGAGTGGCTGGGGTTTTGC
>Ga0209404_10001065_pt1 | contig 19569 bp, 14 predicted proteins | sample TroAtlMetagenome_2_FD_187447 | JGI IMG/M metagenome (GOLD analysis project Ga0209404, IMG submission 187447) | Marine eukaryotic phytoplankton communities from Atlantic Ocean - Tropical Atlantic ANT8 Metagenome (SPAdes) (version 2) | ecosystem: Environmental > Aquatic > Marine > Oceanic...
GAGCAGCCGACTCATCGTCCCAGGGCTGTGCCTATAGATCCTACACAGATGGGATTAAGTGAGTTCTATCGTCCAGACGAAGACGAGGGAACTTCACTTACTGATTTGAGTGGTGCTTACGCGGAGTTAATAAACTCCGGTGAAGATCCGTATCAGGCAGTCGAGTCAGAAGAGTCTGCCATTCCAATCGAGGAAGCGGAGCACGACCTCCAATCAACTCAACCTGTTTCTGTGGCCGTTACGGCAGAAGAAGAAGCAGAGCTATCACCTCGTTCGATTTTGGAAGCGATGCTCTTTGTTGGAGACCCGACAGGCCAGCCATTGGAAGCGGCTAAAGTGGCCTCGCTGATGCGGGGAGTTTCGTCTCAGGAAATCGACGAATTAGTGACGGAACTGAATGGTACCTATGATGAAGTAGGTTCTGTATTTGAGATTCGTCGTGAAGATGCCGGTTATGTTATGGGCTTACGGCATGAACACGAACAGATGCGAGAGCGATTTTATGGTCGTGTACGTGAAACGAAATTGTCTCAGGTGGCAATCGATGTTCTTGCCGTGGTGGCGTACAATCAGGGTATAAGTCGACAGGCCATCGATGCGATGAGAGACCAGCCTAGCGGATCCGTGCTTTCACAGTTGGTGCGACGTCAGATGCTTCGTCTCGAGCGGACAGACGACAAACCGCGTAAAACGATTTATTTTACAACCGAACGCTTTCTCAAAGTATTCGGCTTGGACAATATTGAAGATCTTCCTCAGGCAATGATCCTTGATCACCAATGGTAAGCGAAGCTCTTGCAACTAAATATGAATCCTGCTTCGGAGTGTTATGAACGCACGAGAAAAAATACTACAGCTGCGATCCACGTCTCCGCTTATTCTGCCATCACTTTTGTTGTGCGATTTTGGTGACTTGCGAAGTGAGCTTGAACTTCTTGCCAAGGCAGGGATTCAGGCATTGCATTTGGATGTCATGGATGGACTGTTTGTACCTAACATGACCTACGGTATGCCCATCATCGAAGGCTTGGCTCGACATACAGAGCTACCGCTCGATGTCCACTTAATGATTCAGGAGCCTTCGCGATATATTGAGCAATTCGGCGCAGCCGGAGCGAATTTGATTACCGTTCATGTAGAAGCCTGCTCGGATCTTCCCGCTACTTTGAAGCAAATCCATGATTTGGGTATTGCTAGTGGGGTGGCGCTTAACCCAGATACTGAACTCGATGCAATTCTCCCCTGTTTGGAACTTTGTGACCTCGTTCTATGTATGAGCGTCAACGCAGGGTTTGGTGGTCAGGAATTCAATCCTGTGGCGATTGAGAAATTTAAGCAGCTTGTTGAAATCCGTGAACGACGGCAGTTGAACTTCATTCTGGAAGTCGACGGTGGGATCAATGTAGAGACGATTGGAGACTGTTATACAGCTGGTGCCACATGGTTTGTCGCTGGTTCTTCGATTTTCAAACAGGAATGCTACCAACAGGCGGTAACAGACTTAACGGCGGCTGCCTCAGCCTGATTCGGAAAGAAAAGAGCCCGGTTTTGGGTTGCTGACTTAATAAATTCAGCTTAAAACGGGAAGGATACAGCATTAATCTTGTCTTCAGGGGTAATTATTCATTACCTTTTTGAGGTCGAAATTATCTTTGTTTAGACCATAATAACAGACACCTGATTTATTAAATGAGATGTCTCAGCATTAAGAACTAGATGGCTAGCTCAACCGAAACCGAAAAACGAACAAAACGTGGCGTACCTGAAGGGCTTTGGGTAAAGTGCCCCGATTGTGGCGAGACGATTTACAAAAAAACAGCAGATGAACTGCTTGGGATCTGTCCCGAATGCGGTTATCACTTCTATGTATCAGGTCAAGAGCGTATTCGTCAGGTTTTAGACGAAGGTACATTTGAAGAGTGGGACGCTGAACTGATGCCCACAGATCCTCTGGAGTTCAAAGATCGCAAGTCATATGCCGATCGTCTCGTGGCCGAACAGAAACGGACAGGCCTTAGTGATGCGGCTTTGACTGGTTGCGGAATGATTCGAGCTCGACGTGTCGCAATTGGCGTCACAGACTCCGCATTTATTATGGGAAGTATGGGGTCGGTTGTCGGTGAACGATTAACACGGCTTATCGAACGAGCCACCGAGCAAAACTTACCATTGATTATTATCAGTGGTTCCGGGGGTGGAGCTCGAATGCATGAAGGAATTCTGTCTTTGATGCAGATGGCCAAAGTGTCTGCCGCATTGGCTCGTTATGATCAGGAGGGCGGATTCTTTATTTCCGTGTTAACGAATCCAACAATGGGTGGCGTGGCAGCTAGCTTTGCAGCTCTAGGTGATGTCTGCTTCGCAGAACCCAAAGCCTTGATTGGCTTCGCTGGTCCGCGTACCATCAAGGCGACCATTCGTATTGAATTGCCGGAAGGATTCCAAACCAGTGAATTTCTTTTAGAGCATGGATATGTCGACCGAATTGTTTCTCGGGGAAAATTAAAGAGCGAAATTGCTCGCACAATCGACTACGTTGGTAAATAATCGGCTGAGATTCGCTCAGGGGAATGGGTGAACCGTATCAAGCTATTTCAATAAAGACCAAAGCTGCTAGCGATAGGAACAGGATTGATCCATGGGTTTGTTCGACAACGTCAAAGCACTCGTCGGTGGTAAAAAGAAATCCGATGGCAATCGCAAGGTCGTTTTTCGTAAAAATGTCAACATAGAAAAGCGGTTTGAATTTGTCCGCACAGCTGTCTCGGGCACCATGTCGAAGTTCTTTATGGCACGAGACCGTGAAACAGACCGTGTTGTTGGACTCAAGCTGGCAGATCCCGAAAAGACAGGGCTCTTTGAACAACGTTTTAAGACTCTCAAGAAGCCACCGGAAGGTTTGATCGCTAGTAACATTGAGCATCCTAATGTTGTCAAGACATATGAATATGGGATAACGACAAAAAAGCAAAACTATGTGGTGATGGAATATCTCAAAGGATCAGGGTTGCACGCGATGATCTATGATCGGGATTCTATGCTGGAAGGAAAGCGTCTAAGCCTGATAAGGCAGTTTGCTGAAGCGTTAGGAGCCGTTCACAAAGCGGGCTTTATACACAGAGATGTCTGCCCTCGCAACTTCATCGCTACGCCGGATTGTACAGGACTGAAGTTGTTCGATTTTGGACTTTCACTTCCGGATGAACCGGCCTTTCATCAGCCAGGAAACCGGACTGGAACACCGTTTTATATGGCCCCGGAAATTGTCCGTCGACGTAAAACAGACCATCGGGTCGACATCTTTGCGATGGGTGTCTCTTTTTATCAGCTACTGACCTTTGAGCTTCCGTGGCCCTCGAACGATGCATCCGGCTTGGCTGCTCTGAGTCATGATACTCTCGCGCCTACTCCGATTCTGGAATATAAGCCGAAATTACATCCCAAGCTTGTAGAGGCGATTATGATTTGTATGTCAGTGAGCCCTAATGACCGCCCTAAATCGACGGATCAATTCCTTCAAATGATCACGGACGTTGATTCGGCCAGCGTTTAGGAAAAACCCACTAAAATACCTGCTCTTGTTTGAAAGTCAGGGAGATAAAACTGCCGAGAATCGTCTAGTCACGTCTCTTTTAGCGGTTGCTGATCCTTTCAGGCGGTTTTATACTTAGAAATTCTCATACAGGTATTGTTCTCTCCAGTTAGACCTTGGAGTTTTAATAATGACAATTGATAAAAGTTTGAAAATTTCTCGCGGTTCTCTCCAGAATCGCAATGTGCTTACTCGCGTGGAGCGATTAAAGCAACTTGCGGAAGAAGAGCGTTGGAATAACGGTGATTCCCCTTTTGGCCTACCTAAGGTACGCGTTGCGAAAGTTTCTTTGGGGCGTGTGAAGAAGGTTAAGGGCGAAGTCGACGAAGAGCTTGCGGAAGAAACTGCAGAACCAGAAGAAGAGTAATCCATTGGCTGATGGATATTCGTCTTGATTACGGTAAGCAGGGTCTCAATGTTACGCTGCCTGATCACTTAGATATCAGGACTTTATCGTATAAAGCAGCTACGCCCATTGCAGACCAGCCGAATCAATCGGATCTTGCGGCACTGCAAGAGGTTTTTGAGAGTCCAACAGAGACGCCTCCTCTAAGTAAAATCATTCAGGGACGCTCTAGCGCCTGTATCGTGATTTGTGATATTACGCGACCGGTTCCTAATCAGCTTATACTCGAACCTCTGCTTGAGGCGTTACATGCTGGCGGGATTACTCCGGGGAATGTTAAGATTCTTATCGCCACCGGTCTTCATCGCCCAAGTCGTCCGGAGGAGATTCTGGAGATGGTGGGCGCTGATATCGCTGAGAAGTACACCATCATTAATCATGATGCTCAGGATCAAAATCAACTTGTCTTTCTTGGTAAGTCGCCGCGTGGTATTCCAATGTGGATTAATACACACTACATGGAAGCGGATCTTAAAATTAGCGTGGGGCTAATCGAGCCTCACTTCATGGCTGGCTTCTCAGGTGGCCGTAAGCTAATCTGCCCCGGCATTGCAGGGCTTGAAACGATTCGTGCCTGGCATAGCCCTCGTTTCCTGGAGCACCCTCAGGCAGCCACTGGTCAGTTAAAAGGAAATCCTGTTCACAGTGAGAACACCTGGATTGCCAATCGTGCAGGCTGTGACTTTATTGTGAACGTCGTGATTGATGCACACCGCCGCCCATTGAAATTTGTCGCGGGCGATCAGTTGAGTGCGTTTCAGGAAGGAGTAGATTTCTGTCGTGACATTGTCGTGGATCGGGTCGAGCAAGAATATGATATTGTAATTACTTCTTCAGCCGGCTATCCGCTGGATACCACTTTCTACCAAAGCGTGAAAGGAATGATGGCGGCTGTTCCCATTGTAAGATCTGGAGGAACTATTATTATGGCTGCCTCCATGAGCGAGGGGATTGGTAGTCCTGAATTCGCGAGTTTATTCGATCGTCATCCGGATATCGACGACTTCATGGTGGAAATTATGTCTCCGGAATATTTTGTGATGGATCAATGGCAATTAGAGATGCTTGCTAAGGTCTTGCGAAAAGCAGAAGTGAAGGTGGTTACGGATGGTTTACCGGCAGAGACGATCAATAAGCTTTATGTAGACTCAGCGGAGAGTGTTGAATTGGCGGTGCAGGAAGCACTGAAAAAATACGGTGATGATACATCGATCGCGGTGATTCCTCGAGGGCCTTATGTCATTCCGGAATTGTCTGTTTAACGCTTCCAAAATTCCCACCAGCGCAAATGTTTCGTGGTGGTTTGATGTAACGGCACGACCTTTCCATGGGGACCGATTGCGTTTTCCATATGGACACCAGTCATTTGTACATCGACCATCTTGGCATCCAGCATATTCGCTCCAGTCAGGTTTGCTCCATTTAGATTGGCACCAGCCAGATTGGTTCCTCGTAGATCGCAATGTGCCATGTTGGCGTCATTGCAATTGACTTGATTCAAATCGGCTAAGCTAATATCGGCTCGTAGGAAAATTGCACCTTTACAGTCTGCACCGGTCATCTTGCTATATCGCAGAATCGAATGTGATAAGTCAGCTTCAGCAAAACAAGTGTCGTCTAAAAAGGCATTGGTCATGTCAACTTGCTGTAAGTTGGCGAATTCTAAGTTGGCTCGGCTTAGGTTCGCATTGATTAGAATCGCTCCCTGAAGATTTGCTCTGCTAAAGTTGACTTCACGCAAATCCGCGTTACGGAATGTGACTCCCCGTAGGTCCATGTTCGAGAGATCAGCACCGGCAATTTTGGCATTATCAAGGTGAGCGTCCCGCAACGACTGTTCTTCAAATCGATATAAGACATCTTGGGTTGTTGCATGCTTGATTTCTATCATCACACATCCTCAACTACGTTGAAATTGAAACTTAAATGACTCCCCCAAAGGTCAGCTCTAAACCAGAACTAAGCCAAGGTTGCTTTTCGGATTATGTATAGGAAAGTGGCCTTGAAACCACGTTTTGATTGATGGGCTTCCTCGTGGGTGGAAAGGGAGAAAACCATTGGGTGGGAGAGCATTTAAGTCAAAGAGGTGGGGTCAAAGTAAGTAATAATGTCATGCTCTTACATGCACGATACGCCTATCAATAATACAAATCAATATTGATTGATATTTTTCTAGCATAATCGCAAACGTAATTGGTCTAGGAGTTCTAGAGGGTTAGCCATTACGATGCTCTGTCGAAGTGCGGCATTAGTGTTGTTCTATGGTACCTAGAGAGTTAAATCGTGCCCCAGATAGCTGAAGATTTTCGAGTGGAACTAAATGTATTTAAGGGTCCGCTGGATTTATTACTCTATTTGGTGCGCAAGCATGAAGTCGACGTTATAGATGTACCCATCGCCGAAGTCCTGGAACAGTATCTTGAATTCCTTGAGATCATCGAGCAACTCAAGATTGATGAAGTAGGTGATTTTCTTGAACTCGCCAGTACCTTGACCGAGATCAAATCTAGATTAGTGTTGCCTCGTCTTGAAGAGGTCGGCGAAGAGATTGACGATCCACGAGACGAATTAGTCCAACGTTTGCTGGAATACAAGCAGTACCGTGACGCGGCGATGATCCTTGAAAATCGGGCTCGTGGTTGGGGACAACGTCATGTTCGCCAGTCGAATGACTTACCACCTCGAAAAGTGGATGTTGCGGAACAGCCGATTCAGGATGTTGAACTTTGGGACTTGGTAAGCGCTATGGGGAGAATTCTAAAAGATATTCAGGTCGCCCCTCAGGAAACGGTGATTTTCGACGATACACCGATTCATGTCTATATGCGTCAAATTCACAGGCGGATTGTAAAGGAGGGCCGAGTAGCCTTGTCGCAGTTCTTCCAAATGGGAATGCATAAGACCGCAATCATTGGAATGTTTCTATCGATTCTGGAACTAGTTCGTCACCATGGGGTAGATACGATTCAGGATAATGTTGGTGGAGATATATGGGTCACAGCTGGTGAGGCTTTTGATGCCAATATCGATGTTTCGAACGTTGAAGAATATGACCATAAGAAACCTAGGCTGGATGATATGCCCACGAAGATGCGTTAGAGAGGCCTATTGAAACGCCCCTCGATTTACTCTGGATAGAATCTCTTTTCCTATTCATAATTCAATGCACCAATCGATAACTTTTCGTTTAAGTATTACAACGCGTGAAAAACCTGCCTGTCAAATCGTTAACTCATGGCGATCTTACGATCGAAGGGTTCTCGCGCGCAGCTGTCCAGTCGTACTGGCGAGTACCCGAGTTAAAATTGGGGTTCGATCTAGGAGCTCATCCGTGGGAATTCATGGGGACTCCGAATTGGTGTGTAACCCACTGTCATTTGGATCACCTTGTGGCTTTACCGGTGTATGTAGCTCGTCGCCGTATGATGAAGATGGACCCTCCAACGATCTACCTGCCAACTCATGCCGTAGAGACGGTGCATGCAATCTTGAAGGCTTATACGAAACTGGATCGTGGGCGTTTGCCATGTAATCTCATTGGTGTTGAACCTGGTGATGAAATTGAATTGAATCGTGAGTATCTGGTTACAGTTGGTGAAACACGTCATACCGTTCCTTCGCTGAGCTATTTAGTTTGGCATCGGCGCAATAAGCTCAAGCCTGAATACTTGGAATTATCAGGGGAAGAGATACGTGATATTCGACAGAGTGGACGAGAAGTCTCACAGGAGGTGCGTATCCCATTGTTGGGCTATACCGGTGATACGCGTGTGGAAGGACTCGACCTAACGCCCGCACTTTATGAGGCAAAAATTCTGATCACCGAGATGACTTTTGTGGCCGAGGATCATAGTCAGGAGAAGATCCGCAAAAATGGGCATATGCATTTAAAAGATTTTCTTGACCGTGCTGATCGATTTCAAAATGAATTGATTATCGCTTCGCATTTCAGTACTCGCTATAACTACCATCAAGTGAAGAAGCTTGTCCAGGAGACGTTACCGGGATCTTTGTTAGAGCGTCTCCATCTGTGGTTATAGAGTTGCCCGTTGTGTCACCAATGAACGCTCCTCGCTCCGCTTATATCCATATTCCGTTTTGTCGTCATCGTTGCGGGTATTGTAATTTCACCGTGATTGCGGGGCGGCAGGACCTGCACCGTTCTTATCTCAATGCTCTGAAAGCAGAATTGGCACTGCTAGGTGAGCCTGTTGAAGTAGAGACGGTGTATCTGGGCGGCGGCACCCCCACGGAGTTGCACTTATCAGAGTTTCATGAATTGATGGAACTAGTGAAGTTTTGGTTTCCTTTGGCGGTAGACGGAGAATTTACGACCGAAGCCAATCCGGAGGACATTACTCCAGAATACGTTCAATTGTTTCAGAAATTTGGTATCAATCGAGTGAGTCTTGGGGGGCAATCTTTTGATGAATCCAAGCTTGCTGTGTTAGAACGTAACCACAGCCCCGTTCAATTAAAGCAGTGCTTTGAGCTATTGTCCCCTATCGATTCGATCTCCATGGATTTGATTTTTGCAGTGCCTGGCGAGTCGTTACAGCAATGGGAGACGGATTTGAAGTTGCTGCTGGAATACCAGCCAACACATCTGTCTACCTATGGTTTGACGATTGAGAAGGGCACACCATTTTGGAGTCGATTTGAAAATGGTGAATTGGAGGAATTGAGTGATGATTTGCAACGGGAATTCTATTTAACTGCCCGGCACATGCTTACCGAGCATGGTTATCATCACTACGAAGTTTCAAATTATGCGAAACCTGGTTTTGAGTGTCGACACAATCAAGCCTATTGGTTTGGTGAGCCATACTTTGCAGCAGGCCCGGGAGCCGCTCGGTATGTAGACGGTTTTCGTCAAGTGAATCATCGCAGTACTACAACCTATATACGCAAGGCCTTAGAGGGAAAGTCGGTTGTGGCAGAATCGGAACACGTTACCGGGGAAGAGCTTTATCGAGAGATACTGGTGTTTGCTTTACGACGACTAGATGGAATTACAGATGCATGGTTTCAGCAAAAGACAGGCATGACCCCATGGGAACTAGCTGGTGAACAGCTTGAGAGGTTTATTGAACAAGGATTCCTCCAGCGAACCGGTGATCAACTTTGCTTGACGGAAGAGGGGTTATTAGTAAGTGACAGTCTTTGGCCACACCTTTTGTAAAAAGGCACTCATGGCAAGTGACTGGTTCGCTATTGTTGTTCAAGCCACCAGGTCAGTTGCTGCTGCAATTCGTCATACGACAGCTTTGTCTGGGGGATTACTTCCCGCATGCGTTTCTCGTCATGCTTGACGTAGTTCGGATAACGCAGCATTTCGATTTCTTCCTCCAGCGCGATCAGCCAGGAAGGAACCTCGAGCCCCGCTCCGGATGGATTCTCGAGTAGCTCTTCAGTCATCCCCAGCAATTCATTAAAACTTGGACGTCCCGTCTTGATGTCTTTGCTCTCTTCCAGACTTGGTTTGACCAGCGAACGTAGGTGGTCCACCTCCATTGATCGGACGAATCGTTCTTCCACCCGATCCGCTACAGTACGCATACGTATGGAATACTGGGTTTGAAGTTTTTTGAGGCGGCTGACAAACATGTCTGCTTCTTCCTGAATTCGTTCCGTCAAACTTTCACGCCAGATGTGAGCCGCTTCGTCGTTGTCATGAGAAACAAGAAGTTTATGAGCAAGAACGACAGGGCGTAGATTCCAGCAGATCCGATCGTAACGTACTCTCAGACGGAGGAAGTCGAGCAGTGTGTAAAGTAACTCGCCACGATCACTCTGTGTTGTCGTACTGTTGTAGTCCCGGTATTCAGAATAATTTTCAACCACAGACTCAAGGATTAACGAAAGAATATTCGTTGCTTCTTGCAGTGGAATATCACGTTCGATCGCATCCAGTAATCTCAGTTCGAGATGAGGCTCATCACGGATCGCCTGAAGCCATGCCTCCACGCCCTGTAACAAAATCCCCCGAATGTTCCCCATTGCCAGAAACTGCTGAGTAAAGATCTCCCCCCCATATTTCTCAATAAATTGAACCACATTGTCCCATGTACTGCGGTGTGAAACTCGCTCGAGAATTGAAAGCCTTAAAGTCTGGCTATGTTTTAACCAACTACCTAGAAGTGCTTCCGTGACCTGCTCTAATGCCTGAACTAATTGTTCCTCTTTGCGGAGTGTAACAGGTACTTGTTCTTCTCCATCGGGGGCCGGGGCAGGTGTTTGAGTAACAGTCCATTCGGGAGCGGAATGGATTAGGCATTCCACAATGGCTTCGTAACCAATATGGAATAACTCATCAAATTCTGTTACGGCTCCAAGTCCGGCTGGATGCTGTCGCTCCATATTACGCGCCGTTTCGAGTAATTGACACGTTTCGACGACAAAGCCCATACGCGGCAGCCATAATAGCAAATCTGAAATTGTTCTTTGACGCACTCGACGAAGTACGATTTCCTGTGGGGCACCACCTTTCGATAGAGGGATATACAATAATGGTAGTTGCGCCATCCCATCGAGTAGTTGTTGCCAGTGCTTTCTGACCGTGCTCTGATCGCCTTGTATCAGGGCGGCAAATATCTTGAGTGTTAGTTGCTGGAATTCAACAATGGTTGGTTCTTCACGATCTTGGCCGAGTGTGTTTTCAAGGAATAGAATGACTGAATCCAGAATCCGTCGGGTGTCTGTCACTTCAATGATGGTAGAGATAACCCGTTCCATGAGCGATTCAAGCGTAATTCGTTGCCGATCATACTCTGTCATCGATTCGAAGTCTCCGACAGGGGCGGCAATGACGTAGCTGCTAATCGATTCCAAGAGTTCTTCAAGTTCGTCACGATTCTTCCTAAGTCGTCGAGACCAACTTGAAATCGTATCCAGACTAGACTGGATCAGTTCCTGATCGATCTCGCTTTGACATTGTCTTATGACAATGGCATGGCCCATGCCCGCGATCTTCCACTGTTGTGCCAGACTGTCATGAAATGCAAGCCGGCGATCGATCTGTTCCCCGGCATGCAGCAGTTCATCCTGACTGGCATTCGAGGTCTCAAAGATATTTCCCTCGACACCATCATCGGTTGTATCGACATACGAAACATCTTCATAGGCCGCACTGAAAATGTCGTACTCATCCTCTTCTTCCGGGATTTCGAAAGGATCATCCTGATGAGGGAGATTGGTTAGTGTACCTAGTTCGAAAGCAGGCACATTCCAATAAGATTCAGAGTTGGCTTCCAGGTAATCAAAATACTTCCGCATCTTCCCCCAGGTTTCGTTTGGAGAATCCTGAGTGCTATTTTCTTTCGTTGTTAGCAGTTGGGCTGAAGACTGACTGAGGACATCCAGTAACCAACGGCGTGACAGAATATAGTAGGACGAGTCGTTTTGTTCGAGGGGAACCTTGTCTGCTTCACTTAACCAATTGATAAGTAAGGCTCGTGACGCAATTTGGTCCCCTTGTTCCAGCAAGGAGTGAATTACCAGTGAATAGGCATTGGGCGAATCAAAGAGTTCAACATATGGTGCCCAGAACCTGATGCTTCCTGCACTGGTGTTATCCTTGTACCAGAGGTTTAGGGCTTCGGCGACTCGTTTAGCTGCGTGGTAGAGTTCGAACGGGTTAGCGGCGTGGACGCTATTAACTTCATGAGCGGCATATTTGTGCCACCATTGAGCAGCTTCGTGAAATTTCGTGTCGATACGATTACAAAGCTCTTGGTTGTCGCTGGCCGCTGCTTCACTCCAAGATTTCGATAGGAGCGCGAAAAACTGCTCAATAATAATAATTAACTCATCGATTCGATGGTCATGGACGCTGTTTTCCATAGCCGGGAATAAACTGAATTGGCAGTCGAATCCCAAAATATTCCAGGGATCTACAAATGCTCCACATTGTATAGATCGTTGGATTAAGTAGAAGATTGAGGAAGCAATATCAACCGCTTGGTCCAGATCGTCGTTATCGAGAGCCTGAAGAGATTGGTCCAGTTGACATGCGATACGGCAGCGGAACCTTGCTGACGGGACGGGGACTTTGCCGACTTTGTCGCGCGCGGCATCATGATGCCCCATGAATGCAAAGACCTGTCCCAGATGGATGTGTTCGAGCTGTCGGGCTCGTGTTTCAGTCAGTTGAGCGTTGAGGTGTTGTCGCGCTGCCCCAAAAGGTTGATGTCTAATTAACGCTTCTTCTGCCAGACGGTCGCGATGTTCACGATCAATCTGACCTAATAGCTGTCGATAAAACTCGTCGCGATACGTGGCGATACGCGGCATTAGATTGGAGAGGTTTGTCGAAGAATCATGACAGGCTGGTCCCCATCCACTTATTCCTGATGCCATCAGAATGGTGCCGGCCAATACAGCCGACGCTTCAAAGAGTAACTCATCCGGAGAAAGGTCGCCGTCATTCTCGAAACGCGTCATTAACGAGTCCAGAGTTACCGTTTGAATGATGTAGCGATCGTAGTAACCTTCTTTGTCGATGTGATGAGGATCCCATATGCCAAAGTGATGGTTAGGCCGCTTGTTAACCGGGTGATCGAAATCGTATGCTCGGGGATCGATTGCCAGTTCGGACAGTTTGGCAGGGTGGAAGCCAGCCTGTCTCAAAATAGACTCATCCGTCTGTTCCAGCAGACGGATCGTGAGTGCGATGACTTCCTTGTATGGACCTTCACAAACTCCCGCCCCCTGAATGTACAACGGCACGGGGCGCAACCACTCATTGATATAGGGTTCGTGTTTTTGTGTTTCCAATGTGGCGACCGGTCGAAATCCAATGAAGTCATTGAATTGATTCATCAGGGTCTCGGTATCCAGAGATTGAAAATTCGGTCCATTTTGGAGGACGACTTCAAAGGCTCTTCCAATAAAGAAGGCATTGAAAAGCTGAATTTCACTGGAATGGAATAACAGGTCCTGATGGAACAGGAAGTAGGAACGTAACAATTGATCAAAGGTGATTTCCAGAACTACTCGGGCCTGTTCGATTTGAGCAAAGGCTTCCTTTTCTTCAGTAAAGTAAGTGATCGCATCCGTTAGAAGATCATATAGGTGTGTCCAGGTGTCATCGGGGTACTGCTGGGCCAGATTTCGCCAAAGCACATTGAGGTTCTTAAGAAACTGGGGGTCCGGTGTACCGGAGGAGAAGTTGAGATAGCCTAGCAATTGCTCTAAAGCATCAAATTCTTCTGCATTCAGACTTGATACTTGGGACACCGAGAAGTTCTCCAGGGTGAAAATTATTCCGGACGAACAGTTAGTCCTTAAAAAGGGCTTTACCGTCTTCTTTCAATTTAGGAGTCACAAGAGTGTCGGTCTATGGGGGTAAACGATTGTTCGAGCGGAAAAATAGGATCACTCGCATTAGGCTTTAGGTATGTTTAAACCGATTGTATTAACTGTTCGACGATTTAGTAGGATTTGTGCTGTATCGGTTGAATTAGCTCTAAATCAAGTCCTGGGGAAGAATCGGCTTTTTAGTTATAGAAGCCGGCTAAAGTCCCGACGATATAAGAGGAGGAAGAAAATCTCTATTCTTTGGGTTCTTGCGTTGTATGATTACAAAAGTAAAACCTCCTGCGCTTCCTAAGGCGAGCTTGGGTGGACAGGCTTGTGAATATTAGATTTTTAGCTGGTTACTTTGTTATTTTTATAGGTGTCGTTACCATGCGTAAAATTTACGCTCATCTCCTACTAGCTCTGTTTCTATTCTTCACGACCTGCTCTGTCGGTTTGGGACAGCTTTCATCAACAGGTTTGATTACTGAAAATACAGCTCGGAATCTTGGGTTGGAACGTTCCTGGTATATCCAGACAGCGAAAAATCCTTTTGCTAGTAAGATCTCGGATGTCTATATCCATGTTAGTTCCACAGAAGCTGAGTGGAGTTTTGAGGTAACGGACGGCGAAAAATCTTACTTCATTCACGATAAAGATCTGGATAACTTTGGCCGGCCGTTAGGTCGTGACGAAGCTCGGAAGCGCGCTACCGAACAGTCAGCCCTCATTCGTCAAAACGGTGGCGAAAGCGAGATTAACGAACACACCGTTCCAAAAATCTATATGGCCGTTGCCTCCGATCGAGGTGATGTCCAGTTGCTTAATGCTGAGACAGGTCAGATTTATTGGACTGCCCGAGTCGGTGACCCTAAACATCCAACTTCGGGTGTTTGCACAAACGATGAACACACCGTTGTGATTTCAGGCGTTTCCCTCTTCGTCTTAAGAAATACGGATGGAGCTATTATCGAGTCGCGAAAACTGCAGGCAGTGCCCGGCGCTGGACCGGTTGCTTTAGGAAAGCGAATTTTTGTGCCGTCGATTGAAAATCGAGTAGAAGTATACAATCTAGAGGTTTTTAATTGGAAACCCGAAATGCTTGCTTCAACAGGTCGAGTGTTATCTCAGCCAGTGTTGGGGCAACGCAGTCTTGCCTGGTCGACCGATCGCGGAAATGTTTATGTTGCTGGCACCGCGAAAGCTTCGATGTGGTACCGAGTGAATACCTTAGGAAAAGTTATCGCCCCGATTGCTTATCAGGCACCTGGCCGGTATGTCGCGAATTGTCTGGACGGTTTTGTTTACTGTGTTGATGAAATGACAGGAGATATGGTTTGGCGTCAGAGCCTGGGTGAAGTTTTGACAAATGAACCTGTGCTGGTTAAAAATCGGGCCTATATCGTGTCAAGTGACAAGACTTGCTATTGTCTGGATATGCGAAATGGGGAGATTGTCTGGGCTCAAGCAAATCTACAGCGAATCGTTGCCGCTAGCAGTAATCGTCTCTACGCTTTGGACCGCCTCGGCAATTTAATGATTCTTAATTTGGAAACGGGCGGCCGTTTCCAAACAGTGGCCGCTGGAAAAATTGATTTCGTCGTTAGCAATCCTCTGACAGACCGGATCTATATGGGTACTCGTAAGGGATTGATCCAATGCGTTCGTGAAATCGATCAGAAGTATCCTTTACTCCATGTGGATGAAACAGCACTTGCTGTGACTGAAGATCAACAGGAAGACGCAAATGCTGCTCAACCAAACAACGAACCGATGCCTCCTGCCGGCAACCCAATGCCGCCCACCGTGCCTGCCAATAACCCTTTCGGTGGTAATAAGCCTCCTGCGAATAATCCATTTGCTCCGGGTAACAATGGCGGAAATGCGCCCCCGGCAAACAATCCTTTTGCCCCGGGAAATAACGGTGGAGCGAATAAACCTCCAGCCAATAATCCATTTGCTCCGGGTAATAATGCTGGTGGAAACGCAGTCCCGAAGAATCCGTTCCAAAATTAGGATTCTTTTCTTGCACATGCGAAGACAGGTTCTGTCTCATGGCTACTTGACCGTTTAGCGATGAGAAACCACACTCATGCATTGAGTTGCTATATTAGATTGAGCAATTCGTTACCGGTTTGAACTCTCAAATTAAATGCATGGAATCTGTCATCAATGTCCTCACCTCCGATTAAACGCGCGTTGATAAGTGTTAGCGATAAACTAGGACTCGTCGATTTTGCCCGGGGCCTTGAGGCTGCCGGTATACAGATCTATAGCACAGGCGGGACTCGCCGTCATTTAGAGCTAAGTGGCATTCATGTTTTAGATGTTGCTGAGTATACCGGTTTTCCAGAGATGATGGATGGCCGAGTGAAGACGTTACATCCAAGAATCTTTGCAGGAATTCTTTGCCGTCACGACCGTGAAGACGATATGGCGTCTTTAGAAGAACATGATATCCTTAGCTTTGAGCTGGTTGTGGTCAATCTATACCCGTTCCAGGCTACGATCGCCAAACCCGGCGTAACGAAATCGCAGGCCATCGAACAAATTGATATTGGTGGCCCAAGTTTGGTCCGGGCGGCTGCTAAGAACGCCAAGTTTACATCGATCGTCACCAACCCCGAACAATATTCTTCGGTCTTAGTAGAAGTTGCCGAATCCGGTTGTACTTCACAAGATACGCGTGACAGATTATCCGCTGCCGCTTTCGCAATGACAGCTGAATATGATCAGGCGATTTCGGATTATTTTGCAGGGACTGAAACAGATAGTCGGTTTACTGAAAATAAGACAATTTCTATGCGGCTTAAGAAAGAGCTTCGTTACGGAGAAAACCCTCATCAGCATGCCGGGATTTATTCTATTGTTGGACGCTCAGGCGCCAATGCTGTGAATGCTCGTCAACTCAATGGGAAAGATCTTTCTTATAACAACCTGCTGGATCTCGATGCGGCATTACATATTGTTCGACCCTTCCCGGAACCCGCCTGTAGCGTGATTAAACATAACAATCCGTGTGGAGCCGCTACAAGTGGATCGCTCGTAGAAGCTACTAGAAAAGCAATGGCTGGAGACCCATTGAGTGCCTTCGGTAGTATTTTGGGAATGAATCGAGTTGTCGATGAAGAGACCGCAGAATTACTATCGGAACCTGGCTTGTTTGTCGAAGCAATCATCGCTCCGGATTTTTCAGCTTCAGCCATTGGTATTCTCACAACCAAACCTAAATGGCGCAATAATGTACGATTGATGCAGGTTGGCAATCTTGAAGATCAGGAGGGCGAATTGTCATTCCGACATATCAATGGAGGAATGCTTGTACAGGATGCTGATGTCATTGCGGACGATTACCCTGCCTGGGAAGTAGTCACGGAAGCACAGCCTGATGAAGCCTTGGTAAACGAACTCAAATTTGCCTGGCAGATGGTTCGTCATATTAAGTCCAATGCCATTGGGATTTGTCGTGAACAATCTCTAGTAGGGGCTGGGGCTGGCCAGATGAGCCGAGTGGATTCAGTGGAGATTGCTATTCGTAAGGCCGGTGAACGTACACAAGGTGCCGTGTTGTCGTCGGATGCATTTTTCCCATTCCCAGACTCCATTCATGCCGCCGCTGAAGCGGGTATCGCTGCCATTATTCAGCCGGGAGGATCCCGCGGGGATGAGGCCGTGATTGAAGCTTGTAATGAACATGGGATTCCGATGATCTTTACTGGTCGTCGTCACTTCAAACATTAACGATGTCAGCGTACTTGCGATCTGGCGAAGCTTTAGTAGGGGAGCCCTTCGATGCAAGGTAAGACCCCTGAATTTATTCGCTGGGCACTGGCTCAGGAGTGTCCTCTCCGGGATTTCCCGAAATGGACTGATCCAAACAGAACAGAGCGACATCTACGAGCGATCCGTGTTTATCAGAATGCCATGAAGCAGGGACGAGTTTTAAATGGATTAGTTGTAGAGCCACTTAAAACGGAAGTCCTTGATGCGGAAGAGATTCTGGGATTCCGAGTCGAGGATGTTTTCGAGTTTTACGGAGATCCGCAGGCGGTCGCCAAGACATGTGAATCCTGTCCCGCCAATGTTCTAAGACAATTGGATAGTTCGGCATGGGTTGGCTGCTTTGGGCTGATGCCGGTTAGTGAAGTTGTCTTCCCTGACTTAGTGAGTGAGGTTCCACAAGGTCTGGTTGATTTGCGAGAGCTCTTGGAAGAGGAGTTACAGCAAAACCGGCCATTAGCAGAACAGATTTGGGAGGTGTTTGATAAGACCTCTCCGGCGTGGTACGGGTTGTGGATTTCCAGAAGTCCGTCGGCAAAGCAGCGGCTTCTCCAATTAAAAGTCCTGGAGAAGCTTCTGGAACGAGTGCCCTGTTCGGTTACGCCCCCTTGGGATGCATTTCGCCGGGCGTTACGATTAAGTATTGAGCAGGATATCCCGCTCCACGTACAATTGGCGCCGGAAGCTGAGACGGATGGAGTGTATTGGTTTGTGGACTCGCATTGCGGACGATGTGGAGCAAGTGCAACATCACAGACACATACGGGAATCCAATGTCTCGTATGTAAAAATGAAGGTCGGCCGCGAGATCCACAACGTCGGTTTGTCCGTGGAAAACGTCCATACTGGAAAATGGCTCGATTTCTCGGCGAGGACGGGACGCGGGAATTCCTGAAAAAGTACAAACAACATAGAGGATGGGATCATGTCACAGTCCGGTAGCGTACTGGATAAAATCGTTGAGACCAAACGTGCTGAGATTGAAGCAGCTAAGCAGAGAGTATCAGAGGAGAGCTTACGCGAGCGACTCGCTGATGCATTCCCCACGCGTGATTTCTTCGGGGCCTTGGCGGCCGATGGACCGATCAAACTGATTGCCGAGGTAAAGAAAGCCAGTCCTTCGGCGGGACTCATTCGAGAAACGTTCGATCCAGTTGATATCGCTCAGGCCTATGAGGCTAATGGAGCTTCATGTATTAGTTGCCTGACAGATAAACAGTATTTTCAGGGGAGTCTGGAGTTTCTTACAGCGATTCGTCAACACGTCGAAATTCCGATTCTTCGGAAAGACTTTATTCTCGATACCTATCAATTGCTCGAAGCCAGAGTGGCTGGAGCCGATGCCGTATTATTGATTGCCGAGTGTTTGGATGATTGCAATTTGAGGAAGTTGCATGGCGAAGCGATCGATCTTGGCTTAGCCCCCCTGGTTGAATTCTATTTCCCTGAAAACTGTCAGCGAGTGCTCGAGGCAGGTGCCAGTTTGATTGGTGTGAACAATCGTAACCTACATACTTTTGAAACCAATCTTGGCCATACGGTTGATATGAAACAACAAGTACCGGATGAGTGTCTTTTGGTTGGGGAATCCGGCATCTATACCCCGGAAGATGTTCTCATGCTGGCGGAGCAGGATGTCGATGCAATCCTCGTCGGTGAAAGTCTGATGCGACAGGACGACATCGGCTCGGCTGTACGCAAACTATTATCACTTGTTTAGGGTTGGTACCGAAGTCCCAATGCTGAATACGCGATTGCTAATGAGTTACGCTTTTCAGCGGAAATCTACTCTTTTGGCCAAAGAATCACCTCATCTTTGATTTTCCAACCGTCCGGTCGCGGGTGATATTGTGACGGCCTGACTTAAAGTTCGAAAACTCATCTGGAGCATTTAGAGATGTTTTCGTATACTTCCCCGACTTTTCCATGTAGGGGGGCCTGCGGGGAATGTTAGAGAAATGAATTCACTTTGCTGTAAAAATAACTATTGGCAACACCTTTGGATGGTGGTCGTATGTGGTTGTCTATTGACCGGTTGTGGTACGACGAAGGTTAAAACGGGTACGGACCAACTGCTAATGTCCAATGCAGTTGATCTCACGGTTGGCAATCTGGATTTTAGTGATATTGCCGGCGAAAAAGTCTATCTAGATTCAAAGTATGTTGTGGCCGTGAAAGGGTTTGGTTTTGTAAACGCGAACTATATTATTAGTGCGCTCCGTCAACAATTGTTCGCTCATAACTGCCTCTTGGTGGAAGCGCTTGATGAAGCAGAATACGTTGTCGAACCACGCGTAGGTGCTTTAGGTGCAGATAGTCAAACAATTACTTATGGTATTCCAGGCAACAATTCATTAGGAACGTTTACGGCCTTAATTCCCAGTGTGCCGACGGTTCCGGTGCTTCCGGAAATCTCTGTTGCTAAACGAGATGATAGTTCCGGTCTCGCCAAGATATCGGTCTTCGTATACGACAAGGCTGAACGCCGTCCGAT
>Ga0209404_10001066_pt1 | contig 19566 bp, 11 predicted proteins | sample TroAtlMetagenome_2_FD_187447 | JGI IMG/M metagenome (GOLD analysis project Ga0209404, IMG submission 187447) | Marine eukaryotic phytoplankton communities from Atlantic Ocean - Tropical Atlantic ANT8 Metagenome (SPAdes) (version 2) | ecosystem: Environmental > Aquatic > Marine > Oceanic...
CATATCAACAGCACGAGACATAGGTACACCTAAGAACGCAACATCGCCAGAAATGGCATGCAACGAACGAATCTGGATGTCTTCACCAGCACCTACTTCAACAGTGCCCAAAGATCCATCACCAAGTGACGAACCAGAAGACGAAGGTGCAGCAGTGGTAGCAGCAGGTGCAGCAGTAGTAGCTGTCGCAGCAGAGCTGCTAGCTGAACTACTCGCACCATCATCACCGTCAGACCCGCAGGCCCCGGCAATCAATCCAAGCGCCAAAACAGCAGATAAAATCCGCCAGCCTCGACGCCTAATAAGCGTTTCCATAAAGGAAGCCCCCTCCATTTTGTTTACAAATATTTTGAATACAGATATGTATTCAAGAATCATGAGTGTAAGGGAATTTAGAGGTAAACGTCAATGTCGGGATTGTTACAAAAATGCGACAAAAAAAACCCTTTAAATAAGCGAAAAAATTGCTTATTTAGCCTAAAACAGAGCCTGTTGTTGAGAATTCTTCACGGTTACGTGAAAAAGCGCTTAAATCAAGATCTAAACCAGTGTGTGAACATTTTATTGTTAGTGGGTTTGCGTCATGGTCATGGCCATTTTCACTAGAGGAGATAATTTCACGCATGATTTCGCCAACAAGGGGAGCGTTTTTGAATTGATTGCCAGAAGTTCCAATAGCTACGTAGAAGCCTGGTAGTGAAGTTCGGTCGTAAATAGGAACCCAGTCTGGCGTTACGTCATAGACACCTGCAATTCCTAGAGGACGATTAGGAATTCCAAGCCCTGGGACTCTTCTAGCTAGTCGCCAAACTTGTGCTTCAAATCTTGAAACAGTGGGGTTAAGGGACACTCCATCTGGATCATCGACCCATTCCAAGGGGTCGCAATCTGGTTCAACGCCTCCAACGTAAAAAGTGCCTCCCATTTTTGGAACTGCATAATATCCGAGATCAAGATCTGTTAGTAGAGGAGCTCCAGAATCGAAGTTGAAGTTGTCGGGAGCTTCAGCTGCGTGAACTTCTTGTCTCATGGGATTTGTCTTAATTGCCATTTCAGACTCCACGCCAGCAATTCGATTGAGTGCTGAACTCCATGGTCCGGCGGCATTTACAACGACTGGAGCATTGATAGTTGTTCCATCTTTGAGTGCGACACCTGATACTCTTCCGTCTTGATTGAGAATTTCTTCTACTTCGGTGTGAAGGCGGAGAGTGGCACCGTTTCTTTTTGCAGCATCCATAAGATTTGCAGCTGCCAGTTGAGGATCATCGATGAAACCCGCATCTGGAGTGATCCAACCGTTGAGATTAGGTCCTGGTTCATTGAAGAAGTCTTCATCATCCGGCAGTCTTGGAGGCCAAAATCTACCAAGATCGAGAGAGGGAAATTTTTCTGCTAACTCTTTAGTGTCATAAGATTCATAAGGAATGTTGAATTCGTCTAGCAAATCAAGAAAGATTGAACGCGGGAAATCAGGTGGTTCTAGAAAAAGCATCCCAGTCTTATGGAACTTTGCTAAAGGTTCTTGATGGTTTTCTTCCAAACCTAGATGTTCCGCCCAGGACAACCATCTTTGCCTAGACTCCCAGGCGGCAGTTACACCAGCATGAGTAGAATAATTGAATCGAATCACTGCTGAAGAAGCACTCGTTGAGCCGCCTCCGACAGCTTCACCCTTGTCTAAAACTAGAGTATCCAAACCTGATTTTTGAAGCTCATAGGCGATTGAGGATCCCATTACTCCCGCACCTATAACAATTGCATCTGGCATTCGTAAACTCTACGTTCAAAGAGCAAGGTTTGCTAATTTATTAACGAGTAACTCCAGATGTATCTCTGAAACGTATTCCGGTAGGACGTTTGGTTCCGCTTCTATCTAAAGCCGCTGCCCATGCAGGTGAGAAACCTAGAGCATACCGTAGGATTTTCGTGAGAAATTTTCCTGCTGTTTTGGCACCTTTTTTCGGAGTGACTCCAATTGCTTTACGAAGTTCTTCAGGCATAGTTGCGACAGCTGCATTGAAAAGAATTTTGTAAGCAGCGCGAGTAAAAAAAGGCAATGGAGGTTTTCTGAGGAAAGTGACTGCTTCAGAACCTTCTTTAGATTTTCCGATTTTTGGATTATTAGACAACCAAGAACTCAAAGATTTTGAGTTTTCAGGCAGGGGAGATGCCTTCATTAGCTTTCCTAAATTTGTTTGTTCGTAAACGTAACGATTTGTTTCTTCATGCTTTAGAGAAGATGGACCGAAGCTCTGATATGAGACTAGAAACGAATCTATTAATGCGTTATGAACCCAAGCAGCCATCTCAGGATTTCCAGCCGAGTACTTTTCTCCTCGGCTTGAAGTGCCTTTAACAGGACGGTGAGCTGAAGACACCATTTTTATTGATTTTTCAACTTCTGGCATTGCCCCAAAGGCAGTTGCAGTTACGTAAGAAGCAGTTCGGGAGAGTCTCCCAAGAGGATCATCACGGTAAGTCGAGTGGTTTGCAACTCCCGCTGCCACTTCAGGATGGGCTGCCTGAATTAAAAGTGCTCTTATCCCACCTATAAAAGAAGAGACATCACCCATTACTTTCCATGTAACCGATTCAGGTCCAAATAACCCAGGGTCATTTGGATACTGAAAAGTTTCTTCCAAGGGATCAGGGGCATGACTAAAAAGTCCTACAGCAGTTTCAGTTAGACGAGCTTTCCAACCTAAAGATAAATGACCGTTAGTTGTAAATGGTCTCTCACCCTTAGTCCCAAAAGTACCCATACAGGTATTTTGCCAACTTAGAAAAGTAATCTGTCATTTTGTGACAAGCGTCAACGCTAATTACTTATGATTTTCTTTTCGTCAAGTTCATTTCGTTCAACACATTCAGAACAAACTCCAGTTGGTTGAGCTGAGGCACCTGCCCTGTCGCAAACAAGACTGGTAAGCATAAGAGGAACTACTTGCCTGCATCGTACGCAAAGTCCTTTTCCTGCCATTAAAGCTCCTCGCCTTTGAGTGCTCATTAAACACGCGCGAATCGATTAGAGATTCACAGATGTTTAGACGACACGTCCTAAATACATTTTACAAAACATTCTTTGGCACATCAGGGATAGTGGACTCTTCTTAACAGAAAAGAAAATTTCCTTAATTAACAAGCATTTGCGGCTTCAGATTGAGGAGGTGAAGGTATCCCTTCTTGTCCTTCTGTTATTAGTAGAAATTCAATTCTTCTATTCGCAGCTTTACCAGATTTACTCAGATTGTCAGCGATCGGATCTGTATGCCCCATTCCTGTGGAGGTCAGTCTTTCAGCTTCGACTCCACGAGCAAGCAATTGCGCTCTTACGGCTTCCGCGCGTCTTTGTGAAAGTATCAGATTGTCTCCCGGACACTTCTCATCGCTGTCTGTATGCCCCAGTATCTGAACTCTTATTTCTTTTTCATTGGATAAGAAATAAGCAAGCCTTTCTAGGGTAGGTAGCGATTCAAGAGTCAAAATATCGCCTCCAGATTCGAATTGAATTCCAGAAGAGGCACCAGCAGCACTCAGTCGTGTTTGCAGAAGTAGATCTGTTTGATTAGCAGGTAGATCTGGAGTGGTAGTGGTAGTTACTTGATTTCTAGGTTCTGGTACTTTTAACAAATTTTCAACGCTTATAACGCCAGGTTGTGCTTGAGCTACTCGCGTAGCAGCCTCCTTCAATTCTTGAGTCTTTACGACTCCTTCAAGCACAACCGTTGAGTCGATCATTTGTATTTCTACTGTCGGTAAACCTGATCGAATCATAGACTCTTGAACTGTTGCGGCAAGTCCTAGATCTTCTTCTGTTTGTTCTGAGTCGCTACTTTGACCTATTGCGATAATTATTAAAAAAGAAAAGACAATTACTGCAATTACTACATTTCGTTTCGTAAATAAAGAAGAAGGGAATCCGTTTCCCGGTCTGCCGAGAGATTGCCGACTTGAGGTAAGAGGCGTAATCGGTACCCTTGATCGCATTCCTGTATTGCTTCTCCAGCTTGTCATCAGATTGTTTTACCGGCTTTCACCTTTGTTTCATTAAGCAGTCTAAAAGTTAAAGAAATTTTCAGCTATCAGACTTCAGATATCGGAAATTTTTGAGACGACACGCTCACCGAATTCTGCCAATTGTTCTTCTGTGTTATTTAAAAACATTACTGATGGGACAATAACTCTGGTGACTCCTTTAGATTTCAGTCGCTCTGCAGCGGCAATAGGGTCATCACCCATTATCCCAGTATCACCCCAGCTGACCTCTATTTCTTTAGGATCACGTCCATTTTTCTCAGCTGATTCATTCATAAGCTTTAGCATGTGTTCCAAATCGCCATTCCCAGGGAAAAATCCGTTACCTATACGACCCGCACGTCTTGCCGCTGCATCACTATGACCTCCGATTGTTATAGGGACTGAACCGTTTAATGGTTTTGGATTTGAAGAAATATTTTCGAAAGAAACAAACTCACCGTCGAATGAGACTTCATTGTCACTCCAAAGTTTTTGCATCACAGCAACATATTCGTCGGTACGTGCACCTCTACGCTCCCAAGGAATTCCTAGGGCATCGAATTCTTCCTTAAGCCATCCGACTCCAATTCCAAGCTCAACTCTGCCACCGCTAAGAGAATCTAAAGTTCCTAATTCTTTCGCCAACACTAAAGGGTTTCTTTCTGGAAGGATAAGAATTCCGGTTCCCAGTCTTATTGAAGAAGTATTAGCAGCTAACCAAGTAAGCCAGATTAGAGGGTCTGTAAGATCTGTATCAGGCGCCATGATCATTTTGCCGCTCGTATCATATGGGTATTTCGAATCGTAATTTGAAGGATAGATGACATGTTCAACTGTCCATAGAGATTCAACTCCTGCTTTCTCTGCAGCTTGAGCGAATTGGATACTTCCATCTGGAGTGCCGAAATTCAATATATTTGCAAACGCAATTCCAACTTTCATTTACTTTCCTTTCTTAACTACTACATACTGCCTAGAAATTCTCATAGATGCGAGTTGGGTAACAAAGGTCTAGAATCTGATGCAGGAACGGAAAGAGATTTCTATATCCCGGAGGACTAAATGGCGATAACAGAACCTGTAAGTGAAAGTTCTAAAACTGAGATTCCAATGATCATTAGTGTTGATGATCACCTTGTTGAGCCTCCACATCTTTGGGAGACGTGGCTTCCAGAAAAATTTAAAGAAAAAGGACCAAGGGTTGAACGCCGTCGGTTAGGTGAGATGCTTTGGGTGGGCGGATCTAAGATGTACGAGTACGAGTTAGATGCTCCAGATGCTCCTTGGTGCGACATATGGTTTTATGAAGATCTCGTACATCCAAATAAGAGGCATGTAGCGGCAGTTGGTTTTGCACGTGAAGAAATGACCATGTCACCTATTACTTATGATGAAATGAGACCAGGTTGTTATGAACCAAAGGCTCGTGTCGAAGACATGATTTCTAATCATGTCGAAGCCTCTCTTTCTTTTCCAACCATGCCTCGTTTTTGCGGTCAGACGTTTGCTGAAGCTAAAGACCGTGAACTCGCTTTAGCTTGTGTTAAGGCATACAACGATTTCATGGTTGAAGAGTGGTGTGGTGACTCTAACGGTGCTCTTCTACCTTTGATAATTATTCCTCTTTGGGATGCTGAGTTAGCTGCCGAAGAAGTTAGAAGGAATGCCGAACGTGGATGCCGAGCGGTTTGTTTCTCCGAAATACCACCAAATTTAGGTTTGCCATCTATACACACAGGTTATTGGGATCCTTTCTTCCAAGCATGTCAAGACACCGAAACAGTAGTTTGCATGCATATAGGTTCTTCTTCGAAGATGCCAGCTGCCTCTCCTGATGCGCCACCAGCAGTTGCGGCATCTTTGAGTTTCAATAATGCAATAGCTTCTTTGAGTGACTTTTTGTTCTCAGGTGTTCTTGTACGTTTTCCAACATTAACTTTGGCATACAGTGAAGGCCAGATTGGATGGCTTCCCTACATTCTAGAAAGAGTGGATGATGTGTGGAGAGAACACAGGGCTTGGGGAGGCGTTGCCGACATCGTGCCCGAGCCGCCATCAACCTATTACTACCGTCAGGTTTTTGGATGTTTCTTCCGTGACAAGCACGGTCTTAACTCATTGAATGAAGTGGGAGTAGACAACATCACTTTCGAAACTGATTATCCGCACACTGACACTACTTGGCCCAACACTAAAGAAGTTGCCCAAGACATGATGGGACACTTACCGGAAGATGTTGTTTGGAAAATTGTTAGAGGCAATGCCGCGCGAATGTTGGGAATAAAAATAGAGAATCAGCCAAAATCTTCTTAACAGTATTTTTATTCACAATTTTTTCTAAAATTATAGTATGGATCGATTATCTGAAATTCTTCTCGAGGAAGATTGCGCTGAAGGCTTGTGGACTTCTGTGGAATCAGGTGAGATGGACGACATTATTCCTGAATTGTCACGGCTGGAAATGGAACAAGACCCCATACATAAGCACAAGGACGTTTTGGCTCATACAATCGCGGTTGTAAATAAAACAAAACCGGAAATAGTTGTCCGACTGGCAGCTCTTTTCCATGACATCGGAAAACCTGATACAAGGTCATTTTCGCATGGAGGGGTCACTTTTAGGCATCATGAAGAAGTTGGCGCGCGAATTGCGCGCAAAAGACTTAAAGCTCTCGATTTTCCAGAGGAGATTGTTAAACAGGTAAGTGAACTGGTGAGACTTTCTGGACGTTTTAAAGGCTATGTAGATGGTTGGTCAGATTCGGCTGTGCGTAGATACGCAAGAGATGCTGGACCCTTATTAGGTCAGTTAAATCATTTGATCCGTTGCGATTGCACTACGCGAAATCGAGTCAAAGAAGAAGGTATCCAAGCAGCAATGGATGATTTGGAAATACGAATTAAAGACCTAGCCGAAGAAGAGAGGATTAAATCAGAACGCCCCGGTTTAGACGGTGATGAGATAATGGAGTATCTGGGTCTAGAACCAGGCAGGGAAGTAGGTCAAGCTTTGAAGTTCCTCTTAAAGATTAAGAGAGAAGAGGGAGAAGTTGAAAAAGAAGAACTGAAACAACGTTTGAAGAGTTGGTGGTCAACAACAACTTAGGAAAGTTTTTACTTAGTTTTGGTTGAGATTACGTTGGTGATAAGCCAGTCAGCTACTTCTAAAAGCCCTTGTTCTGTTAAGTGAACGCCATCATCGCGTATTTGTTTTTCTCTGCTACTGCCAATTTCACCAATGAATTCCTTATACGGAGCAATAGTCACATAATCAAGATCTGAAACTGAATCAGCCACCAATTCATTCAGAGAATCTATGCGATCAGGGTGATTTTGAGGTTTTATTTCACGACGTAAATGCGCCCCTTCCAACCAGTAAACGTGAGCGCCTGTTGACCCGAGAGTTTCAGTACCGATTCGATATTCAGATGAGATGTAGTTGTCGTACTTGTCGGTGCCAACCCAAACCCATTCTTCACCCAAAGATGGGATTAAGCGGTCTGTCACATCCCAAGGAGTTATATGTCCGATTACCACGTCAGGTTGAAAAATTTCAACGGCAGTAGGCCATGACACTATGTCTCTATCTAACATTTCATGTGAAGGTACTGGGTCATTCCAAGCCGAACATAGTTCTCCCACAGGGCCTTCTATTCCTTCTGGGATACGTTTCTGCCCGTATCGGCCAACAACGCATCCAAGATGGGCTTCATTCATGACTACTATTTCGCCTGGATTTTCTAGCGACCAACCGCATAGGGCTTCAGCAATTTGTACTGATACTGAGTCTCCAACAACAAGAATTCGTGTTCTTTCATCGCTGGGCGGTGGGAGTAGTCCTTGCTGGATGCACACACCTCCGGCGGCAGAGAAGTCTTCGCTGGCGTCGGCTGGTCTCGTGTTGACCCAAAGCAGACCGAACAGGATGGCTGCGATTCCTATAGAAGCAGCGACTGTTCCTGATAATGCTGATGTGGATATTTTTGTTAAAGGGAAACGGCGGTTCTGAAAAGGTCGTTCTATCAGGTGGAAACTAGCGGAAGCTAAAATTCCTGTGATCAACAAGTGGCATAAAAGAAGAGATACTCCTTCGATTTCATTTACTCCAGGAAGTAGACGAGAAAGACGGTTACCGGTTACAAGCATGTAAACAGGCCAGTGGTACAGGTATAGGCCGTAACTTATACGTCCTAGGTATCTGAGCGGAGTGGATTCCATGAATCGATGCAAAGGACTCCATTCTGCTGAAACTGTCAAACCATAAATTATTAGAGCACTCATAACAGCAATTAGTAGAAATCCACCACGTTCAAACATCCATTCATTCTCTTGAGAAACGAAAAGCACTGCCCAGAGATGAAAGGCGGTAGCTGGGTATGCAAGCAGGGCAACTAGCTTTGTGGTCATTTCAGATTTTGGTGGTCCTATTTTTCTTGCAAGGAGAGCCAAGATGATCCCAACAAAAAGAGCTTGAGCTCTCGTGTCTGTGCCGAAATAAACACGAGATGGATCAGTGCCAGGCTCATGGAGTATTGCCATCCAGCAAGCTGAAGCTACGGCTCCAGCGATAGCGAACCATAAGAGTAATTTTTCGCTCTTTTTCAGAATGCCTAAACCTACGATGATGAAAAGAGGGGCAAAAATGTAGAACTGTTCCTCAATTGAAAATGACCAGATGTGTTTTAGTGGAGATGGGGTTCTGTAGTGTTCAAAGTAAGAAATATCTGCGGCTATCTCATGCCAGTTTGCGCTGTAAGTGAGTGCCGAAACGATCGCACCGGTCCAGCGACTTACTTGAGATGTTTCTCCGAAAAAAACTAGATAGGCAGTTAGGCCTACGAGCGCTACCAGTAAAGCAGGAAGAAGTCTTCTAGCGCGTCTCCCTGCATATCCTTTCAGATCTATTTTGCCAGTCAGATCCCATTCTTTTAGAGCGATAGTGACAATAAGAAAACTTGATAATACGAAAAATAAGTCAAGAGAGAGAATTCCCCCTGGAACGATTGAAGGGCCACCAGGCACATTTTCAGGTCGAGCATGATAAAGGAGAGGTCCCAGTATCACCCAGAGACCACGTGCGCCATCCAAACCAGGCATGTGCCTGATTTTTGGTCTTGGCGAATCAGACATTTTTGTAGATGTCCTTAAATCTTTTGACAGTCACGTGACTTTCAGATAATTGTGTCATTTAGCAGTCAGCTGGGATTGGGTTTGTGACTGTGTGGGTTCCTGAACGTAAAACAACACCTGGTAAAGCTTCAGTGGGAAGGCCTCCATTTATGGTAAGAATTCCGTTAACAAAAACTTTGTCAATCCCTTCAGCTCCTGCATAAAGGCGAGGACTTTCTCCAGGTAAGTCATTTAGAATTTTTAGTTCTTGTGAATTGATTTGATCAGGATTGAAGATGACTAAATCAGCATAAAAACCTTCTTCGATTCTACCTCGATCAACTAAACCAAAAAATTTAGCCGGAATATCTGTCATGTGTTCAATGGCTTTTTCGACAGGTGCGAGCTCTCTTCCGGTAAGGCAGTCTTGGATCCATTCCGTTGGATAAGAGGCGCCTGCCATGCGGTCAAGGTGAGCTCCAGCGTCCGAACCGCCAATCATTACCTCTTCGTGATCCCAAACAGTTTGTCTCATCAGCCAACTAGCCGGATCATCATCTGTAGGTCCAGGCCATAGAACTGTTTTGAGATTATCTGCTAGAACTATGTCGAGAAGAGCATAAAAATCTCGTGTTCCTCGTTCTCTGGCAATATCAGAAACCAGTCTCCCATCAAGTCCTTTGTTCTCTTCAGAAAAAGTTTCACCAATCCGATATTTTCCCCAACCTGTAAGCCGTGAAAAAACACCTGCTTCTGGCGAAGCCGCATTTTCTTCAAGGAATTTTCTTACAGAAGGATCAGCTAATTTTTGCATTTTCTCGTCTTCAGGGAGAGTCATTATTTCGTCCCACCCTGGAAGCTTGTAAAGAGCGCAGAAGGAATGAAAATGCATTGTCATTCCAACCAGAATCGGCATGGTGAGCGCCATTGCTCTTCCACCTTCTTCGGCTACACGCTCACATGCATTTATTTGATTCTTATAGTCATCTGGACGAGCAGAATCAACAGTCAGAACGTTCCAGTTAAGGGGACGTCTAGCGCGTAGAGACATTTGGGTCATCAAATCAACTTCTTCATCGGAAAAACCGTTCATGCATCCATCTGCTACCCATTCAAGTGTTGTGCCAGGGTACTTCTCACAAACTTCTGCTAGTGCTAAAACCTCTTCTACAGATGCAACCCTTGACGGGACCGGTAAACCATCACCATCTGTGTGTGTGAATGAACGACTCGTGGAAAAACCGAGACCACCAGCTTCTAGAGCTTCCCCAAGAAGGTTTTGCATTTTCGCAATCTCATCTTCGGTAGCTTCGCGTTTCACGGCATCTTCTTTCATAACGGTTCGTCGAAGTGCACAATGGCCTACCATCGCAGCGACATTAATTCCCACATTTCCATCTAAACGTCCTAGATAATCCCCGAAAGAATTCCAATTCCAATCAACACCTAGACGAAGCGCTTCAGCTGACATACCTTCTACTTGAACTAGCATCGCTCCCAGATATTCAGCATCAGAAGCATCAGATATTGGAGCGATAGAAAAACCACAGTTTCCCATAACGACACTTGTAACTCCATGAAGATTAGAAGGTGAGGCGTGAGGATCCCAGAAAAGTTGAGCGTCATAATGGGTGTGGGGGTCAATAAAACCGGGACAAACGATCATGCCTTCCGCATTAACAATTTCTTTTGCTTCACTTGAATCAAAGTTGCCAATATCTGAAATTCTTCCATCAGATATAGCTATGTCAGTCTTTACACCAGGTGAACCAGTTCCATCAATTACAGTGCCATCTTTAATTATTAAATCGAACATAAAGAAAAGGTTACTTCCGAGATCATTCACTCGCATTTTGTGAATAGATATATCTTTCAAAACCCCATTAGCAAAATTTGCTCTTGTAGGTTAAATATCTATATATGAGTAAACGCATAGATGACTTATTAGCAGAATTGACCCTCGAAGAGAAGGCCGATTTGATGTCTGGAAAAGGAGTATGGGACGTTTTTCCTGTAGAACGTCTAGGAATACCGTCACTCAAAGTAACGGACGGCCCTGCGGGTGCAAGAGGGGCAGGTCTTCTGGGCTCAGGTACACCGGCTTTGTGTATTCCTTGCGGTTCAGCTTTAGGGGCGACTTGGAATCCAGATTTAATTAACCAGTTAGGAAAAGCATTAGCGCTTGAAACCCGCGCAAGAGGTTCACATGTTCTATTAGCTCCAACCGTCAACATCCATCGAACACCACTTGGAGGAAGAAATTTTGAATGCTACTCGGAGGACCCTTTTCTTACTTCGAGTATCGCTGTTGAATTCGTAAAAGGTGTTCAATCCGGTGGGGTAGGAACAACAACAAAACACTTTGTTGCTAACGATTCTGAATTTGAAAGAAACACAATTGAATCTGTTGTGCCAGAAAGAGCATTGCGAGAAATTTACTTAGCTCCATTTGAAGCTGTAGTAAAGGAAGCTCAAGCTTGGGGGATAATGGCTTCATACAATCGCCTGGATGGTGTTTATGCATGTGAAAATGAAAGAATTCTCACCAAAATTTTGCGAGAAGAATGGGGTTTTGATGGAATAGTTGTTAGCGACTGGTTCGCTACTAGATCAACTGCAAATTCCGTTAATGCTGGACTTGATTTAGAAATGCCAGGACCTGTTGAGCACTACGGAGAAAAAATCGTTGAACTGGTTAATAACGGAGAGATTGATGAAAAGACCGTAGATACTTCAGTTCGAAGGCTGCTTCTTTTACTTGAAAGAACAGGTGCCTTTGAAGACCCTCTTCAAATTCCTGAAAGAGAACTCGAAAATCCTGACGACCATATATTGGTACGAAAAGCGGCTGCTGAATCAATGGTTCTATTGAAAAACGATGGTCTGCTTCCTTTTAAAGAGGAGGAAATAAAGAACATTGCCTTAATAGGCCCAAATGCTGCAACAGCGATGATTATGGGTGGTGGATCAGCTCAGCTAGTACCACAATATGTGGTGTCGCCATTAGAGGCTTTTAAAAATAGATTTGAAAATTGCGAAATTGTTTATGAACCTGGAACGGTTTCAGACAGAACTAGCAGACCGATAGCGCGGAGAATCCTGAGAACAGAAAAAGGTGAACAAGGTTTTTCGATTGAATACTTTAATGGTTTCGACTGTGAAGGAACCTCAGTAGCGGCGTCGTCAAAACCTGATGGCCGATTACTCCATTTTGAAAAAATTGAAGGCGTTGATGACATTTCTGATTTCAGTTTCCGGGCTAAATCGCAATTGACATCCGATCAGGATGGTAGCCACACTTTGACTTTGATACAGGCAGGAAAAGCGAGAGTAATGGTCAATGGTGAGACGCTTATTGATGGGATCAGTGACCCTATTCCTTCTGGGGAAGCCTTTTTTGGTCTCGGAAGCGAAGAAGTATCGGTTCCTTTGGTACTTAATCGTGGAGAAACCGTTGAGCTAGTCGTTGAATATTCGAGCGAAGGAAGCGTGGCTTTATGCGGAGTTCAAGTTGGTTTAAGACCACCTGAAAATGAAGACATTTTAGAAAGAGCTTTAGAAGTAGCGAAAGAAGCAGATGTTGTTGTGATGGTTGTCGGCACTGATGAAGAATGGGAGACAGAAGGACGGGACAGAGAGAGCATGGACCTTCCAGGCAATCAAGCGGAATTGGTTCGTCAAGTATCAGCTTGCAATCCAAAAACGTTGGTAGTGGTCAATTCGGGTTCGCCAATAACAATGGATTGGGTGGACAAAGCAGGTGCAGTTCTTGTCAGTTGGTTTGGAGGGCAAGGAATGTCAGATGCTTTAGTGGATGTTGTTCTTGGCGACTCTGAACCCAGTGGCAGACTTCCAACGACTTTTCCAAAACGTTTAGAAGACACACCTGCTTTTACAAGTTATCCAGGTGAGAACAGCCAGGTGCTTTACGCTGAAGGGGTTTTCGTTGGATATAGATGGTATGACACTCGTGGGATTGAAGTTGCATACCCATTTGGTTACGGATTGAGCTACACCACTTTTGATTGGTCAGAGCCGGATTTGAAAAAGATGTCTTCCATTCAAGAACTACTTAAAGGAGAGACTGTTGATTTAACAATTTCTGTTACGAATACAGGGGATAGGGCGGGAACTGAAGTTGTTCAGTGTTACATCGAGCATGTTTCTCCAGTATTAGCAAGGCCAAAAAAAGAACTCAAAGCTTTTAAAAAGATTTATCTAGAACCCGGAGAGACTAAAGAAGTTGAATTCAACCTAGGGAACCGAGCTTTTGCATACTGGGATCCAGCGGATCCAGGATGGCCAGAACGTTCAATACGTGTTCCGGTAGCAGTCGGGGGAATGAAATTTGGCCTAGGGCATCGAGATATTTCAGGTTGGTACACGGATTCAGGCGCTTATAAGGCTCATTTAGGGTCCTCCTCTAGAGATTTGAAAGCTGAAATTGATCTAGAAATCAACGAAAAGTAAGCAATTACCTAAATAGTTTTATAAAAGTTGCAGATATGTAACAAATTTTCCCGCTATTGCCTAAAAGCTTGTGTTTGTCTTACACTTCTATATCTGAATGTCTTTTGGCATTCGTTTTTGTTTACTAATGGAGGGGGCTTCCTTAATGGAAACGCTTATTAGGCGTCGAGGCTGGCGGATTGTTTCTGCTGTTTTGGCGCTTGGATTGATTGCCGGGGCCTGTGGGTCTGACGGTGATGATGGTGCGAGTAGTTCGGCTAGCAGTTCAGCTGCTGTTGCTACTACTGCTGCGCCTGCGGCAACAACTGCCGCTCCAGCTGCTGCTGATGATGATCACGATCACCACCCAGGTGAGGGTGTTTCGTTGACTATGTGTCGTGCTGACTGGGCTTCTGGTTATATCCAGGCCGAGATTGTACGTCAGATTTTGCAGACTGCTGGTTTCGAGGTTTCTGATCCGGCTGAGATTGAGCTTGGACCATCGAATGCATTCACAGCTATGGCTGAGGGTTCATGCGATTTCTGGGCTAACTCATGGTATCCGGGTCACTTCTCATGGTTTGAGAACCAACTATCCGACGGGTCGCTTGTTGCTGACCACGTAGAAGCCGTTCCTGGTTTGTTCCAGGATGCTGGTGTTCAAGGATTCTTGGTTACTAAGTCATGGGCTGAAGAGAACAATGTTTCAACCATTGATCAGATAAATAGTGATGAAGCTTTATGGTCACAGTTGGATTCTGATGGTAACGGCAAGGGAGAGATCCTTGGTTGCCCAGAGAACTGGACTTGTGATGACATCATTGAGAATCAGATCGCTTTTGGTAATGGAACAACTGCTTGGGACAACATGGAAGAGACCAAGGCTGGTTACGACGCTCTGTACGCAGAGATGGTCGACCGTGTAAATAACGGTGAGCCTGGAATTCTTTACACATGGACTCCTACGTCTTATGTAACTGTTCTTGTTCCTGGTGAAAATGTTCTTTGGCTTTCAGTCGAGACTCCGTTGGATGCGTCCAACCCTCTCGGCAAAGAAGGTGGAGCATCTCACGCACAGGGAGAAGGTTTCACAGGTTTTGATGCTTCTATGTGTACACAGCCTTGTCAGTTAGGTTGGGAACCTGCAGATATTCAGGTTTCAATGCGTACGGACCGTCTCGATGAGACACCGTTCTTGCGTCATTTGTTCCCACTAATCAAGCCATCAATTCTTGACATTGCGTTCATGCAAGTTGATCAAGATGCTGGTGACGGTTCACAAGCTCACATTATTGAGCTTGCTTCGGGCTGGATGGAAGCAAACGCTGATCATGTTGAGGAATGGATTCATTCCGCTTCAGCTTCTCTAGCTGCTGGTGACGCACCAGAAGTTATCGAAGGACCAGATCTAGGACCATTGGGTGATGGATCTTTGGGCACTGTTGAAGTAGGTGCTGGTGAAGACATCCAGATTCGTTCGTTGCATGCCATTTCTGGCGATGTTGCGTTCTTAGGTGTACCTATGTCTCGTGCTGTTGATATGGCTGTTGCTGATTATGGCGACATTCATGGATTCAGTGTGAATGCTGGTACATGGTTGGATGATCTTTGTTCTTCTGATGGTGGTCAGGCTGCTGCTCAGACAATCGTTGCTGATGAAAGCGTGATTGGTGTTCTGGGTACTTCGTGTTCTGGTGCTGCTACTGCTGCAGCTCCGTTGATCACGGGTGCGGGAATGGTGTTGATCTCTGGTTCTAACACTTCCCCAGCTTTGACTTCTGACTTGGCTGGTACTGCTGGAGACAATTGGAGTGAAGGTTATTACAGAACCGCTCACAACGATTTGTATCAGGGTGCCGCTGCAGCGAAATTCGCTTATGAAGTTCTTGGAGCTGCTACTGCTGCAACCATCCATGATGGTGATCCTTACACTGAGGGTCTAGCTACAGCTTTCGCTAATTCCTTTAGCGAACTTGGTGGCGATTTGCAGACAATAACTGCTGTTAATAAGGGCGACACTGACATGGTTCCAGTTCTCACTGAGGTGGCTGCTGGTTCTCCTGATCTTTTGTTCTTCCCTATCTTCCCACCGGAAGGTAACTTCATTTCACAGCAGGTTGGTGAAGTAGCTGGTCTTGAAAACACGACCCTTATGGCCGCTGACGGTATGTTGGTGGACAACTACATGGAAATCCCCGAATCTGAGGGCGTGTTCATGTCAGGTCCAGACCTTAACTTCGAAGGAAACGCTAATGCTGCTACCGGTCAGACCGGTGACGGTTTCTTGGCTGCTTACGAAGCAGAACATGGTGAAGCACCATCTGCTGCTTTCTGGGCACATGCTTATGACGCAACAACACTTCTTCTTTCAGCTATCGAGGCTGCATCATCTAAAGATGGTGACAATCTTGTAGTTGACCGTGCAGGTGTTCGTGAGTTCATGGCAGGTGTTTCAAGCTGGCCTGGAATCATTGGTGACATTTCTTGTGACGACTTTGGTGACTGTGGTTCACAGCGAATTGCTGTAGTACAACACAATGACAGCAGCGACATCGCAGCTGGTAAAGACAATGTTGTATTCACATACGCACCAGGTGGATCTGCAACTGCTGGAGATATTGCAGCAGGTGGAAGCGGTGCTTCTGCTGATGATGCAGTTCACGGACATGGAGCAGAGGCATGGCAAGATGCCATCCTTAATCCAGTTGGTGCTGCTGACGACTCAATGGATCCAATCGTTATGACCATGGCTAACCTCGAAGGTGATCCAATTGGATCATTCCCAGAGATTCGTGAAGGATTCGAAATTGCTGTTGATCAAATCAACAACAATTTTGGTGGTATTGGCGGACGTCCAATTGACTTCCAGGTTTGTGTCCACGGATTCGATCCTGCAGCTGCAATTAACTGTGGTAATGAAATAGGACAGACAATGCCTCATTTGAACATCAATGGTATTGAGTTCTTCACACCGGCTCTGTGGCCAACCTTCTTAGGCGCAGGTATCCCAACTATTCAGACAGTGCCAATCTTCGTAGCGGACTTCACCGTTGAAGGTAATGGTTACTCTGTATATGGCGGTTGCCCAGTTGCCTTCCCAGGTGCTGCAACCTACACAGTTGAAGAAATGGGCTACAAGAAGATTGCCGTGCTTTATGCCGGTACTGGTCCAGGTCTTGAATGTTTCGCAGATACAGAAGAGCGTTTCTGGAATCAGCTAGGAACTGAATATGAACTTGATTGGAAGGGTTTCCCAGATGCTTCTGGTGATCCAACTGACAATGATGCAAATATTCAGGCAATGGCTGAGTGGTTTGAAGGTTCTCCAGTCGAAGATAGAGCAGTCTTCTTCGGCATGCAGGCTTCTGACTGTAACGAAATGCTTAATGCTATTACTTCCGCAGGTCTAGAAACAGCGGTGGTTTCTTCAGGTTCATGTGTTGATGCATCTGTATTAGCTAACCCTGCTGCTGCGAATAGTTATTTCGAGCATCAGAGCTATATAGCAGAACGTCCTGACTTGTACGATGCTTATTCCGCTTGGGAACTTGGACAACGTGAAGAATTGTTGGAGTCAAGCTCAATACGTACAGCACCAATATCAACCTTCTTGAGGGTCGGATACGGTGCAGGAGCGGCTGCTTATCAGGTCCTCACAGACATGTTGGCGCATGGCCATGATATTGATGATAATGCATCTGTAATCTCAGCTTTCGCTGGATTAGAGAATCAGCATGTTGTCGGTCAAGGACCAACTACTTGTACAAATAACACCGTTGAATACCCATCAGTCTGTAAAAAGACACTTACATTCGTTAAGTGGACAGGAACTGAATGGGATCTTGGTGAATTTGATGGCAAGATCTTAAACGTGGGTGATATACAAGCCCGAGTAGCAAACGGACAGTTTGCAAGAACTGAAGAAGGTTAAAACTTTTTAACCTAAACGTTAAAATTTGTGTTGGGGCGGCCCTTTATGGGTCGCCCCAATGCTTTGTATACGCACATTTTTGTTATTGTTCTAAGTTGTAATTGTCACAGAGGGGGGACGGTTTTAAAGTGGAGCTTTTGTTTGGGCTTTTTGCTGGTTTAGCTTCAGGATCAGTTTTCGCCCTTTTGGGAGCCGGCTTAGTGATCGCATACCGTGGTTCAGGAGTAATTAACTTCGCACACGGATCAGTTGCTGCTTATGCCGCTTTTACCTGGGATGAACTGCGAGATATGCCGGGTCCAACAGGCATTGGAAATGAAGGTGGTTCCATTTATTTGCCTTGGTTTGATCCCATACCAGAATGGGGTTTTTTAAAAGCTCTCCATATAAATAACCTGCCAGTCGAAATTCATATCATGACTGATCCACCCGCTTGGCTCGCAATGATTATCACACTCATGATGTCAGCCTTTATAGGTTTACTCATGCACTTCCTTGTTTTTCGACCTCTCCGCAACTCACCCATGCTCGCCAAAGTTGTGGGATCAGTCGGAATCATGCTCTATTTACAAGCGGTAGCATTACTTAATTTTGGGAACAGCAACCGAGCAGATGATGGTTTCTGGGTATTCAACTCGACATCAGAGCCAATCACTAATTTTATAGGAATGGATAAAAATCTTCCGAGATCAACCCCATATCTTGCGGCAGCAGCACTAATAATTGGATTTGGCGCATGGGCTCTTTACCGTTACACCAGATTTGGACTAGCAACGCGAGCAGCAGATGAAAATGAAAAAGGTGCAACTCTTCTAGGATACTCTCCACAATTTTTAGCAGGTCTCAATTGGGTTATTTCTTCAGTTCTTGCTGGTCTTGCTGGAGTTATTTTTCTACACAAGACGATGCCAAACCAATTAAATCTTTATGTCGTATCCGCTTTAGCAGCAGCTCTAGTCGGAAGTCTTACATCAATTCCTGGAGCTATCGCAGGAGGCTTGGGATTAGGAGCTTTTGCAAGTATGGGAGTAAGTGCAACCAGCTATGAGTGGTGGCCAGATTGGTTGCCTGTTGATGGAGTTCGTGCATTTGCTCCAGTGCTTGTTGTAATACTCGTTCTTTACTTCCGAGGACACAAATTGCCTATCAGGGGAACTGTGGGTCTTGGCAGACAGCCGCGCGCGCCTGCAACTAAACATCCAGTAGTTGGAGTTGGAGTTGGAGTGGTGATTGCGCTTGTAATGTCGAATATTTTTATCTCGAAGTGGGAATCAACATTAACTATGACATTGGTGGCAATTTTAGCCATGTTAAGCCTAGTAGTCCTTTTAGGTTTCTTAGGCCAGATCTCTTTAGTCCAGTGGACTTTGGCCGGTGTTTCTAGTTTTGTGTTAATTAGGCTTGCATCAGATGGCGTAAAAGTGAGACCAATGGACTTTTTCGTTGTGACAGGGCCGGGTTGGCCTGACCCCTTAGCTGCTTTAGGAGGCGTCGTTGCGGCAGTTCTTCTTGGACTGCTAATAGGGATACCCGCGCTCAGAATTAGAGGTGTGCAACTTGCTGTTGTCACTCTCGCGTCGATAGTAGCTATCGAGGATCTTCTAATGCGCAACAGGCCAGTAATGGGCACAGCAGCTCACACTATGAACCCGACTCCAAAGCCCGAATGGTTTGGTCAATATGTTGGAGCATTAGACGAAAACTCCAATCAGACTGATTACTGGAAATTCACTCTTTTTGCAATAATCGTTACTGCTCTAGCTGGACTTTTTGTAGTCAATTTAAGACGAGGTGTTACAGGTCGAAGATTTTTAGCCATTCGCTCCAACGAACGAGCTGCAGCTGCAGCGGGCGTCAATGTTGCGCGCACAAAAATGCTTGGATTTGGAGTTTCATCATTTTTAGCTGGACTGGCCGGAGTCTTAATTGCTTACAAAATGCCAATGGTCACGAGCGAGTTCTTCAGTCCTTTTGTAGGCCTTGCAATGATAGCTTTCGTTTACCTAGGAGGTATCACAACAGTTTGGGGGGCAGTTCTTGGCGGAATGCTGGTAGGT
>Ga0209404_10001072_pt1 | contig 19494 bp, 18 predicted proteins | sample TroAtlMetagenome_2_FD_187447 | JGI IMG/M metagenome (GOLD analysis project Ga0209404, IMG submission 187447) | Marine eukaryotic phytoplankton communities from Atlantic Ocean - Tropical Atlantic ANT8 Metagenome (SPAdes) (version 2) | ecosystem: Environmental > Aquatic > Marine > Oceanic...
CATTCAATTTTCTTCCCTCATAACTCAACACTTCAGCTAAACCTACCCTAATCCAATCAGGAATAACTCCATTTTTATTTGCAGTCACCACCCTCTTTCCGCTTTTAATTATTAGTTCCGCAACTAGTAATTTTACTAGCTCCTCTTTTAATAAATATGCCTTGAACTTATCTCCTAGATTTATATCAATTTGAAATCTGAATTTATCGTCTGGCAATTTAAAGATATTCGGTTTTATGGGTGAACCAGTGTTAATATCTCTTAAATCCCCCCTAATCTGTATAACCAAAGGGTAGCGCCATCTATCTCGTAGCTTTAGTAAACTCAAAAGATCACTCTTTGTTCTCTCACAAAACACACACATTGCTCCTCTGGCTACACTGTCATCACCATGAACAATAAACTGCCTGGTTGAACTTCTACTGATTCCTGTGTCAGGAAGCACATTAACAGCCTTATCTTGAGAATATGATGAATCTAATAAAAAAAACAAAACAACAATCAAAAAAGCACACCTATTATTTAATGTAGTTATGAGGGGCATCATGACTCTAATTATTTTCATTGTCTCCTCTGCTTAAGTTGAAGCCAATTTTCTTTAAGTGTAATAGAGATTGGTCGTGAAAGCATTTCTTTTTCACTGTCAAAAAGATCAGAAATACCTACGATTCCAGGATAAAGCAAAGAAACGAATCCTCCAGGAACATTTAATCTCCCAAATTTTCCTGACCTAACTGTAATTTCAATACCTCTCATTGTTGAAACTACATTGAATTTAGCACTAAAGGTCAACGGTAGTTCATTCAATTTCCTAATAATAATTAGATCAAACGCACCATCTTCAAGTTTTACTGCAAGAGAATTGAATTTTACTAATTCACTGAAGGGATCTTTTTCCTTCCCAACTATAACTGAATTCAAATACTGATTCAAAGCCGCTTCACTGCATTCAAAATCACTCCCATTATCAAGTGCTTCTTTTACTCTCAAAAGAATATCATTAGGTGATCTATTAGCATTGTCTCCTAAATCGACATCACTCAAATCCTCAGCAGAAAAAATTAATAAATGAACCCAAGCGATGACAAGTATGACAATTAAACAAAATAAATTAGATATAAAAACCTTAACAAATGGTTTTAGACGCGGCACAAAATTTATTCAATAGGGTTATTTTTATATTAGGTATCTTTTTTCTTATTTTTCTTAGCTTTTGGTTTCTTATTTTCTGAGTCTGAACTTGATTTTTTCTTATCAGCATCAGCCTTAGCTCCAGCCTTATATGAATCACTCCTGTAATCAGTCTCATAGAAGCCTGAACCTTTAAAAATAACACCAGCTCCAGTACCAAGCAATCGCTCAACTACCCCTCCACAATTCTTATCTTGGCACTTTTTAAGTTTTCTATCTTTCATAGACTGAAAGACCTCAAATGTTTGTTCGCATTTTTCGCAATAATATTCGTAAGTCGGCATTTAATAAACAATTTATAACTTTAGGTGAACTATAGAGACATAATAAAAAGGCTAATTAGAATTCTTCAACTTCTTGACCAAAGCAATTAACTAAACTTAAGTGTTTAGAACAATAAACTTGTCAAATCTGGTGAACAAAAAACTTAATTTATTAGTTATTCCGATAATATGTAGTTTTTTAAACTGCAGTTGTTCTTTTAACCCATATGATTTTGGTAACGGAAGCACCTCATATCTTGGCCCTGTTGGAGGAAATATTCCAATATCTCAATTGCAAGGCCCCATAGATTCAGTGTCATTTTGGGATCCTGGAAACGCAAAAGGTAATCCGCTTGTTAGGATTAATCTAAAGCAGCAAAGAGCTAAGTTTTATAAAGGATCAACATTAATAGGTATATCAAAAATCTCAAGTGGTAGAGAAGGATTTGGTACTCCTTCTGGAAGTTATAAAATCTTACAGAAAAACGCTGACCACATTTCAAATATTTATGGCGTATGGAAAACACCTGATGGAACAATCGTCAATGATGATGTGGACCTTCGAAAACAACCTGTTCCTCCTCCCGGACTCATTTATGAAGGTGCGGCAATGCCAAACTTTATGCGTATTACTCAAGGTGGTGTTGGAATGCATGCAGGATACATTCCAGGATACCCCGCTTCTCACGGATGCATTAGAATGCCAGAAAGAATGTCCCGCATATTTTTTGAAAATGTTTCAATCGGAACTCCTGTTATTGTGGAGCCATAACACTCTCTATTAATGAATCATGATATAGAAATCGAACCCGCTTCTTTAGAAGCCTGGCTAGAGGATTCCAATAAAAAAAAACCAAGATTAATTGACTGCAGAGAACCCGAAGAAAGATTAATATGTCATATAAAGGAATCTGAACTTATACCGCTCAAGGAAATCGAGAGCGCTATTAGCGAGTGGCACAGTGATTACAAACAGAACTTTGTAATTTACTGTCATCATGGAATAAGATCTTTGCAAGCCGCACAATTCTTGAGGGAACAAGGATTTGAAAACGCCTACAGCCTAGCAGGAGGAATTGAAAAGTGGGCTATAGATATCGATCAAGAACTTACAAGATATTAAAAACATTAGAATAACTACTTAGACTGACTGCGATAATAAGTCTTTAACCTAAGTCCATTTAGTCTAATGAATCCGGTCGCATCATCCTGATTATAAGCTTCCTCAGCACCACCTTCCATTGTCGCAATATCCTCACTATATAGACTTGCCTTACTCTTAACCCCTGCAGAAATAACATTACCCTTGTATAATTTGAGCCTAACCTCACCAGATACATTCTTTTGACTTTCTTTCACTAACGCCTGAATAGATTCTCTCTCAGGAGAAAACCAGAAACCATTGTAAACTAATTCTGCATATTTAGGAATCAGCGAATCTCGAATATGCATCACCTCACGGTCCATGGTAAGACTTTCCATGATTCTATGGGCATCAAAAAGAATTGCACCACCTGGCGTCTCGTAAACTCCTCGGCTTTTCATACCTACGAATCGATTCTCCACCATATCAACTCTACCTATTCCATTTCTACCACCAAGACAATTTAGCAAGACCATTACAGAGTAAGGCGAAAGCTTTTGATAATCTCCAAGAGAACCTTGAGCCTCTAGATTGAAATCATTAATTGCTTGTTCTATGCCATTAAATTGAAGCCCCACTATATTACCTTTATCAAACAAAATTTGTACGTATTCAGGAGCATCAGGGGCTTCCTCAGGAGAAACAGAAAGAACATACATGGACTTACAATCTTCTGTACTAGCATCATACCAAGGGTCTTCAAGTATCCCGCTTTCAAAGCTTATATGGAGTAGATTACGGTCCATCGAATATGGCTTTGATGCACTTGCTTGAACTGGAATACCCTGTTTTTCAGCGTAACTAATCATTTCAGCACGCCCAGGAAATTCCTCTCGAAATTCAGCCATCCTCCAAGGAGCTATCATCTCCATATCAGGTGCTAGCGCAGCTGCAGAAAGCTCAAATCTTACCTGATCGTTACCCTTCCCTGTCGCTCCATGAGCAAAAGAATCTGCACCTTCCTGTTTAGCTATTTCAATCATTCCTTTAGTAATCACCGGGCGCGCAATACTCGTTCCTAACCAATACTTCCCTTCATAAATCGCTCCAGCTTGAAACATTGGGAATATAAAATCCTCTGCAAACTCTTCTTTGAGATCACCTATAAAACATTTTGAAGCACCGGTGTTTAATGCTTTTTCTTCTAAACCGTCGAGTTCTTCTCCTTGACCAACATCGGCACAATAGGCGATAACTTCGGCATTATAATGCTCCTTCAACCATAATAAGAGAACTGAGGTATCGAGACCTCCTGAATATGCTACAATAATCTTTTTGCTCATACTGGACTTGATAGTAAATCAGAGGTTAACTTTGTCAATTCATGCAATCAATCATCTCTTTACTTTATATCGGTCTGGGTGGATTCATTGGGGCAATTTCAAGGTGGGGACTAAGCCATATAATTCGAAAATCTACGGCTGATGGAGCATTTCCACTATCTACATTGATTGTCAATCTAATCGGATGTCTTGGAATTGGCGTTGCTTATTCAATATGGGAAAATAACAACAGCGCCAAATTAATCATAATTATTGGATTTTTAGGTGGCTTTACTACATTCTCAACATTTGCCTACGAAACATTGTCACTTATTAAGAACGGAAATACTCTGACTGCAATTAGCTACGTCACATCAAGTAGCATAATAGGTGTGTTTTTAGTTTGGGTAGGAATGAAATTCAGCTCCTAATTGATTCACTCCTAAGTTTTAGTTAACAGGCATTCTTACAAATTTCTGAAAAGCTTTCAGCTTCCAAACTAGCTCCACCCACCAGGGCGCCATCAACATCTTCCTGAGACATAAGTTCCTGTGTATTTGCTGGCTTTACACTACCACCATACTGAATCCTGATGCTCTGAGAAATTTCTTCACCGAACATATCCTTCAATACTGACCTAGAAAAGGCATGCGCTTCCTGAGCCTGATCAGGACTTGCTGTTCTTCCGGTTCCAATAGCCCAAACAGGCTCATAAGCTATAACTGTATCAGGCATATTCTCAGAACTTAATCCATTTAACCCTTCCTCAATTTGTCGTCGAAGCACATCTTCAATTTTACCACCATCTCTTTCTTCTAATGTTTCACCTATACAGACTATCGGCTTAACACCAGCAGCATGTAAGGCCTTAGCCTTAGAATTAATCATCGAATCACTTTCACCAAAAATAGCTCTTCTCTCGCTATGTCCGATTATAACATAATCAACACCTATCTCTTTGAGCATGCCTATACTAATTTCTGCAGTAAATGCACCACTTTCCTCAAAATAACAATTTTGAGCAGCTAGCATAGTAGTATCACTGTTAGCTAAAGCTTCTTTAACAGCAGGAAGAGCAACAAAAGCGGGAGCTAAAACAATATCAACTTCAGTAGAACCACCAATGTGGTTCTCAAACAAATCGACAAATTCTACAGCCTCTTTAGGCGTCTTGTTCATTTTCCAGTTAGCTGCAATTATAGGTTTACGGTTCATAACTATTTGTAATGTAAGGTTAAATTATTATCTGATTATTAAATTATATATCATCAAGAGAATCGACTCCTGGAAGTATTTTACCTTCAAGAAGTTCAAGAGAGGCCCCTCCTCCTGTAGATATAAAAGTCACATTATCGGCAAAACCAAATTTTTTCACCGCAGTAACAGAATCTCCGCCGCCAATTATACTTAATGCATTACTATTTGCTATTGCTTCAGCCAACATTTTGGTACCCTTAGAAAAGGCCTCTATCTCGAAAACCCCCATAGGTCCATTCCAAAGAATAGTTTTAGCAGAACTAATTACTTGGGAAAACTCTTCAATAGCTTGTTGCCCGATATCAAGTCCTTCCCAACCTTCTCTAATTGATCCACCTTCATCATAGGGCTGAATATTATTTGTATTAGCTTCATTTGAAAAATCATCTGCTTCAAGACTATCAGCAGGAAGTAGCAAATTAACCTCTTTTGTATTTGCTTCATCCAAAAGCTCTTTTGCAATAGGAATATCATCATCTACAACGTAACTTTCTCCAATAGAGTAACCTTGAGCCTTTCTAAATGCGTACTGCATTGCTCCTCCAATTAATATGGTATCAGCCTTATCAATAAGAGCCTTAATAACACCAATTTTGTCAGATACTTTTTTCCCTCCAAGTATAACAACAAACGGGTTATCCGGATTTTTTAATTCACCTTTAAGATATTTAAGTTCTTTCTCTAATAAAAAACCCATCACTGAATCTTGAACATAAGCAGTAACACCTGAAGTAGAAGCGTGAGCTCTATGAGCAGTACCGAAAGCATCATTTACATATACATCAGCAATGGATGACAATTGATTTGCAAAATCTGCGTCATTTTCAGTCTCTTCAGAATAGAATCTCACATTTTCCAGAAGACAAACCTGACCTTCAGATAATTTTTCTACAGCATCAACAACAGACTGACCAATACAATCTTCAACAAATACAACCTCAGCACTCAATAGTTCACTAAGTCTATTGGCGACAACATCAAGAGAATACTCTGAATTTTTCTCGCCACCAGGTCTACCTAAATGACTAGATAGTATAACGCGAGCCCCCTCTTCAATTAAAAATTTAATAGTTGGAATCGCACCCACTATTCTCGTGTCGTCAGTTATCTGCCTTTCTTTGTTTAATGGGACATTGAAATCGCATCTAACTAGCACTTTTCTTCCTTGAAGATTAATATCTCTTATCGTCTTCTTTGACATTTTAATCAGCCTATTTAGATAGTAAAAGGCACCCTGATTAGGGGTGCCTTTTATGTTAAATTATATTATATTATAATGCTTACTCTCCAGCAAGCATATGCATAGCCTCGATAGCACGGTTACTATAACCCCACTCATTATCATACCAACCGACTACTTTAACTAGGTCTCCTCCCATCTCAATAGTTACATCAGCATCTAAAATGCATGAGTGAGGGTTTCCAACGATATCCATCAATACTGGCTCTTCTTCTGAATACTCCAATATTCCTTTGAGTGAGCCTTCAGCAGCTTCTTTGAACTTGGCATTCATTTCCTCAACAGTTGTTTTGGTCTTTAATTGAGCAGTAAAATCAGTCACTGATCCTGTCGGGGTGGGAACTCTAAATGCACCACCATTTAATTTTCCTTTAAGCTCTGGTATAACTTCACCAATAGCTCTAGCTGCACCAGTACTGGAAGGAATAATATTAACAGCAGCTGATCGAGCTCTTCTTAAATCACTGTGTGGAGTATCCAATAATCTTTGATCTCCAGTATAGCTGTGAATTGTACTCATTACACCTCGCTCAACGCCAAACGAATCATTAAGCACCTTAACCATTGGAGCAAGGCAGTTTGTAGTACAACTGGCATTAGAAACGACATGATGCTCATCTGCATTATATTGATCCGAATTAATACCTAAGCACATAGTAAGATCAACGTTCTTGCCTGGCGCAGAAATAAGAACTTTCTTCGCTCCTCCATTAGTTATATGAAGCTCTGCTTTTTCTCTAGCTGTAAAAAAACCTGTAGATTCAAGCACTACTTCTACACCATGATCTGACCACGGTAATTTTGCTGGATCTCTTTCTTCGTAAACCTTAATAGAATGTCCATCAACTGTAATACTCTCGTCATCATAAGAGATTTCAGCATCTAACTTACCGCAAGTTGAATCCCACTTTAGAAGATGAGCTAAGGTCTTGTTATCTGTTAAATCATTGACAGCAACAACACTTTTACGTTGTTCCTTAGTCATTGCTCTGAATACATTTCGACCGATTCGGCCAAATCCGTTAATTCCAAATGTGGGCATAATTATTTCTAGTTTACTTTTTTTATTATCTTTAGAAGCGGCTTACTAAAGCAAAGTGCTTACCAAGCGTCAACAGACTTAAATTATCAAATCCTGATACCGCTATAACTTATTGATAGTAAGATATATGCAAATATAAAGTTTGAGTTTTTTTTTGTAAAAATTACAAAAAAGGAATTTTATTACTTTGGTATAACTTTAATACTTACTGATTTTTCATCCTTAAGGTATTTAGAAGCAAGATTATTAACCTCATCCAAAGTGATACTTTTATAATCATCGACCATTGTCTTTGCCCATTCTAATTTATCAGGGAATTCCTGAGAACTAAGGGCCACAGTTCTTAACCAATAGCTATTTTGGCGCAATTGTTGATCAATACTATTAAGTAATGGTTTTAGCGCTCTTTGTAATTCATCCTCAGTGATTCCATATTTTGATAAGTCTGATCCTATACTTTGAACCACTTGAACGATTTTCTCAGCCTGCTCTGGGTCGACAGTAAGAATAGACATCAGATAACCGTATCCATCATAAGTATCACTTGGTATATGTCGAGCATAGGGACTATAAGCCTCACCAAGCTCTTCCCTAACTTTTGATCTAAGCCTATCAGCAAAGACCGTACCTAGAACACTTAATCTTCGAGTCCTAGTTATATTCCAAATATCCTCAGTCGGCCAATAAACTCCAATCATAGCTTTAGGAATTTCAGATTCAAAAATGAATTCTTTCAACTGACCAGTCTTTGGAAAAAGGATGCTTCTATTTTCTTTGAATTTTCTTTTTATTTTATTTCTCTCCGGCAACGAACCTATAGTCCTTGCGACAACATCAATAATCTCTTCCTCATCTAAATCACCCACAATTCCAATTTCCAAATACCCTTTTTTAAGTGATGAATCTAACCAAGATTGAACATCGCGCTTTGTAATCTTTTCTAAATCTGACCTCGAAGGAAACCCTGATCTGTAATCATTGCTTTTTAGAAACCTATCAACTCGATCCTGTAAGACACCCATTGGAGTATGTGATAATTGGTTATAAATGGGATCAATTTTATTCTTAAATTGTCTGAATGCTTCTTCCCGGTAACCAGGATCGACAAGATAGGCCGTCATAAGTTGCATAGTATGGTGAAAATCTTTTTGGTTTGTTGATCCGCTATAAACAAAAGCATCCTCACCAACAGAAAATGATCCATTAACAGTTTTACCTGCAAAGATTCTTCTAAGTTCATCGCTACTATGCTTATTCAATCCTCCAGCATCAAACACGGCCGATGTAACAACAGCTAATCCCGGCTTATCTTTGGGCATTGATAACATACCAGATCCGATTCTCGCACCAATAATAATAGAATCTTTCGAGAAATCAGTTTTTTTAATATTTAACCTTACATTATTTTCAAAACGAATTTGCGTAACTCCAACAGAATCATCTTTAACTCGCTCAATAACTTTGCCTCGAGCTCCAAATGTCTTGTAAGCAAATTCCGATTGCACCTCATCTTTGAGGGCTTCCACTTTAGTTGCAGCTGATTTTTTGTATACTTGTATGATCTTATTATCAGCTTTAGTTAGTTCTATATTACCACCAATAAAAAGCTGTCTATCTTCACTATCCCAAGCAGATTTAAGCTCATCGTGACAACTATCCTTGTCTAAAGCTGAAATATTCTTCGTTATCCATTTAAGGTCCTGTTTTGGACTAGAAAAAACCCTCTTCATTGAAATTGAACGCGTTAAGGAATCTGCCAAGGACCTAGACTTTCTTGATGACGCACTTCTATTTGCTTGTTCGTATGCATTTAAAAGATTTGCCTTAACCTCATTAAATTCAGATTCATTAAATCCATGATTTAATACTCTTCTAATCTCTTGCTCAGCAACCGATAAAGCACCCTCCCAATTCTCAGGTTCACAAGTGACATAAATACTGGCAAATTTTGCAAAATCCAAAAATTCCTGAGCATATGAACCACCACCAGTAATGACGGCTCCTTCTTTCTTAGTTATTTCAGAGATTCTATTATTAATTATACTGTTAGCAATTAACAGTTTTAGACTCTTTATATTTTTTTTAGAATTATCAGGCTCCCATGAGTATGGATTAACCACTTCAATACTAACACTTGTTTCAGAAGCTTCCTTTTCATAATGTGTTTTTGTAATAATCCCTCGACCAACAGTAATACTCCCAAGATTAGGATCACCTTGGGGAGTTTTAGGAGATTCCATCGCTGAAAAATGCTTTTCTATGATAGGAATTATTTTTTCAGGTTCCACATCACCAACAACAACGACCGCCATGCGGTCTGGAGTATACCACTTATTATAAAAACTCATAAATTGCGATCTATCAGCACCCTTAATTATTTTCTTTGTCCCAATAGGGAAGCGTTTGCTAATTAATGAATCTGGTAACGCGAATTTATAAGCTTCTTTCTGTGTTCTCCACTCAGCTGAATCTCGAGTAATTAATTCACTCAATATAACACCTCGTTCCTTTTCAATCTCTGCTTTACTCATCAACATCCCATCTGCATAATCTCGGAAAAGCAACATAGCCCTTTCAATCATCTCCTTGTCAGGCTTCGGTAATTCCAGCTTATACACCGTCTCCTTAAATGATGTATGAGCATTAGTATCTCCTCCAAACGACATGCCAAGTCTTTGAAAATACTCAACCATCTCCCCAGCAGGAAAATTTTTAGTACCATTAAAAGCCATATGCTCAATAAAATGAGCAAGCCCCAGCTGATCTTCACTCTCCATAAGTGAACCAGCATCAACAAATAGTCGCATACTAATTCTTTTAGGAGGTTCGCTATTGGGCATTATTGCATATCGAATTCCATTATCGAGTGAACCAAATGTAACCGAAGGATCTGGGGCTATATCACTTGTATCATGCGCCCATTTTTTTGATTCCCCACCAATTACAACGGTAATTAAAAAAGAGATTTGAATTAGTAATAGGTTAATTGTTTTCATAACTATAAATTTTAAGAAATTATTTGTTCAGCTCGCTTTAATACTATTCTCACTATTTACCACATAATACAGTATATTTTTCCTCATTTGTTAAGGTTTAGTAATATTAATAATATAGAATAAATCATCAAGCTTTAGAAGCTTCACAATGTAATCAATACAGAACTAAAAAACTTAGGAAAGGTCCCCTTGGGAAGAGAATAAATTCTCAATCCTTTAAGGGAAGTAAGTAACGATCAGTAAAAGAAAATATTGGGCATTTGACGACGTTGAAAAGGCAAACCTACGTGGCACAGATTGACAAGACTTATTCCGCAACGCCATAACCACTCGTTAAACTTTCTATCTCGATTTCAGAAAAATCCTTCGCGTATAATATGCAATGCCCCTTATATAATAATATATTTATCATTAATAAATCATTTAATACTCAATTATTACTATCTTGAATCTTGTGATTTGCTCTATGTTATTGTTTTTAGTAAATTATAAAAAATGAAGATTGCACTTATTTATAAAAAGAGCGCTTGGGAGCTTTTTTCTGAATCCAGTGATGAAAACGTGAGTTCATTTATGTTGAAAGATCAACAACAAAGAGCAGCATTTAAACAAAGTCACCTAATCCAAAAAGAAACTATGGATTGCGTTGAGCGAACCTTAAGTGAACACAATACCTCCATTAAGAAAATTTATCGATCCTCACTACATGATCATGACTTAAATGATTTTGATTTAGTAATTACTGTTGGTGGTGATGGAACTTTCCTCGAATCTACACATTATATTACTGGAGACACTCCCATAATTGGGGTCAATTCAGACCCATCAAGAAGCGTTGGTTTTTTTTGTGCTTGTAGAGCTGAAAATTTTGCAAACTTTTACTCTGATTTATTGAATCAGCCGAAAATTTCTTTGAGTAGATTATCCTTATCTATTAATGGCCAAGCTGTAGGCCCTCCAATTCTAAATGATATACTCTTTGCTAACCCAAACCCTGCAGCAACTACACGGTACAAATTAAATGAAAATTCTTATCGCAACAGCGGTCTATTAGCTTCAACAGCCGCTGGCTCTACGGCCTGGACTTTTCAAGAAGGTTTCGAAACTCTCCCACTAGAATCTCAAGAATTTCAGTTCATTCACAGAGGAACTAGAAATTCTCGAGTGAATATTACATCCATGCTGGAGATACATTCTTTGACTCGAAAAGGAACCATATTTATAGATGGAGATCACTGCTCAATTCCACTATATATAGGTCAAAGATTACAAATAACTTCTGGAAAGCCTATAAATGTATTAGGTGACATCAATAAAAAAAGAGCTGAATTTTTGAGAGAGCACGATTAAGAATTAATAATGCCTTTAGAATCAAGAAAAGCAGTATATGCAGGAAGCTTCGATCCCCTAACAAATGGGCATCTTTGGATGATTAATAAAGGCCTAGAATTATTTGATCACCTAACAGTAGCGATCGGAATAAATCCAGACAAAGAATATACCTATGGAGTAGATGAAAGACTTAGTATTCTGGAAAAAGCATTACCAAAAGTAGCTAATATTAGCATTTCCTACTTCGAAAATAAGTATCTCGTGGACTATGCTACCGAAATTGATGCTAGTTTTATTCTAAGAGGAATTCGTTCTGCACAAGATTATGAATTCGAAAAAGGTATGCGTCACACAAACGCTCAGCTTAAAAATGACATTACTACTATTTTCTTAATGCCGCCTAGAAACTTAGCCGAACTTAGTAGCAGTATGGTAAAGGGACTAGTAGGACCAATAGGTTGGGAGGATCATGTGGCTAAAATGGTGCCTCCTGCTGTATTTGAGGCAATGAAATTAAAGCATTAATTTTTAAAATTCTCTTGGATATTCAGAATTTTAATGCAAATTACCATCCCTCATTAGATTTATAGACATTTTAAACTACTAATTCTCACAATTACCTCGATATGCGCCTAAAAAGGAAATACATGAAAACGCATTTAACCCGTCCAAGAAAAGGTGGTGCGGCAAAGAGACGTAGACAAAATGATCATAGAAAGCGCCTAGTTACCCTTGGAGTTGATGAAGATGCAGTTCGTAAGATGAATCCTAGGGAAGTACTTACAATGCTAAAGTACCCAGCAAAAATTCAAAAAAGTTAAATATTCTATTTACCCCCGTTTGGGTCTACTGGAGCTAGCAGTAAATCATTAAGTTCCGTCGGAAAAATTGCAGGATTAATTCCATTAAGAAGTTTCGCCATACCGTGAGCTTCTTTTTGCATAGTAAAGTTCTCTGAGTATCCTGGCATCTTTTTAATAAGGTACATTGCTGACAACATTGATCTTAATGCAAGACCACGCTCCTGCCCATAATTTACAGTGCATGCTCTGTTGTAATCTGTGAGAGCCTTACTTCTCATTAACCCAATGCGTGTAGACAGCTCATCTCTTTCCTCCATAGTCTCATCAGTCACATCCAAAGCTTGAAGTTTTACATCAAGCGCATTTGCAAGTTCATCCGTTGACTTTGCTCGTAAAAATGAAATTTGGGCCATATGATGGACGTTAATTCCATTCTTCAACGGCAACTCATTAGGTGCTATAGTAAAGTCACCAATACCTGGAATGTCCTCTTCCTTAACTTCATAAGCCTCCATCATTAGGTTTAAGGGATTCCACTTCGCAGTAGCAAGGTGAGCCCAACCTTGAAATAAACGTATCTGATCCTGCCATTTTGAACCGAGGTTCACTTTCTGAACTCTCAAATAAGGTTCCATCATTAACTCAAACTGTCCCGTCCGCCTAAGACATTCCATGTAATAAAAGACCGCCTGTGCTCCAATGTTATCTTTCATTTTTGGATGTTTTGAACTAGCTATTCCTTTGTAGTCCTCCATGGCTTTCTTAAATGCCTCACTGCCATTTTTGAAATCATTACGATTCCAAAATTGCATCGCTTTTTTCCAGTCATCAGGCTCTCTCCATGATATATCACTAACAACAGCTAGCGAATATCCCGCAGGAGAGACTCCATTTTCAAACTGGCTAATGTAAATGCTATTGTCATCAGCTTTAGTAACGTACCCTGGAAAATCCTGCTTATTTTTCCCCATGGTAATAGTAGCGGCAACAGGCTTACCAAAACTAAACGAAAAGCCACTACAAATTGCTATAAAAACTATAAAGAAATATCTAAATCCTATTTTCATTTTTTCTATTAATTCGATTAATTAATACTAATCGGTTGGGTAAGGGTTCACATCTTTCTCATCTCCAAACTCCTCAGAAAGTTCATAGTAAATAGATTTCAATTTATTAACCTCTTGAGAAAACCTTCTATCATTTAAATAATTGGCAAACTCTAATCCACTGCGATGAGCAAGCAGATAAGCTTCTGCATTTTTACCCAGTGATTTCTGTATGGATGCAGATCGTGACGCTGCAGGAATTGAATATTCCACTCTTGATTTATATTTTCCCAATACCGCAATGTATGGCGTAAGTGATTCAGTCTCTTTCTTTTGATTAAACAATGACTCACCTAATCGGAACCATGCTTCGGCACTAAAAGCTCCAGTCCAACGCTTATTTTTCACAAAATCGTTCCAATTTTTCTCAGCATTCTTCCAATCGCTTTTTCTAGAGTAGTAGGAGGCTCTCTCATATGCACATTCTCTCTGAAGTTGCATATTCGAACTATTATTCACAACCCAGTCCACGTACTTTAGACCTTTTTCCTGTTGAACTGCATCAATTCCTTTAAGATGAATTTTTGCCAAAGCATTATATGCATAGTCTTTAGATTCAATTCCAGGACGACCAATAATTTCATTAAACCAAGGCACTGATTGTTCAACTTGATTTCCTTCTCTCAAAAACACTCCGATCCGTGCCAAAACGTAGGGTGCTAATACTTTTTTATCAAAGCCTCTAAGCTCTGTAAATGCCGCCTTAATCTCTGCTTGCGATTTTGCAGGATTCTTTTCTTTTAACTCTTTTTCAATGATATCAATTCTAGAAACCAGCAACCAAGCAAGAACAGCCTCGGGTTGCCCCCCTTTTGTCGACATGACCTTTAACTTTTCAATTGTTTCTTCGCCGCCTAGCAGTTTAACAGAAACTTCACCGTATTTAGTAACAGCCTTTTCTAGATCAGCGTTTTCTTGCCTTCCTAGTTGATCAATAATACTTTCAAGCTTATCTAATCCCTCTTTACCACGCCCTACCGAGTCGTGGATTAACGCCTCTAAAGCAGTAGCCACTACCTGAGGTTCTAGGAAATTACCAGGGTAGCTTTCAATGAATTCATCATAATGCTTTGCCGCATCTTTGTATTTTTCCTGAGCAATAGCTACAGGCACCAACTGACTCAACGCTTCAGCTGCTACTTGGTAATGTCCGGCCTGTTCAGCAAGAGACTTTCCTTTAACATAGGCCTCTTGCGCAGCAGGCCATTCTGTCTGTGCTTGCAAAACATCTCCCCTTAAATTTAAACTCCTATCATATATTTCGCTATTCGCATACCTCTGCTCTATTTCATCTAACTTTGCTAAACATTTATCGAGATCATCATTGGCAAAGTGACAGGTGGCAACATCCAAAATCGCAAAAGATCTTAATGAGGATTCAGGATACTTCGTTAACCATGCATCCAAAAGAGGTAAAGCTGATGCCCAGTCGAGTAATTTTACTTTATTACCACCTCTGTAATAACTGGACTCCTCAAGATAACCACTCTTTGGAAACTTCTCAGCATGCTGTTCAAGAATAGGGTCGGCCTCTTCATATTGACCATCATAATAGTATGATCCTCCCAAACAAAATAGGCACAGATCTTGTTGAGGACTTCCTGGTTGCAATTTTGGAAGTATGCTAACCGCAATTTCAATACATCGAGTATAGTCCCCTCTTCTAAACAGTTGCTCCATTAGCATACTCTGAACATCTGGCTCAAGCTCATGACCAGGGTACATCTTTAGAAAATTCATTCCATGGTGCTGAGCGGATAGTAGGTCTCCAATAGAAAAAGCACATCTAGTTGCCTGATAAACAATTTCAGGATGAAGGTTCTTCTTTCCATCTCCGGACTTTGCATTAGGAAAAGCCCTAGAAAGATAGTCATGAATAGCATAGGCACCTCGGAAATTACTATTCTTCTCATAGATATATGCCAGCAACCTTAATCCTTGGATATCGACGCTCGTTCCTCCCGAAATCGTAGCACTTAACTCATCGATTTTTTCTTGAATCTTTGCTTTCCCCTTATCACTCCTCTCAAAGGACTTTCTGTCCTCAAGCTCAGAAATAGCATCCTCTGTTCTAGGTATCAAAGTATAAAATCTTAAAGCAAGTGAATCCAATCCGTTCTCTCCATTTGACGCTTCCTGAGCAAGTTTGAGCATCTTATTATTAAAACCATACTGAAAGCTCTCGTAAGGAGAAAACCGCAGGGGGCCGTCATTCGCATCCATAAAAGCAATACCCTGAGCAGGCATCGCTTTTTCAATCCACTGCCCAGCAAGATCCATAAAAGCATTATGCAACATCCATTGCTCCCTAGTCCTTATCTTATCATAGTTGTCATAGACTTTCTGCAGCTTCTCAGTAGCCTCAGGAATTTTTCCTAATTTAGCATTGCACACACCCATATTAATAAGAACCTCCGCAGGAGAGAAGGTACCCTTTTCAGGATTTTCTGATAAAAATTTCTCATATAGCTTTAAGGCTCCGGCATACTCTTCGGCTCCTTGTTCTGCTGTCCCCCACCGATACAAAGATACTTTATGATAATGATTTCTTGTATTTGGAACTTTGTCTTTAAGCGCTTCAGGTATTTTGTTTGAAAATTTTCTATAGGTAGTTTCAAATGCAGTCGCAGCTTCTCTATGTTTCTTAAGTGACAATTGGCACAATCCTAAGTGATAATGAATTAATCCGAATGCTGGACCATAAAACTCCATTGCCTTTTCCCCGTGATCACTGACAACTGTTTGAAGAACGCTTGTGGCTTCCTTCCACTTTGATTCTTCCATCAGTTGAACTGCTTTTCTGTAATTATCCTCAACAGGATTCTGAGAGTATGAGAGACAACTAATACAGATAGAAACAACGCAAAAAATAAAAATCGGTAAAGCACCTTTCATATTAGATAAAAATAATTTATTCATAGTGAATCGGGAAAGTTTTAATGTGATTTTGTGAAGCGTTCTTTCAATGAGTTATAATACATTATACTACGAATACAGCGTACCTTAAAAGATGATTTTGAAGCTATCCCTCACTTCTATTCATATACTGTTTAATTTTATTAACTTTTCTATGTAACGTAGAACCGACAATAAAATTAGGCCTTAAAATATTTTATTCTTCCTCGTCTCGGAACCCAGTCATCGTTACATTCTTAATTTTTACCGAAGCTAAGGCATTAACTACATCAATAAACCTTTGAGTTTTTCCAGCATCGTCTGCTTTGAGAGTAACCATTGCCTCTTGATTTGTTCCGTCTGCTAAATCTTTGTATGACTTAAGCCTTTGCCGCAACTCTGGAAGGCGATCTGCCCCACTTCCTCCACTCGTTGGAATATTTTCTTCATTATATGTAACACTTCCATCTGGTCCAATCACTATCGCAATAGGATCAATATCAAGAGGGTTTTCATTTGGAACCTGAGAAGGAAGCACAATAGAAAGATCAGTCTCGTCAGGCCTAAGAGTTGAAGTTACAAGGAAATATATTAACAAAAGAAAAGCAACGTCGACCAAGGATGATATATCAAGCTCTGGATCACTATCACCTTCTGGTCTATATTTTTTTCTTCTACCCATGTCCTTTAATCAAACTTTCCAGTTTTAAGTGAACCAAAAACAACTTTGTTAATCCCTCCCAATGCTGCAGCCTTAGTTACTTTCTTTAACTCTCTTACAGAGGCATCTCTATGAGCTCTCAAAAGCAGTGAAGGCTCATTACCAACTGTCTCCATTCTTTCTTTCCAGTTAGACACTCTTTCTGTAATTTCATCCTCAGTAACAGTTACTGTACCGTCACCTGCGGTAAATGTTCCATCAGATCTAATATTGAAAATTATACGACCTTTTGCATTGTCAGGTCTGATAGATTCATCAGCGACAGGGGGCTTAATTTTATCATCAACTTTCACAGTCACCATCCTAGAAGCCACCATGAAAAAGATAAGCAGCAGAAAAACCATGTCGATCATTGGCGACATGTCCATCCTTGCATCATCCCCCTCATGCTCCATTGCGGACTGTAGCTTTGATGAAGCCATATTCCTTAATTTTTGTTCAATTTAGAATTGGTTTAGAATAAAAATAGGTTCTTTTAAGCCTGAAATCCTTCAGGAACTTTAGCCATCATCTGATCTGCATTAGCTGCTTCATAGCTAGCATCAAGGAGTTCTGATACGTCTTGGTGACAATCTGCTACCAGGCGATTAAATTTGTTTCTTTGGAAAAAGAAAAAGAATACTGATGGGATAGCAATAATTAGACCAGAAGCAGTTGTAACCATCGCAAGTCCAATGTCACCAGCTAGAGTACTAGGATCAGCTTGACCTTCTGCTGCAAGAGTATTAAAAGCACCCATCATACCTACAACTGTTCCAAGCAGTCCTAACATGGGAGCTATCTGACCAATGACACCAAGGTAACCAATATTAGTTAAATACCTCTTATTATTACTCACAGTGAACTCAGCAACCGCATCATCGACATCTTCTCGTCCAAAGTCATCACTATTTGTAGCATCAAATTGAGAAAATGAAGCTGCAACCATACGCCCTAAATAACTAGGATGGCCTGAGGCCATTTCAATCGCACTCCTAACCCTAACATTTTGCATATGGTCAAGCAAGCCAGCCTTTAATTCAACCGGGTTAAACTTATTTTGATTCAGTTCAATAAAATTATAAACTACAAACCCTATCATCGCCACTGAAGCAATAAGTAAGGGAACAATCCAGAGACCCGCATCAAGTACGTTATCAAGCATTGTTTTCTTTTTTACTTCCTCTTCAACTTCCTGAGCTAAAAGTTCTGGAGCCGAATAAATAAATACTAATAGAAAAGCAAAGATTGCTGAAAAGAAGATGAAATTCCTGCCAAGTAGCGACCGTCTTAAATTCGAGGGAGATTTTATCATGGGTATATTTTTGTGTAGCTTTATTGTTTGAGACCTTGAGAAATTAATCAAATATCAAATATCAGATTTCAATATACAATTTTGCACCCTATTTATTGAAAAAACAACTAATTTGACTCAATTCATATATTGTTAATTTTAAGAATTAATCAAATATTTAGTCCTTAATAATCGATATTACCCATATTATTAAAGATTTTTAGTTTTATTCTGCCAAAACAACCTTTTTATCCTTATATCGACGAGGAGGTATCTCCTTAATAAATGTATCCCTATTTGTAATACTGACACTGCCCTCAAATTCAATATCACTAGAAAACGTGAATGGACCATTTACATGGATAGACTTACAATTTTTTAATGAAGGAATTCCAAGGTTAGTGACATTCTCAAAACTTTGATAATTCTTATAGACTTCATCATTAAGCTTAACTGTAGGTGGTACATTAGATCTCTCTGGAATCAGTTGAACCTGAAACTTCTCACCTAATTGATAAGCATCTGACCTTAAAGCAAAAAGATCTTCACAGTTTTTGACTGGTGAAAATCTTGACCTTGGAACCTCTATTACCGTTGAGTCTTTGAAACATTGAATTGCAGCACCCATGGCAACTTCAATCTGAATAACTTTGGTCGAATCAGAGTCGACTGGATTAACGTGCTTACGGTTGACTATTAAAGGCAAATCTATAAAACCACCAGAATCTTGCATCAAGTCTCTTAGTCTATCCAATCTAAGCCAAATATTATTAGTATTAAAATACCTATACTTTGAAACATCCTGAAATTCCTTGAGATCTTTATCAGGACATTGAGCTACTTCTCTTAAAAGCAAATTTCCACTTTGCGAATCCTTAGCTAGATGACCTCCTTTTATATCAGCATCAGTTCTTCTTGTTACTTCCATCATAAATGAAGATCCACTATTTATAAATTCACTAAGTAAAT
>Ga0209404_10001077_pt1 | contig 19472 bp, 17 predicted proteins | sample TroAtlMetagenome_2_FD_187447 | JGI IMG/M metagenome (GOLD analysis project Ga0209404, IMG submission 187447) | Marine eukaryotic phytoplankton communities from Atlantic Ocean - Tropical Atlantic ANT8 Metagenome (SPAdes) (version 2) | ecosystem: Environmental > Aquatic > Marine > Oceanic...
CATATTAGTGTTTCTTTCAATAGCCTTCATGAGGTCGCCCTTGTTAAGGCCGGCCGCAAACTTATCAAGGGCTGCGGAGCCGCCGTCTGCAAAAGCTTCGCCAACACCCTGAGCTGCTTTGGATTTTGCAGATCCCTTTTCTCCGGGTTTTTGAGTGCCGGCACCCTTTTCAAGGTTTCCTGTAATGTATTTTCTTGTATCGGCTTTTGAATATCCTATGACTTTCGATAACGTATTCAATGCGAATTTGCCGATCTTGCCGCCGCTCATTATGTCATCATAAATCGGGTGCGCACGGATAACTTCTCTAATTCTAAGCATCCTCTCATCTTCGTCCATCATTAATATCTCATTAGGACTAAAGGCATTGAAGCCGAGAATAGCATTCATTTGACCTACGAACTGCGCGGCGCCGCCAACGGTATCTAGCCTGTCGCCGAACCCGGACATAAGAGTACCAACAGAAACGCCCGTCTGTTGGCTTAATTTTTGCATATTCTTAAATTGTTCTGCCACTTTGGGGCCCTCATAGGACAAGGACTTTGCAACCAACTGAAAGTTTGAAGAGACTGTGCTAGGAAGCATTTTCATCTCGTCTGCAAAATCTTTCAAACCTTGGTTCAATCCAAGAATCTGCTCTTGTGTCATATTGAACATATTTTGAGCGATGTCGACATTTTGTGTGTACTGTTGGAAACTGATCCCTAAACGATCAAGCGACGCGGCTTGAAGACCTAGAGATTCTGCATATGCTGTTTGCTTTTCTGCTAACATTGGAAATAATTCCATATTTTTAGACAGAGCTGCAACTGCTGCTGAACCAAGCTCAGCGTTGCCGGCCATTTTGTCCATCAGAGTTGAAACATTGGTTAGTGCTATATCGATTTTGCCGCCTTTAGCGAAAGTCAATCCTGAGGCTGAGATAGTCTTTATAGAGGACTCAATTGTCTTCATTCTGGCCTCTATCATCGTAGAGTATCCAGTGAGAGCGTCTAAACCAGTGACAGTATAAGTGGACCTCTCCTCTTCTAGTATCTTCTCTATATTCTTTAGACGACTTAGCGCGTCTTTGCCAAGCTTTACACCCTGCTTTGCCTTACCGGGACCTCCGGAAGGATTATTGGGATCGTTTGGACCAGTCATAAAAATTATACTCCAGTGTTATTTTGCTTCTTACTATAAATAGAATATATATTTAATTTTCAGAATTGTTTGTTTCATCCTGAATGTTGCGGTCGACGAACCATTTGCGCAAACCAATTGGCAAGCTATAGGCCTCCGAAAAAGAAAATGATAATTTCTTAATTAAGTAGAAAATTTGCTCATATACAACATCACGGACATAGTTAGATGTCGGTGCGAAAAAAGGCCCACGAAAGAGGCACCTCTCTTTCTGACACATGTGAGCACGCGGGACATGTTACTTCTTGCGTGGTGTCAACGGTTGGTCTGCAAGTAGAAAAAAAGTTTAATATTTCTTTAGCATCAGCTGCGGGGAGGACTTCTATTAGCTTCTCTAGCTCTGCTCTGTCTGTGACTCCATTCGCGGAGATCATTGCCGTTTTTAAAAAAGCAATCGTAAAATTGAAGGGAAGATTGTATTTTTGTTTTTGTTTTCTTTCGGTTTCAATATCTTCGTTGTCATCCGGTGAAATATTTAACAACTGAACTTCTATATTTGAAAGTGGCAAGGTAAATTTAAAAGTATCTGATTCTGCATCGTAGTGGCTTTCTTCAGTTTTCTCATCTCTGAATGATACTTTTGATAAGTCAAACTCATGTGCCGTAATCTCTTTGCAATTTTCACAAAAAATGTCTGATGTATATTTCTGGCCGTAGCCGGAGCGGCGCGCTGCAAGAAGAATTGCCACTTTATCTTCTTCTAAAAGATCACCCGCACTTACACCCTCTGTTATCAGTAGGGAGTCTATTAGTTTATCAAGCGCTCCAGTTTTGCCGGCGTTGGCAGACAAAACATCTTCCTCTTTAGCTGTCATGAATTTGATATCTACGCTTGTCTTCTTGTACATTGGGTTTGAGACAGGGTAAAAATCTCCCTGAGAAGGGAGTTCTACGGATTCTGTAGGTACCACAAAGGATAAGTTGAAGGCGTTATTTGATTCCCGCGGGGGAGGGCCTTTTACCTCTTCTGTTTGTGGCTCTGTATATTCTGGGTTGGGTGTCGGTTGTAGTCTTTTGGAATTTCTGTTACTCAATTTTTCTCGCTTTCTCGTCTAAATAAATTAATAAAATATTAAGAGTCTTTATAATAGCATGTTTTTCTTATCTTTACAATAAAAAATTATGCATTATCGGTTTTGTTCTCTGTCCATTTTGTTCTTGGCTGGACTGTTACACCCTTGCCGGATGGGTTAAGTTCTGCCCAATCGTACTTTATACCAATTTGTATATTTAGTGCATCGTCCGACCCGTAATCAAGGCCATCGAAATTTACTGAGGTTATCTGAGGGTTATTAATCCTCCAAGATTCGATTATCTTGTTTGAGCCTGCTGCGTCGATTTGGTCAATTCTTATGTAATTTCCTAAAGTTTGTACCATAGCTTTCTTTGAGATAGTTTTCTTGCCCGAGCCGTCACCGGCGAGTACTTCAGTCGGTAAAACATATCCCGATGCCTTAATTATATCATATAACGTTAGAGTGGCGTCTGGATTGACGGGGTCAACTAAGGTTATTGAAATATCCTGCCAAGTAACACGACCTGGGAAGTGAAACTGATGCTGCAAGAAATTGTGTGAAGAAGAGCCCACTTGAAAAGAAGGCTTTGTTACCGACTTTATAATAAACTGTGGTGCTCCTGCAAAATAAAGAAGCCATCTAAATTTTCTCTTTGGCTCAATGCCTGGCTGAGTCCAAAAATTGTTGGTTACTGACATAATGTGGGTCTCCTAAAAGTATATAGTTTCAAATTCTTTTTTATCCTAGCGGATCTGCGAATTCTGCGCCTGATCTCGATATTATAAAGTCGACTGCGATGAATTCAATTGAGCGAGCCGGCTTTAAAAATATCTTAGCGTACATGATGTTTCTATCTACCAAGTCCGCTGTTGTCGTGGTATCATCCAAAATTACCTTAAAATCAGAAAGTCCAAATTTTTGTTTGATACTTTCTAGTTCTGGTACTACGGCGTTCACGAATCGGTTCCAAGTTTCTTGTACATTCTGCTCAAACAACAGATTTGAACACACAGTTGAAACGAACTTCTTAACATAGATAAGCAGGCGCCTCACGTTAATTCTGTCCAGTGCTGACTGAGTCGACTGCAGAGTCTTCTGACCGAAGATAACAATACCCTCTGATACGAAAGATGCTATCGGGTTTACGTTTGCCTCGTATAAAGTGTCTCTATCTTTTGCCATAAGTTGCTCCGAGACCTGAAGGACAGGAACTCCTGAATTCCCTTCGTTTAGGCCTCCGCGGTTGAACCCTGCGGGTGCGAACCAAACTGCGTCTCTCTCTTCAGTATAAGCCATTACTCCCAAGGCAACAACTGATGGCGGAACCCAAACGTCTCTAGAAGACATCTCATCTCGGATTTTAACCCAAGGATAATAAGCTGCCCCATAAGAGGAATTAAGCTGTCGGCTAACTAATCTGTCGGCTGCAGCCGCTGGTGTTGTTTTGATCCTATTCGAAAACTGTGCGCAACGCTTCTGGCTCGGTGGGACATATACCTCCGGAAGATCTATTATCGCCATCGAATCTGCTCTAGATTCGCATGCCCTAACAAGTTTTGTTGTTAAGATCTCGTTTGTGATACCCGGTAGTACAGCCAAATTATGCTCAATCATTTCTGGGTCCTTTACAAGTTCAATTGCTCTATCAACAGATGCAAAAGAGTAGGATGTGTCAGATGAATTTTCTTCCAAAACTCTGTTGTTAAACGGGTTTGCTTCCCGAATATTAGTTCCGTCAGAACCTCCAACCAGAGGCGCTTGAAAACCTTTTATTATTTCCGTTAATACCCGAAGGCCGTCTGCTTTGCCGCCGGTGTCAGCAATTATCCCTGAAAAACTCTGGGCGGCGACGCTTGCGGCTTTAGACCCAGCTGCGTAATAGGCTGACTTCACTTCTGATTCTCTGGAGATGCTAGAAGTTGCCGCGGCTCCCGTTGCAGCGCCTGCGGCGGCTGCGGTTGGTACCAGGACCACCTCGTCTAAAGAAAAAGCGAAAACGTGCTCGTTCTGACCAGTGGTGGCAGTTCCGTCATCTTGATCACCGACTAGCGAAAGGCTGTCCAAGCTAGATAATCTTCTAACGTGGTCTACATAGCCGGGATTCAGCGCCGGGGTTACTGTAGTAGCCCCATTGGCGCCATACCTTCTCAAGTAGGGGGTTGCGCCCATCAAATAATCATCATCGGCAGAGCCAGTTACAATTAGCGGAAAGTCTGGCCAAGTACAAGTGCTTCCCGACAGATCAGAGTGAGTTTTATCTAAAGTGCCGCTCACCCAAACCTCAGTACCTGACCCGAAACCATGAGTGCCATGATCAGATCCTCCGGCGAATTGGACTACTGTTGCGTTATGGCTGCCCCCAAGAGATATATCTCCGTTTCCTGCAGTTTTATTGCCGGCGGAGCCGACTACTCCTTGAGTTATCGTCACCTCTGCGTTGGAGCCTCCGGCGGAGACAGTAATTGTATTACCAGCAGCTGCAACATAGGCGTTAATTGCAGACCGCAGTGCTGCGGCCGCGGAAATTGGTGTTGCGGACCCTCCAACGCCCACTTTAATCATGCCAGTTCCAGCATCGCGCGATCCGTCGACATCGGTATTGCCGGTCATAATTCTAAAACTCTCGCTGGTGCCAGCGTGATTAGTTATTTGTATTATGGCTCCGTCTGCTGGTGCTGAACTAAAAGTAACCTTACCTGCTGCTGCTACACCGCCGGCAGGCTCACCCGTTAAAGATACTGGCCTAATTGGACCTAAGAAGCCAAATGGCACCTTTTCAGGGACGCCAGCTGGGTCAAGATCCGGGTGGAGTTCAACTCTTATATATTCTGATACATTAGGGCTGGTTCCATAAAGCTTATTTCTTTTTTCGTTACTGTTCCATTCATAATATTGGTCGCCAATTTTTCTAGCTACGAAGTTATCAGAGTTCGCGTCCAAGTTGCAGTTATCGAAACGTTCTACTACCTCCACCTTTGAATTAGAAATTCTTTTAACAACAACACTGAAGCTGCCAAATCTATTTAAGTCCTTGGCGCGTGGTATCTTGATCTCTTCTATAGCGATAATCAAATTCCTACCAGCCTCAGAGCCCTCTTGAATCGCTACAAGCCTAAAAAGCGGGTCTTGTTTTGAGGCGGCAAAAGTGCTATTATTCATTGCGGCATCATTTGGGATGAACCATCCAGTTCTAGCTGCAGTAAGTCCATGCTTCTCTGACTTGAAGTCAGCCATCTCCGAGTCCAATTCTAAGACTACGGCAGCGACCTTATCAGAGTCTCCCACAGATGCCTCTGCCTGGGCTATTGCCTCTTCAAACGTCTCACCCAGCCAATATTTAGAAGCCATACTAGATGCTGCAGGATTCATAATTTCACTGTTTGTTGCAACTGGGTTCGTATTCAATTCGTTTCTAATTTCTGAAAGCAAAAAGCTCACTTCCTTCGAATCAGAACCTGAAACTATTTGCATCGTTAGTCTATTAGTGTCACTTAATGTGACCGACTGGCCATGTTCGGCTGTTATGCTTGCTGCGGTTTTGACGGATTTTCCTTTTAGTTTAAAATTCAAACCGTCATCCATCGAATAAAATATAGCAGCGGGCTCTAATTTGGCAGAACCAGTGTGAGTGCCTGCGCTAGCTGAAGTGTATAAAAATAATCCAAAAGCTTTTTCTGCTTTCCAGCCTGGCTCTCCGTCTGTCCCGTCAAGGGCATCATCGCCGGCGATACCAGCGAGACGAACAATAGTCACAGGAGAATCTATTTCCGCAGAAAGATACGCTCTTGCTGCGTATGGTGCATAGGACTCAGCCAACAAGTCTGTGCCCTCTCTCCATGGATCTGATCCTTCATTTCCAGGCATTGGAGCACCAAAGACTCTATCGAATTCTTCAAGAGATCTAACCTTGTAAGGTTTCATCGCTGGACCTTGTCGTGTGCGACCAATAATTACTGGTCCTATTGCCGGGGCCACACCCGGAAGCTGGGAGTTGTCTATTTCTTTTAAAAACACTCCTGGTGATACAAATCTAAATTTTCTAGATGCCATATTTAGGTTCTCCTTCTAAAGGACATTATAAATGTTATTTTACTTAATTAAATAGTTTTTCTTTCTTGCAATGGAATAAAGAAAAAGAAAAGCCCGCCAAAAAGGCGGGCTGGGGTGGGAAAATCATATATTGGTGGGATTATTATTTCTTTGTGTATCGAACCGTGATAACATCAGTGTCGTCAATAGCCTGGACAAATGTAACGGTCGCTCCAGATACGGAATAGTCTCCATTTTCCGAAAATGGATCATCGCCGGCGTTCAGCTGCAACTGACCATTAAGGTAAATTGCGAGGCTGTTGTCCACTATTGCGGTGCTAGCTAGAGCCATGCTGAAAATCGACCCGCTGTTTGTGCTGCCTGACTTGAAGAATTCTTCTCGCATGTCAAGACTCAAAACACCCGCGGAGGAGACCATGATACCATTTGAGTCGCCGGCGGTGTCGCTAGTGCCTCTTACAAGGTACTGGCCAAGCTCAGAGAAAGATAACTCTTTCATCTGTCCTGCAGATTCATCACGAACATACAGGGCGTCGGCGCCCGAAGCGGTAAGGGCGGTGTTGGCGATGGTTGGCGTGTTGGCAAAGTCAACATCCTCAGAGTTAACAATCAGATTGTCACCGGATGCGTCACCAACAGTGACTGCACCATTCAGAGTGGTTGCACCAGTTACATCCAAAGTTCCGCCCACAGTTGCATTATTTGACAGAGTTGCAACTCCATCAACCTGAAATGTACTGTCAGCAGTGATTGCACCTGTGACGTGCAAGGTTGATGCCATATCAACAGCGCCGTCAAGATCAGATCTACCAACAACATTAAGGGTTGAACTTAAGGTTGCTGCACCGTCGACCTGGAATGTGCTATCTGCAGTGATTGCACCTGTGACGTGCAAGGTTGATGCCATATCAACAACACCGTCAAAGTCAGCTCTACCAGCGACGCTGAGTGTTGAACTAAGAGTTGTTGCTCCGCCGACCGAGGCTGCATCTTCAACGGTCAGTGCTCCGAGACGCAGATCCAAGTAGTCAGTAATCGAAACATCACCTGCGGTACTGCCAGTTGTACTAGTAGATACCAGCGAGAACACGTCTGCAGACTCATCCCAGATAAAGGCTGAGTTCGTAGATGATCCACGCTCAAAAATGAAACCTTGGTCAACGCTTGGGCTTGAAGACTGAGAAACCGCCAAGATGATCAACGGATCTTCAACAAGAAGATTCGTGGTATCAATCTGAGTAGTTGTCCCTTCAACATATAGGTTACCCTTTATGAAAGTGTCACTCGTTGACTGCCCGATAGTGACAGTATCAGCGATAGAGGTACCTATGGTGATGGCGCCTTGTGCATCCATATTAAGGGTACTTGACCCAGATATATCGATTGCTCCAGCGTTGATATCAAGATTACCAGTTGTAGTAACGTCAATCTCGCTCGAACCACCGTTAAGGTTAATTCCGACACCGGTCAGGCTAATAGCACCAGAAGTACTATCGATGGTGGTTGCACCAGAAGCATTCATATCAAGAACACCAGCATCGATTTTAACAACAGCACTTGAACCAGCGTCACCATCAAGGTGGATAGCTGTACCGGAGGACGAATTATCACCCTTGATAACAACTTTGTTGCTAGAACCAGCTGCATTAATCGTGATATCACCAGATGTGGTATTAAGCTCTGAAGCGGCACCAGCGTTCATCAATAGGCCGCCAGTACCTGCATTGAGATCGAGCAAAATAGCATTGAGCTCAACTTCAGTACGAGTATCTGTGTCACCACCAACTTTAATTTTTGCAGCAACTTCATCATCACCAATATTAATGGCTGCAGCTGAAGAGTTAACTGAGACGACTCCGGTTGCGTCTAGGTCTGCTACTCCACCGTCGGCTGCCATCGTCAGAGATGAACCACCTAGAGTGAGACCAGCGTTAGAATCAATACTAATTGCACCAACATAATCAAGGGTTGCAGTACTAGCACCGTGATAGGTGTGAGCACCAGAACCAGAAACGTTTACAGTGGTACCATCAATGTCGATTGCGCCACCGTCGATGTCAAGCAGCGTCGATGCGGCGATTTGAACTGTTGGTCCGTCAATGTCCAACTGGCTGGGGCCAGAAGAGCCGACTTCCACACCAGCCGCACCGAATTGAATAAACCCGGGTGCCGATGAACCGGAAAGTCTGAGTTTGTGAGGGGATCCCACGACATGAGAGAGTTTGAGATCTTGATCATTACCCCAGTCGATATATGCACCGTCGTGGGCGAGCCTGATGTCACCGACAATCTTCAATAGATTGCTGCTTGGGGTCCACCCAATCGCACTGGTTCCTTCAGAATCCTTGTATAGTGTATGCGAACCTGGAGCATCAGGCTCGTCAGCAGAAGCTGATGCAAAAATGAGTGTGAGCTCATTCGCACCGGATGCTGATTCGATGTCCACATCACTGAAATAGTCTTGCATTGATGCTGCTGTAACCAGCTGTACTTCGCTAGAAGATCCGGTTTTCTGCATCATGAAAACTGCGTCTTTACTTACCGTGGTCAGGTCTGACATTGCTTTCTTTGACCCAGTAATACTAATTTGTCTTACATTAAATGTTTGGCGTGCCATATTTATTTACCTCCTATTTTAGCTTTATTAAGCTAAGTCTAATATAGCAACAAAATAATCAATAACTATAAGGTGAAGTAAATTAACAATATGATATGAGGTGATATGAGGTGATATGAGGTGATATGAGGTGATATGAGGTGATATGAGATAAAATTTACAAAAATAAACGAACGTTCGAAATTAAATAGGTTTTGAATACTATGAAAATAATATTTTTTTCAAATTTCGAACGTTATTGTCAAATTTACAAAACTCTGAATCTAAAAACTCTAGCGACAAAGCCGGGCATTTCCCTTCTGGATCGTCAAAAGAAAAATGAAATTTTCCTGTTTCAAGGCGCCTACATTCTTTCAATTTCAAACCTTTCAGTTGTAGGTATGCTGCTATTCCTATGTCGCTCGTCGAATACATTATAAGTTTGTTTCCTATTTTATGGTTCAAACTAAATAGTAGGTCGGTCAGTCTTCTTTCTTTATAAAGTATCCTTTTTCTCCCTCTTGGGAGGGCAATTTAAGCTCATATGTGACCTCAGAGCTTACAGAGTACTTTTCCTGTAGATCTTCTGCAGATTTGTACATTTCCTTTTCTAAAATTTCACATCTCGACATAAGGGCTGCCTTTCTTTTCTCGACCTGCAAAAGGAAGTTTGAGAAACCTGTCTGAGTCGAATGCAGCTCATCTCTGTAGGCGATGACCACTTGGGCATCTTCCCAATCCACCTCGATGACCTCTGGGTGGTCCTTGGGAGACTCATTTTCCGTAGATTTCCCCTCTTCTCTTGTTAGGTCGTTTAAATTTATTTCGTTTTCTTCTTGCATGGTTTTATCCTTTCTTGTTTGCATAAGCTCGAAGCATTATATATTATATTATACATGATTTTCTTTTTTTTTACAATTAAAGATCGTATTTTTTTATTTCTTCGGGATCCAAAATGATTCTTTCTTTTGGTAGTCTTACTTCTACTGCATTTTCTCTGATTGCATAAAAAGGCCTTTCATCGTTTCCGTCTTTACCTATTAAGTACCCAATCACCTTTATGTTTATTTTAGTTTCGAATTTTCTTTCTTCGTTATTGAAGTTCTCTAGGTTATCTTGGGTCTGGTATTGTCCTTCTATGAAACCCTCGTATCGATGCTCTCCATGTTTAAGCACTATTGCTCTCACTGTTCCCGGCGTAGTGACAAATGGTAAAATTAGTTCATTCATCTGCTGTTGAAACTCTGTCCTTATTGATATCTCGTATGTCGTCTCTATATTTACTGGCATAGGGACCGAGACCGTCTTATAGACAATCTTTTTGTTTTGTCTGGGGTAGTTCACGAAACCTGTTGTTTTCTTAGCGTCGGCGCTTGCGAAATTGGATGTTTTTTCTTGGTTTATTACCCTCATCACTGGCAGAGCCCCGCCCTGTTTGTCTTCTTTCTCTGGAACGTTTCCAATAAATATCCCAGAACCTGGAGATGGCTTTGTTAAGCCTGTACGACGTACAGATATTGCTGGATAAACTAGTGCGCCGTGAAGATCTCTAGATTCTTTTGAATTTTTCGTCAAAAAAGATCTTTCAGAGGTCCCCCATAAAATTGGGACTACTTTTCTGCCCTTATTTGTTGATGAATGCAGATTTAAACCTTTCACAAATTCATAAACTGATCTATCAATTGTCTCCAATGTTGATGGGTCAAAATAAACTTTTTCATATTTATTGTTTTCATCCGACATCAAATAATCCCTCTCTAGCTCGTATGCACTGTGCTGCAATTTCAAAACTTGATTCAACTTGACCGAAGAGCCACTTTGGTTCCTCTAAAGTTAAAATTTCATAAAAAAATTGACCATACTGTATGAAATCGCCCTCTCTAACAAACAAGTCTTGATCTTCCGACAGCCTCCTCTTGTGAAAAGCCACAGATATTCTCTCTATCCTGTCAAGACCAAGCGGGGAAACGGTTGTCGTCTGAGATTGGTACTTTACCATTGCATAAACCCTTACTGGATTTAAAAAATTCTTGTTTATAGCTTCCCCATAGAGGTCGTGAAACTGTGTATGCTCCAAACTTATAGGATAATACACAATAGTCTGCCCAACTACCCTTTCTATGACCTCATCATTAACCTGCTTTACTAGGTCTTTCTCTTTCTGACCAACAAAAAGCGGGGGTGGGGGTTGCGCGGGTTGGTCCCACTTGTTTTCATCATCTGACATTAAAAATTACCCCACAAAAATATAATTCGGCACTTGATCGAGCACCTTCTCAGTGTTTTCAAGTAGACTTGCATCTTGCTCAGCCATCTTTGCGTAAGTCAGTTCTGCTAGCGTCTCTTTTAGTTCATCTCTCAGCTTATTTTGTTCCTCTTTACCCTCTGAAATCAGAGCTGTCCCATTTAAAGTCACCGATTCTCCTGGAATTGGCACACTTCCAAATTTTGACCTTATTTGCCCCAAGGTTTCTTTACTCAATGCTAGAGAAAATCTTCTAATCCACTGCTTTCCAATGGAGTTGATATTGTTAAACGGCAAATTACCGAGTGGCAAGGTGTTCATGTTATTGACCCCATCAACAGACTTATCATCGGTTTCCCAAACATCAGTAGGAATGGAAAATTCGACCCACATCTTTCTTGGGCCGCCGACGTACGGATATGGATGCAGTCTCAAGTTATTATCTCTTAGCTCATATGAGTAATGCGACATCCTTGTATAGATTGCGTCTTCATATGCCATAGCCTGGGCTTTATTGTGCCATGCAGGAATCAACTGGAACGTTGAATCATCTGAGAATTGGCCGTAATTGTGTAAGTTACCTACCACGTTCAAACCACCATAATAACCAAAAAATCTCCACATTGCATGCGGTGTTTTGTAATATACTTTTTTAATCAATATTCTTTTTCCACCGACTGAGCCTGAAAAATTCTCAGATGTAGAGATTATCTGCTGAAGGTCGTAATCTTGTGTTCCAGGTGTAGTGTCAAAAGAAGCTGAATATTGCACCGAACTATTAAGGCCTATTTCTGCCCCTACGCCTTCGGCAATTCTTCGAGTCATGCTATAATCGAATTTTGGATACTTGAGAGCAACATGATCTCCTCCAAGTGAAGAAGATAGCGTTCCAGTTTCCAGGTTCCCTTTAGCGTCAAAGGAGCCAGTCGTGTTACCAAGCGCATCGGATAAGACATTTGTTGCTTGATGTAGATTTACTAGATATGAATACTCCAACACAGCTTCTTCGTATGAGGCATAAACATTTCCCTCGGTTATTTCCAAATCCAAAACGTCACCGCCCAGCTTTTTATAAACGTAAGAAACTTGGTCCACTGCTCCCGATATAAACTGTGTGGAATACATCGGCGATGTTTCGTCTGAGTATATTTTATATGGAAGTGCGGTGTTTACCTTTGTGTTATCGCCCGATGAAGGTAGAGCTATAGCAGACAAGGTGCTTGCAGGTGTTAATGTAGGTACAGACATGGTTGCCCCCCTCTAAATAAAGTTTATCATTATAAATAGTAATTGAGGTTAGCAATTCACCTAGGCATCTGGTTTTGTTTTTGTCGTCCTGCGCTTACGAGTGGTAGAAGTAGTTTTTTTCGTTGCAGGAGTTGCCTTTTTTGTTGGAGTTTTTCTCTTTCTCGTGGTTTTAGGCTTTTCTTCAACCTTTGGAGTATCGATGACTGGTTCCTCTTCCTGTATTTTCTCTTCCTCTACAGGGTGGGGAACTTCGTCAATCGATTTCTCTTCTTTTTTTTGGGGACTGCTTTGCAAATTTAAAAATTTAGCAAACTTGCTTTCCCATTTCTTTCTTACTTTTCCGAATCTTTTAAGGTCCAAAAGAGCTTTCTTTTTCTTACCCATTAGTTATCCTTTTAGTCTTTAGTCACCGTAAGTTCATGTTCCACTGCCGAATCTTCAAGCAGTGCATTGGTGGTTGCATCGAACGGGGTTAACCTTACTGTAAAAGTATACACGGTGTCTTTATCTCCACCTACATTTGCTGCTAACATGTGGGGATCGTCCAAGCTGAGGTTGCCGTAGTTGCCGGTTTTGGCGAGGGTGATGGAATTTCCCGCACCTGTAAGTGTCTGTGCTTGCCGGGCTTCATTTAAGATCTCTATCTTAATAGCGAAATTAGAACTGCCACCCAATGCTGCGTTTGTACCTGAGCCTCCCGCTTTTTTACCTGAAACCGTCAACTGGGCGGAGACAAACTTAATGTTGTCGCCATCTTCGACAAAGGCAGTTGCCAGGCCACCTAGAGTGATCTTGTTCTCTCTTACATCAATTGACTTTGTTTCACTATAAAGTGCCTCATTTGTTTGGTCCTTTACTCTTACTCTTACGGTATGCGCGCCTTTAGTAAGAGTCTTTGCTATCGAGTAGGTTATTTCATCTAGGCCGCCGGCGCCGCCGTCCTGTGTTGCGTCGGTTTCGTCACCCCAAGCTCCACCATCAACAGAGAGCTCCACTTTTCCAGTAGTGTGGCCTCCGCCAAGAACTCGGCCAGTCACAGTAACTGTCTCGTTCTCATTATCAACTACTGCTATAGAGTCAACAAATGCATCGCCAACTTCGATGAGATCATCAACCTCTGCTGAGTCGATAACGTTAGACGATGAGTCTATTTTGTCCAATAATCCAAAATACTTTTTTGAAAATTTCGTTGTTCTTGTTAAGATTCTTCTTTTCTTGCCCATTTTAATGGATCCTCCTGTTAAAGGTTATACATTATAAATAGTACCCGGTTCCTTCAATAGAAAAAGAAAAGCCCCATCAAATTAATGATGGGGCCTGACTTCAATAGGGTTAGCTATTGTTTGCTATCGGACTCTTAAGAGCCGGACTCACCTAGGAGACCACGAACGATAACAAGACCATACATATCTGGTCGAACCATCTTCTTGGCGTAACGGGTCATAACACCCTTACGTGGCACGAAATCTTCCGTACCGAAAATGGTTGGTGTCACCTGGAGTGGCACATAAGGGGCGTAGACATATCCACTTTCGAGGAATGAACTACCCTTACGTCCAACTAGGATAACGTTTCGCAGGAAGTATGGATCAACGTAAACGTCGAACTTCTTGCTTAAGCTACCAGCCTTGACAGCACCGATGGTGCCGCGGTCCTGGTCAGCAGTCACGCTTGCGCGGAAACCACTGGTGAACTCCAAGATGTTAGCAACCTCAGGGGAACAAACAACAAAGTTTGCACCGCCGCGGAGCGTCTTTCTGTGGATCTGGGCTGAAACGTCATTGATTGTCTCAATGAGAGTCTCATACCATTCACTAACCGTTCCAGTGAAGTCTGGTGCAGCAGAACGGGCACCTAATTCGGTACCTTCTGAGTCAACAAACAATCCTGGTGCACGGCTCCAGTAGCGCTTGCCGGCAGTTGCACCGGAAACAAGCTCACCAAGAAGCTCACGGTCGATCTCAAGAGCAATTTGCTCAGAAAGAATTCCGGTAAGCTCGACCTCAGCGTCCAAGTTGTGATAAGCATTGAGGTCCTGGCCCAATTCTGGGGACCACTTCGCCTTCAGTTTCTTGGTCTGTGCGGTAACAGCTACGCTGTCAACCTTGATGTCGATCTCAGGAATATCGTTCTTTCCTGTTCGATCAGCTGCAGACTTTCCAGTGTTTCCACCTGGCTCTTCGAGAGGCATTGCGCCGGCTCTAAGAGCACCGAGGCCCTGTGCGTCGATATCGTCGCGAGCAGGGAAGCCGAGAGCCACCGTTGCCATTGCCAAAAGAGTTCCAGCATCTGCTGCAGTAACGCCCGTATCAAGTGTGAGACCAGCTACTGCGTCTCGGATTGCATCTGCAGTCAAGGCTTGAAAAGCCGACTGAACTGCTGCATCGGACGCGCCGGCGACAGAAAGGCCGATGGCTTGCTTCGAACCAACCACCTCGAATGGCAGACGTTCAAAAGCATTGCCCTTTAGGGTCTTGAGGCCGTCAGAACTGTTCTCAGTTGCGAACTTCACAAGGCGTCGAACTGGTCGAAGAACCATACAACCAACGGTGCTATGCGCGATGACACCGATACCGTGGGCGTTGGTGGTGTTGCCGGCCTGTCTACCACAAACAAGAACGATCAAGTCACCGTCCTTGCTTGTAAGAGTTCGCTGTCCGAGCGAGTTTACCTGAAGTGGCACAGTCAAATCAGTGTTATCCGGGAAAGATATTGCGTTAGCACTTCCTGGATCGACATTCTGCAGTACTGCGTCACTTGAAGTGACCTCGGCAGCATCGGGTACACAGTTAACTATCTTCTTACCCTTAAGGTCAACGTCATGATCCATGGACGTTTGAGTTTCTGGGTTTGCAACAGCGGATGATGCGGTGATTGCCTTGAGGACAACCGGTGCAGCTTCTGCGTTGGCGTATCCTGATCGAAGACCATAAAAGCCGGTCTCAGTGATGTCCTGGACACCATCCACGACCTGCTTACCAACAATTCCACCACCATACAGTGAAGAATCAGCTGGGCGGCCAGCTCGTAGATCAGAATGAGTGAAGTCCAAGAAGAAAATAAGTCCACTTGGAAGGCTCATTGGCTGAACCGAAATAAGATCATTAGCGATCAGTCCACCGAATACACGGCGAACAATAGGGAATGCAACTGCAGCGAAGCCTTCGACATCGCCAGCAGCCATAGCTGAGGCTTCGCGAAGAAGTTCCTTAGCTTGGTTTTCGAGAAGCACCGCCATTCCCTGCTTTGCTTGACCGTCATTGAGACCTTCAAGCAAACCGGTGGCTTCCCACTTGTTAAGCAGAGCGGCGCCTTCAGCTTGCATATCGCGATGCTGAACGCCCTCTGTTAAAGTTTGTAAAACAGACATAATAAAATCACCTCCTTTTCTTTAAGATTTTTGTGTCTTTATACCTGCTAACCTCTGTAATCTGTTGTACATCGGATTAGCATCCTTTTTTGTTTGCTCATTACGAGCCGCGACAAGTAGTGAAGATTTGCGTGATACCACTTCGTTTAAGGTTGAGTCCCGCTTTACGTCTAAAGTAGTACTAACCGCATCACTCATTGTATCAAACACGATCTTTGCTTCTTGTACAGTGTCGGCTTTTGAAATGGCTTCGACAATTTTTCTTTTTTGTCGCTCATTCAAGGAGGCATTTTCTAGAGCCTGATTTATGTACAGCAACTTTGCGTTGGAAACATTCATGGTTTCCAACTTTTCTTGCAATGTGTTAAAAGCTGTTTCATATTTCTCTGTTTGCTTCTGCAACTTACCAGCCGCAGAAGATAAAGTCTTGTTTTTCTTAGATAAAGTTTTATTCTCTTGTTTAAGTGCTTTGACAACCTTCCGAAGTTCTTCGTTTTCTTCTTTTACTTCAGTGTCCTGTTCTCTTGCCAAAAGCATTGATTCATATTCTCTCATTTGTGGTTCAGGAGTACCTGCCCATCCAGATTTTTGAGGTTCGAAATCGACCCTAACCGCTTCATTTGTGCCGGTTTGTTGGTCGGCCGTGTTAATCGCATGTTGCTCTACTGGATCAATGCCTGCATCGGCGGCCTGTTTCACCAAAGCCTTGATCTGTTCATTGGTTAGGCTGGAGCGTAATCCATCCGTTCGACCTTCTAGCTCTTCTTTTACTTTTTGCTCTTCGGGAGTGAGTTCTGTTTGTTCGTTTAGGTCAGAAATTAGAGCATCTCTTAATTCATCAGCTGTGATTCCTAATTCTCTTAAAACTTCTTGAACCACGCTCTCTGTTATGTCTATCCCGACATCCCCCAGGTCAACATCCAAATCAGGAGACTCTTCTCCTGCTTCAACCTCTGTGTCATCTTCTAACTCTATGTCATCCAGGATATCAATTCCTATTTCGTCATCTGTTATTTCATCCTCTCCGGATGCAAAGGGGCCTGAAATTTCATCTTCCATTTCCGCTTCTAATGAGTCCAATTTTATAGAAATTATTTCGTCGTCGTCAGTATTAAATGCGTCTGGGGCTGTGCCGAGTACGGAATCGGGGTCGAGGGGTTCTTCCTCTTCTTCTTCGGCGTCGGCCATCGGATCTTCTCCAGTGGGGGCCATTTCTTCCGCTCCAAAGTCCAGGCCGCCGTCGATGCCACCAGCAGCAAGAGGGTCGCCCATGGCAAGTTCTTCCTGTTCCAGTATCTTGTTGACTGCTTGTTTAACTTCTTGTGAATATTTTTCTATAACAAGTTGTTCGGCATTCTTGAGCGCGGCCTCTTTAAGCGCGTTGGCATCTACGATAGCCCTTTCAAGTAGGTTTGACATTCTTTTTGACTCCTAACGATTTATATACATATACATAAACAAATGAATTTGTCTCTTATTAAATAGTGTTTTGTTACTTTAAAGGGAAGGAAAAAGTTTGGGATGCTTCTAGAAGGTGGAACATGCTGCAAAAATTGTGCAGGTCTCGCCGTTAGCCAGCCCCTTAACGATGAACTTTACCTTATCTACTCCAGAAATTTCCATAACAGTATGTGTGCGGGCTGCATTGACAGTGATTGCAGACCCGAAATCAGCCCACTGTCCTGATGCGTGTAGGTAAGCCTGAACTTGTATGGTGCACGCGTTGGATCGAATGTGCTGAAGGTGTAGAAATCTTTGGTTCTCTGTTACGTACTCTGCAGATGGTTTGTCTGGTACGCCACCGGCGCCGGTCAAAGTTACTGAAACTGGTGTGGTGTGATCTGAATTGATTATATTTTTTGGAGTTCTTGTTCTACCCCAACTGCTGTGTCTGTGAAATGAATTTGGTAATTCTGCCATTTTTCTTAACTCCTAATTAATCTTATTAAACTTGTCTTTATAGTCCTGCGTGGACTTTTGAGAAAGGCGCTTCTTTCGAGCGCGTTTCTCTTTTAACTTAACTGACTTCTTGACATGATGGCGGCGCCTCTTCAATTCGTCAAATAATCCAGATTTCTTACATTTTCTGGTAAATTTCTTTATCATTCTTTCTACTTGTGATTGATCATGAATCACAACTTCTACATGTACTGGTGTTCTTCTACCCATTTTTCTTTCCTTTATTTCAAATTTTGCCATTTTTGGCCGGATAACTTAAATAAACCGGAGATATCGACGCCGGCATCACCGGGCGCGAGGCCTGCCATTGGAGAATGAGGGTTGGAGCCGCCAGAGTTTGGCAAAGGCTTTGTTCCTTCAAAGACACCGCTCATTCTATCTCCACCAATGGCATCTATCATTTTTTTCTTCGTTTCTAGAAGCTTCTTTTTCTGATTTCTTTCACGAAGACGACGATCAGCACTTGTATCTTCCGGAGCGGATACTTTGGATTCCGCGATGAGCCCTTGAGCTTTTGTTACCCCAAAGGCTATCTCTGCTACCAAATTAGAAAGAACACCTTCTTCAAAAAGCACTTCCTTTACACACTCTTTAATAATGCTTTTCAGTTCTGATTTTTTCATTTTTCTCCAAACTTATATAGAAAATTATTTATACTTCTATCAATCATATCTTTTTTTGTGAAGATGTTGGATCGTTCTTTAGCCTCAGACATCATGAATGCTCCTGGGGTAGATGGATCCGAAACCATATCAAAACAAATCAACTGAAAGTCGTCCTCCACCATTGTTACTCCATTACTTTCTGTAACCGATCCCATTCCTCTAGAAGATATTCCAAGTTTCACGCCGGCGTTTACCAATTCTTTGAGTACGTTACCAGTTGGTGTGTTAAGGACCTCTATCTTCCCCATACATTTTTGCCCATCCATCCATATATCTGTAACTAAATGTGAGGCGTTTGATAAATTTATCACACTCGTATCTGGATGGTCGAGCTCTCCGAGAGCGCGCCGTTCTTTTACCATTTTGAGATAGTTTCCCACCTCTCTCTCAAGAATTGCATGCGGATAGATACGGCCGTTGCCATTTTGGGTTTCGGACATCTGCATGACACCTGAAAGGATGCAAGCTCCGTTTGCTACCCTGCGCTTTTCCTCTTCTGTCAAAAGATCCTGACAGATTCCTCCGTCGCACAATTCATAATATTCTCTCAATAATTTCATTCTCTTCCTCAGTGCGGGGGCCACCCGCGTCAGCTACTTACCCGAACAACAACGACGGACAGGTTGTAGGGCCCAATTTTTTCTACAAACTAAGTTTTCCATTTTATTTTCCCTCTCATTCATCGCTAACATTGTAGTGATAAATTATTTTCTCCATTTTAATTCCGTCATCCCCTATAAACATACTTCCTAAATAGGCCGCTGCTGATGAAGCGCAACCTAATAAGAACGCTGTCACAAAAGAATCGTCAAAAATAAATAGTTGTGTATAATCCTTTACGAACCACAAAAATAAACCTGTCCAAAAACCAGTACACATTGGACAACTGAATAATTGCCCAAACCAGCCCTCTTTTGGTCTTATTGGTTCAAAAATTTTTCCATAAACTAGGATTTGTGTTAAGCCAAAAGAAATAAGGCAAAACCATATAAACGACATCAGTCCTCGCTTTCACTCTCGCGTACGAGAGAATAATTATATTGATATCCATAAGGTCCAATTTGTTTAGTCATTGAGCCCTTCTTGTCTGACTGTGGGACGTCTCCAAGTTCTGTTGAATCTTCCTCTGAAGGTCTTAATA
>Ga0209404_10001084_pt1 | contig 19381 bp, 27 predicted proteins | sample TroAtlMetagenome_2_FD_187447 | JGI IMG/M metagenome (GOLD analysis project Ga0209404, IMG submission 187447) | Marine eukaryotic phytoplankton communities from Atlantic Ocean - Tropical Atlantic ANT8 Metagenome (SPAdes) (version 2) | ecosystem: Environmental > Aquatic > Marine > Oceanic...
AGGTGGTAGAATATGCTTTTACTGATATAGAGGTTAAGTCTGCTGGTGAAAGAGATCCTGATAACGACGATGATACTTCTGGTATGTCTGCTAGTAAGATGAGAGATTATGCTAAGAATCTTAATGCCGAAAAGTTTGTCAATGCTCTTAAGGGTTTATTAGATCCTACTGAAGCACTGTCATTAATGACTGCGGTACGAAAGGGGATGGGTTTATGAAGGATTTTAAGAAACTTCGTGAACAAGCTTTGCGTCAACAGCATCGTAAGTCTGAAACTTTTACAGAAGGTGATGATATAATGAATGCTAGGACAGGAAAAAAAGCAACCATCCATAGGTTAGGTGTTAACTATGCTATATGTGTCACTGAGCAAGGAGAAATGTTCCGTGAATGGATTAAGAACATTAGAGCTATAAATAGAAATTGATAAGTAATAAAATGACGATGAAGTATCAAGATCCTGTTAATACTGTCCAGTTTAAGGATGAGTATGCAAAGAATTTGATGAAGATGTATGAAAATTGGATGGATGGAGACACCTTCCAAGGAACTGCGATGCCTGATCTTCATGAAGCACCCTTCGATGGAATGGATCCTCAGTCACATGGTGCTGAGATAGAAGATCTTACAAAGAAGAAGAAAGCAACCAAGAAAGTTAATCCACTTGGATCACATGAGACTGCACCTCAACCTACAGTAGAAGAAGAAATAGAATCTGCTGAAGAGTATGAGATTAATGGCAAGAAGGTGGTCATAGAGAAGGTTAAAGGTAAAGGTTGGAGATATAAAAAAGTCGCTGCATAATACTATATGAATTATAATGATGCTGGTGTTAACGTTGAAGCGGGAAACGCCTTTGTGAACAAGATAAAAGAGAAAGCTCCCAGTATAGGGGGCTTTAATGGTATGTTTAAGGTTCCTTGTGGATATGAGGAACCTATTTTAGTGTCTGGTACTGACGGAGTTGGTACTAAAATTAATATTGCGAGGGTTGCTAATGACTACACTACTATTGGTATTGATCTCGTTGCTATGTGTGTCAACGATGTTATCTGTTCGGGTGCTAACCCATTATTTTTCTTGGATTATATTGCTTGCAAGAAGATAGACGATAGATTAGATAAGATTATAGAGGGTGTATTAAAGGGATGTGAGATAGCAGATATAGAATTGTTAGGTGGTGAAACTGCTGAACATGGTAGGTTTGCTAGTGATATTGATCTTGCTGGATTTTGTACTGGTGTTGTAGAGAAGAGTGAGGTAGTTGATGGTAGTCTTATTAAACCAGGTGATAAGGTTATTGGTGTAGAGAGTAGTGGATTGCATAGTAATGGGTATAGTTTGATCAATGATATGTTATGGAGACATAAGATATACTATAAGGAAACACCTGAGTTACTTACACCAACTACAATCTATGCTCCTATGGTTAAGAAACTATTAGATGAGGTTCCTATCTTAGGTATGTCCCATATTACAGGTGGTGGTATACCTGGCAATCTTCCACGTTGTATACCAGAGCATTTAACAGCACATGTTGACTATAATTCTTGGAGGTTACCAGAAATCTTTAGTAAGATTCAATTGGCAGGTGAGATAACAGAAGAAGAGATGAAGAAAGTATTTAATCTTGGTATTGGATTTTGTTTAGTTGTACCAGATGAAGTGGTGGGTGATACTATTGCTATGATTGATCACAAATCATGGGTGATTGGAGAGATTACTAAATAATACGGAGACCTGCGTTCTATTATGAAATCATACACAGAGTTTTTAGAGGAATCTAAGAAGAAAAGTAAAGAGAAGAAAGCAAAGCGCAAGCCCACTGTGGAAATTATGCCAACCATCAGAGATGGAGAGAAGGGCAAAGATTCTATGGTAACTAGACCAGATAATAATTCAGCAACAGGATCGTAAGAATGCCAGCTAGGATAGAGATACCACATGATGATTGGTTTGTAGACAAAAACAGATTAACTATTGATATAAAAGACCCACCAGAACCAGAAGAGATAACAATACATGAAAAGATGTATCGCATTGCTACAGCAAGTGGTACTAGCACAATAGGCGGATCCGAGTCCGTGCATAAATAATATTTACTTAAATGAGATAAATCATGATTAATTTTTTAATGCCCATTGCTATCAGCATCATTAACAAGGCTGTTGATAGAATACCTGATGACCTTGACTCTGTTATCAAAGACTTTCTAATTAAGTTGCTTAAGAAGGCAGCAGCAAAAACTGGGAACAAAGTAGACGACGAATTAGTTGCAGCTTTGGGAAAGGCATTGCTTGAAAGCTAGAAACCTTTGTCATATAAATAAAACTTAGAACTATACCTGTTTATTAGAGGAAAACGATGGCTGTTTTTGGAACTACGGATGCTGCGGCATTCTCAAATGCTGTAGCAGTAACACAAAACGACGCTACAGTCACAAAGAACGCTGCTGACACCGTAGTCGGCGGCGATGTACTTGAAATTAGTGGAGTTAATTACATTGTAAAAAGTGTAACTAGCACAACAAGTATTGAATTACACAAAGTATATGCAGGGAGTACTAATAATAGTCTCGCAGGTTCTAGTGTAATTAAGCGTACTCCTCCAAAAGCAGTCGCTGAATTCGTTATACTAGGTGGTGACTCTAATAGTTATGATCTAGTTTTCGCAGATGCGACTGAGGCAAGCATTGCTTCTAACAAAACTCGCGGAATCAACGGACCTGGTTGGTGGCAGTATCGCACTTTCACTGATCATCAAGGTGATACTCGTCATAAGGCAGAATGTATAGCATCTGTATCAGTTGCTTCTAGTGTATCTGGTGACGTTGCCTCTGAGACAACAGCAGCAGACGTACTTGAGACAATCACAATTGGCACTCAACCTGCCAACTCCACATCCTCTAGTGGTGGTGGAACATTTGTGGTTGCAGCAACAAGAGATCAATCTGGTACTATCACTTACAAGTGGCAGCGTCAGACAGCATCTTCCACAAGACGTTGGGTTGACATCGTTGGTGGTGCTGGTGGACTTGACACAGGTATTACATACTCTGACTTTACGACTGCAACTCTTACATATGCAGCGTTAGGTGGAACAACACTTAATGGATACAAGTATCGTTGTGTGGTTAATACCAGCAAGGGTGCTACTACTGTATATACAAACGGTGCAGCAACACTTACCTTTGGTAGCTAATGACCCGTGAATATACGTGAACTGGACCATGAAACATGGTTATTCTTTGCAATTCAAAATTATAACAACCCATCATCAGTAACGTACTCAGACTTTGAAGAAGACTTAAAGCGATTTAAGTATATCAAAAGACTCTTGAGACGTTATAAGATGACGAATGAGTTGAAAGCACATCTCATTCTAAATCATATTATAGTATTGTATAATGTATTTGGTGACGCAGCAACTCCGCTGCTCTTCTATAAGGTTGAGGCAACATATTGGTCTATAATCAAGGCATTTATGTTGTTTCTAAATAGATTACCACTCGAACTTAATAAGGAAGTTGATGAAGAATGTCTGAAACAATTGAATCTAATATAAAAGAGGAGATTAACGCTGCTGGAGACGGCAGTGGAGTAGCATTGCCGCCAGCTTTTGTTATAGTTCAACCCAGAGTCCACCGTCGTATGAAAAAGAACAACGGCGACAATGTGGATGGTCGCACCTCTGGTGCTAAAGCTCTCTTTACCCGTATACAGAAAAGAAAAATGAAAGAACAAGTTGAAGAAAAAATAATTCCTGAAGCTGTTGCATCTGACACCGAGAGAGCACAGAAACAGATCCAACAACGCAAGAAGTTGGGACGTTCCAAAGAGCTTCAGAAGAAGCGTAAGGAAGCAAAAGAAAAAATGCAGAGTAAAACTAAGGAAATGGATATCCTTATGAAGGCTCGCATGTCAGACTTTAAAAAGAAAGCATCTGACCAAACAAAGAAATTAAAAAGAGATCATGTAGAACCAACAGGTGATAATATTATGGAAGTGACACAAAATGATGTAGTGAAGGTTGCACTTGATGTAGCAACATCCGAACTAAATTCTGGTAACGATCAGACCTTTGCTAAGATACAATTCAGCGATGGTGTTACACAAAATTTAGATAACTATTCAGCAAAAAGGATTGCTGCTTGTTATGGACAGTTAGATGATACTCATAAGCAACAGTTCCAGTACATGCTGAACAAAGATGCTACTACGTATCAGTCTGCACTAGATTTTGCTGTACGTAACGCTTAAAAACCTGTGGCTGAGAGTATTAACGCTGCTATAATAGAGCGGCTAGAAAAAGTTGTTAGTACTCTTCAGGATAATTCCACGAAGATGGGACAGTTACTTGCTGTCCATAATGAGAAATTAGATAAACAGGATAAAATTGATGACATTCTATTTGAAAAGATAGAGAGTCTACATCGTGCTGTGGACAGGGAAACAGATGCAATTAAACGAGGGTGCGAACGTGATATACGTAAGGTGGATGTCCGTCTTCAGGTCATGGAGAAGAAAATGTGGTCTATTTTTGGTGCTCTTGCTGTTATATCTTTCCTCGTTAGTCCAATCGGACAAAGGATAGTAGGTCCAATTATAAATCCGTCACCCACTTCCTTGACAAATGCTACACCATCTCCTATGATAATGTAGTTCGTTGGTTAGTATGCATGTCATACATTGACGGTAACTATATCAATAGGTTATCATCAAGACTCTTGCTTTTTAAGCAGAGCAGAAAAAACGTATACAACTTTCGTTGTCCTTACTGTGGAGACTCACAGAAAAAGAAGAATAAGGCACGGGGTTATCTATTTGAGATGAAGAGTGGGTACGTATTCAAGTGTCACAATTGTGGTCTTGGTAGGACGTTCTCAAACTTTCTTAAGGATCAAGATACTTATCTCTATGATGAATACATCATGGAGAAATTTTCGCATGGGCAGACAGGTAAGGGTACTACTACAAAGAATCCTGACTTTAACTTTAAAGCTCCAGTATTTAATAAATCTGACGTTGATCTTGAAAAAATCTCTGAGCTAAATACATCACATCCAGCGAGAGAATATCTTGAGAAACGAGGGATCAAAGACCTAGAATATTTCTACTATTGTCCCAAGTTTAAAGCTTGGACTAACAAGCAGAAAAAAACCTTTGACAGTTTAAGACAAGATAGTTCACGGATAATAATTCCTTTCAGGGATAAAGATGGCAAACTCTTCGGATATCAAGGCAGATCGCTAGCCCCTACGGCACGTATGAGATACATTACGATAATGCTTGATGAGGATAAGCCCAAAATCTTTGGACTTGATCGTATTGACACGTCTAAAACAATTTACATTATGGAGGGACCATTTGATGCCACGTTTATCACCAATTCCGTTGCGATGGCTGGGTCTGATATTGATAGCAGGACGTTTGGTTGGAGCGATAGTGTTTGGGTTTATGATAATGAACCACGTAACAGAGAAATCGTCAACAGAATCTCCAAGTCAGTTGACAGAGGAGATAAGGTCGTAATATGGCCGAAGAATATACAGCAAAAGGACATAAACGACATGCACCTTGCTGGACATGATGTGCAAAAGGTGGTAGAATCTAATGTATATCAAAAATTAGAAGCAAATTTAAAATTAAACGACTGGAAAAAAGTATGACAAATGGTACTGACACCAAAGTAAAGAAGAGGAATGGTTCGATTGAACTGTTAAACCTGGATAAGGTTCACAAGATGACAGAAGAGGCTTGTGAAGGTTTGGGAAGCGGTGTTAGTGCCTCTCAGATCGAAATGAATTCAGGTCTTCAATTCTTTGATGGAATATCTACTTCTGATATTCAAGAGATTCTCATTAGATCTGCTAGTGATCTGATAGATATAGACCATCCTAACTATCAGTTTGCTGCTGCTAGATTGCTCCTATTTTCTCTTAGAAAGCAGGTGTTTGGGTCTGAATGGGTCAAAGGTCATCCACATATATTAGACCACGCAGAGAAGTGTGCAGAGCGTGGTATATATGACGGAGAGATTCTTGGTAAATATACTACAGAGGAGTGGGATAAGATTAATTCTTGGATTGATCATTCTCGTGATTTTTTATTCACATATGCTGGTCTACGTCAGGTAGCAGATAAGTATCTGGTACAGGATAGAAGCAGTGGAAAGGTATATGAGACACCGCAGTACATGTATATCATGATTGCTGCCACACTATTCAGAAACTACGATGGAGGAAAACGACTCGATTATGTCAGAAGATACTACGACGCAATCAGCAAACACAGAATCAACATCCCAACACCAATCATGGCAGGGGTGCGAACTCCCTTACGACAATTTGCATCCTGTGTTCTCGTTGATGTTGATGACACGATTGACAGCATTTTCAGCAGTGACATGGCTATTGGTTACTACGTTAGCCAAAGGGCGGGAATTGGTATCAACGCAGGTAGAATCAGGGGTATCAACAGCAAGATCAGAGGCGGAGAAGTTCAACACACGGGTGTCGTCCCGTTTCTCAAAAAATTTGAAGCGACTGTCAGATGTTGCACTCAAAATGGCATCAGAGGTGGAAGCGCAACAGTCCACTTCCCCATCTGGCATCAAGAAATAGAAGACATCCTTGTCCTTAAGAACAATAAAGGTACAGAGGATAACAGGGTTAGAAAACTTGACTATAGTATACAGATTTCCAAACTATTTTATGAACGATTCATTTCCAACTCAGAGGTCTCGCTTTTTAGTCCTCATGATGTTCCAGGGCTTTATGATAGTTTTGGTACTACATCTTTTGACGATCTATACGTAAAGTATGAAGAGGATGAGACCATCCCTAGAAAGACTATTGGAGCACAAGAACTATTCTTGGATCTATTAAAGGAGAGGGCAGAGACAGGACGTATCTATATCATGAATATAGATCACTGCAATGAGCATTCATCCTTCAAGGACAAGGTTACCATGAGTAACCTATGTCAAGAGATCACATTACCTACAGATCCTATCAATCATATCGATACTAATGATGGTGAGATAGCATTGTGTATTCTATCTGCTGTTAACATCGGTAAGATAAGAAACTTAGATGAGATGGAAGAACTCTGTGACCTTGCAGTACGTGGATTAGAAGAGTTAATTGATTATCAAACATATCCAGTTAATGCAGCAGAGAAAAGTACTATTGCAAGACGTTCTCTTGGTGTAGGATACATTGGTTTAGCACACTACCTAGCAAAGAACGGAGTAAAGTATGACGACCCAGAAGCATGGAAACTTGTCCACGACTTGTCTGAAAGTTTCCAGTACAACTTGCTCAAGTCAAGTAACGAACTTGCAAAAGAAAAAGGGCAGTGCGAATATTTTAATCGCACCAAGTATGCAGAAGGTATCCTCCCAATCGACACTTACAAAAAAGACGTAGATGAATTGGTTGAGAATAAACTTAACTATGACTGGGAAGAACTTCGAGAAAGCATTGTTGAATTCGGTCTACGACATAGCACCTTATCTGCACAGATGCCATCCGAGTCATCTTCAGTCGTCAGTAATGCTACGAATGGCATTGAACCACCCAGAGATCTTATCTCAACGAAGAAGTCTAAGAAGGGGCCTCTCAAACAGATTGTCCCGCAGTTCGCAACCCTTAAGAATAACTATACGCTTCTTTGGGATATGCCTAGCAATACTGGGTATATTAATGTTGTTGCTGTTATGCAGAAATTCTTCGATCAAGCAATTTCTGGAAACTGGTCCTATAATCCAGAGCATTATGAAAATTCTGAAGTTCCTGTCAGTGTAATGGCACAGGATTTATTAACAACCTATAAGTATGGTTGGAAGACTTCTTACTATCAAAACACATACGATTCTAAATCTGATGTTGATGAACCATCTCATCCAATAGGGTGGCATGATGAACAGGATCCTAAAGAAGCGATCCATGATTTAATTGACGAAATATTCCAATCTGAGGAGGAGTCCTGTGACAGCTGTGCAATCTGAAATTACTGGTATGACGGTATTCAATACAAATACTGTTGATACAACTAAAGGACAAATGTTCTTTGGTCCTCCACTAGGAGTTCAACGATATGATAAGTTTAAGTATCCTATCTTTGATAAGTTGACACAGACACAGTTAGGATTCTTCTGGAGACCTGAAGAGGTATCACTTCAGAAGGATAGAGCAGACTATCAACTGTTAAATCCAGCACAGAAGCATATCTTTACAGCAAATCTCAAGTACCAGATCCTATTGGACTCTGTACAAGGTCGTGGTCCTGGTCTTGCATTTGCACCGTACTGTTCACTACCTGAACTTGAAGGTTGTATGAATATATGGCAGACTATGGAGATGATTCATAGCAGATCATATACACACATCATTAAGAATGTGTATGCAGATCCTTCTGATGTGTTTGATCATATCTTAGATGATGATCATATTCTTGCTCGTGCTCAGTCAGTGACTAAAGCATACGATGACTTTATTAACTATGCACAGGAGTGGGGTAATAGTAATCAGTGGAGAAGAGATTCACAAGGATCTCCATCTGTTGAATGGACACGCAAGGAATTAAAACGTTCACTTTATAGGGCAGTTGCTAATGTATACATTCTGGAAGGTATTCGCTTTTATGTTAGTTTTGCATGTAGCTTTGCCTTTGGCGAGCTTAAGTTACTTGAAGGTTCGGCAAAGATCATCTCCCTTATTGCCAGAGATGAGTCACAACACATGGTTGTCTCGCAGAATATAATAAACAAGTGGAGAGAAGGTGATGATCCTGATATGATTGATATCATCAAGGAAGAGGAGGAGAATGTCTATGAGATGTTCCGTAAAGCAGTTGAAGAAGAGAAGTCATGGGCAGAGTATTTGTTTAAAGATGGATCGATCATTGGATTGAATGATAAACTTTTGCAAAAGTATGTTGAATGGACTGCTAATCGTAGGTTAAAATCTATAGGTCTTAATGCAATCTTCGATACTCCTATTTCTAATAACCCATTACCATGGACAGCACACTGGTTATCCTCTAAGGGGATGCAAGTAGCACCACAAGAGACTGAAGTAGAGTCTTATGTTGTTGGTAGTATCAAGCAGGATGTCCAGAAGGATACCTTTGCTGGTTTTAAACTATGACCTATGATGACTCCAATTGGAGAGAGGAGTATAAAGCATACACTAGTAGCAAGAATGAACTTGAGTTGCTAGAGAATGGACCTAAGAGTCTATCTCAGTCATGGATCATGGGTGCTCTCCACAATAAGTGGAAAAAAATGAAGGGTTATAAGGATCCTGAACCACCTGATTGTCAATCATCATTTCTAGAATGGAATAAAAAATATGAATAAACTTATTATCTATCCTGACGGAAGAGTAACAGATGATACTGGAACTGATGTTTTCAGATCTAGTATCTCACAACAAGATGCAAGAGATATAGTACATGATACTATTGAAGAGAATGGATACTCCATCGAAGAGGAATGGGAGATGGATGATGACAGTATTGAAGTAACTATAAATAGGAGCTAGTGAAATGAAAATTATGGGATGGAAGCCACCACAAAGACCTCAGTGGTTGAAGGAGATTATGAAAACCCCTGGACCTATCAGGGTACAGCTTTTACTTCTGACGACATTAACGGCAAGTTCGGTTTTGTCTACAGGATTACAAATTTACAAACTGGGAAGCAGTACATCGGACGCAAGTACTTTACCAGTCGTAGAAAGCCTAGAGGTGGGAAACGCAAAGTTACGTCTGAGAGTGACTGGAAACGCTACTACGGTAGTTCTAAGGAGCTTAAGCAAGACGTTAAAGAGCTTGGACGAGACGCTTTTAGAAGAGAAATCTTATCCCTCCATGCAACACCGGGAAGAACCAATTATGCAGAGACCAAGCAGCTCTTTATAAACAATGTATTGAGTGAGACGCTTGACGATGGGAGTCCGATGTATTATAATAGTAACATCTTAGGACGTTACTACAGGAAAGATTATTTTGAAGAAGAATGTTAAAGGTACAATGCCGTTCCTGCGGCAAAGAATTAATAGGACATGAGACACAGACAAGGACATGTGGTTGCTCTAACATGACCACCATTCGTGGTGATAATGTATCAGCCAATGACTTGTCTATGGTTACTATGTTACGTTCTGATAAGAATCCTAAGAAAAAACCTCTGCTCTCCTCAGATGATCTAAAATATCAGGAGGCACGTCGCCAACGTAAAGTTAGAAAAATAACCTTCGAGGAACGATGATAAATCTTGATGAGAAATTTCACAATTACCTAGAAAGAGGAGGTAGCAAAACCTTTAAGATCGATGGTGTGAATGAACCTCTTACTGGATATGGATTCCATTGTGATGGAAACGACATCGTTGGATACTGGGTTAACACAACAAACTATAAATTGTTTTATAATTTGAATGAACAGTTCCTGAAAATGGAACCTCTTAATGAACAAAAATGAAAATCTTTTTAGACACCGCAGATGTTGATTCAATTATAGACGGTTATAAGACTGGTCTAATTGATGGTGTCACAACAAATCCTACTTTGATTCTGCGATCAGGTAGACAGCAAGCAGATGTAATTGAGGAGATTCGTGAGAGGTGTCCTAACCTTGAGTCAATCTCTGCTGAGGTGGTCGCTGAGACTGCTGAAGAGATGCTTGAACAAGCACAACCTTACTACGAACTGAGTGAGAATGTAACAATCAAAGTGCCTTGTACAGTTGAAGGACTGAAGGCATGTAAAGAACTTGCTGAGGATGGTATCCTTACAAATGTTACATTAGTATTCTCTGTAACACAGGCAATCCTTGCTGCTAAGGCGGGTGCTTCCTATGTTTCTCCTTTCGTAGGAAGGGTAGATGATAATTCCTTTGGTGGGTTATGTCTTGTAAAAGATATTGCTAATACATATAGTAGGCATGATGTACAGACACAGATACTTGCTGCATCTCTCAGAAATGTACGAGATGTAGGCAGAGCATTTGAGTATGGTGCAAACGTATGTACACTACCAGTTAAAACATTTAATGGTATGTACAATCATGTCCTAACCCGCGAAGGGTTAGATCTCTTTAACAAAGACTATCTCGCTGCTAAACAAGGACTATGAAAAATTTCACTGTTTACTCTAAGGAAGGATGCAAACATTGCAAACAGATTATAGAAGTATTAGGTCTCTCTGAACTAAACTATGCTGAATATAAACTCGGTATAGATTTTAGTGAAGAAGCATTCTACGGACAGTTTGGAGAAGGTGCAACCTTCCCTCAAGTAGTATTAAACGGTGAAAATCTTGGTGGAACTAAAGAATCCATCAGATATATGCAAGAAAAAAACATCTGCTGTACAGTATAATGATGATAGAAGTAACTGAAGAGGAGTTTAAGGAAGATCCTACCAAATATACTACTCAGATTGAGGGCGGTATGGATTTTCTAATAACTAAAAAGGATGGCAGTAAGTATATTGCTACTGATGTCTCGAAATTTGATGATGTAGTTTGTGACATCTAAACCTTGACAAATATAATTTAGTAGTATATAATGAACACACTATGATTGAATCGATTTTAAAGAATGAACTTTATATGGGTTACATCTTTGGAATAATGATTCTTGGTGGATTCATTCGCCAGTATCATGTGCTTGATGATGTGTACTCATTGATGAAGAGGTACGTTAAGGACAATAGAGTTCTTATCTTACTTACTTCTTTGTTTGGTGGAATACTTCCTATACCTGGTCGTGTTGCTTTATCTGCACCACTACTAGATGCTATAGCACCACCTGACAAAAAGAAAAGAAGTGCGTATGGTATAATAGATTACTTATCTACACACCATTACTATTGGTGGAGTCCACTTGAAAAGACAGTGGTACTTCCTATGGCAGTTATGGGTGTTAGTTATGGTGTATTTTTAGGATACGTCTTCATACCTTTAGTGATAACTCTTGGTTATACATGGTGGTATATCTTCTCTAAGGTTGATCCTGAGAGTGTTGTACCTAACCTAAGTAACATCAGAGATTTTAATTGGATAAGAGCATTGAGAGGATGGGCTCCTTTCATTGCAACACTATGGTTCCTGCTTGCAACTGGTAAGTCTGGTGCTATATTTTTCTTTCCTTGGTTTGGTGCTATGGCATGTTACTATAGTATCATCTGTAAGGATTGGAAGTGGGGTAAGTATCTTGATGGTAAGTTTGCGATCATCGCAACTATCGTTCTTGCTTTAGGTGGAGTAGTTGGTCAGATTAAAGGACCAGTTATGGAATACCTTAAGTCAGCAGACCCTTCTATGATTATTCCTGTCTCTATTGTTGCAACTATTGCAGCATGGATCATGGGATCATCAGGTAAGTATGCTGGTATGACCTCTGCTCTAGTGGTGATCTTTGGTCCTCAATATCTTGTTTGGTTTCTATCAACAGAGTATTCTGGATACCTCTTGTCACCAGCACATAAATGTCTTATGATAGGACAACAATACTTTGGTACACCTATCCGCAAATACTATAAAGTCATTGGTGGATTGTGTGCTTGGTTAATCGGTTATGCATTTTTAACAACATTCGTGGTATAAACATATGTCTTGTAACGATATTAGAAAACATCTTCAGGCTGCTGAAGAAGAACTTCGATTAGCATTCGTTGAGTCACTTGAACAGAGAAACGATGAGAATCTTAGTATGTTGGTTGAGTGTTTGAATAGTGTTAAGGATGTTCTTGCTTGCACACCTGTTAGAAAGACGGATAATTTGAACGATTACTATAGGAATAAGGCAGAGTGGGATTTTAATTTAGATTCTGATCACCTTAGACCTGGTGGAGATTTGGATGCTCTGGATAATCTTATTAAATTTCCAGACATTACTTTGAATACAACAGATCCTACTGTAACCTTTACACCAGATCCTGGTGTGTGGGGTGGATCTAGTGATGATATTATTACATTCGGTGATAAGAAAGATGACGATAAAGGACCAGATATATCCTAATCCTGTCAACTTTAGACTGATTGAAAACTTAGACAATGGTGATCGAGTAATCAATCAGTTTACAGTTGAGGAGAGGTTAGGGGAATATTATTATAACTTTAATGATGAGGAGACTGGTCCTTTTATAGACTTTGATGACGCTGTGAAAGCAGCGTCTCAGTCTATTCTTCCAGGTGATATTGAAGAGTGGATAAATGAATAGAATCTTTTCTTATGGTGGGTTGGATCTAGGTGAAGTACAAGCGTACATGTATCCACATGCTAAAGAATTGAATTCAGTATTGCATAGAATTATATGTGACAACAGTGTTAACAAAGATAAGGGAGCACTGATGACCAAGTGGGATTGTTTTAAAGTAGAAGAATTTCGTACAGTTGCAGAGTATGCACAGAGTCTTATTGATAAACCCACTGAGTTAGTAGATTTGTGGGGTCAGGTATATCAACAAGGGCATTTTCAAAAGTTTCATAATCATATCCATAATGATTGGGCGTTTGTGTATTATGTTAATACACCAACAGGTTCGTCACCTATAGTATTCAGAGAGATTCGTAAGAGAATAAGACCTATGGAAGGGATGATGATAATATTTCCTGGTTGGGTTGAACATTATGTACCACCTAACCAATGTAATGGTAGGAGTATCGTAGCAGGTAATTTAGTATACACATAAATACTTCTAGCTCAGAGAAACTGTCTTCAGGACTAGAAGTATGTCAAAAATTCTTGCAAATCAGATTGCCAATTACGCTGATAACTCCCCAATAGAGCTGAAAGAAGGTCTGAATATTCCTGCTGGCAAAGAACTCCAGGCAGGAGGAACTTTTGGAACACTAGGACAAGTACTTAGTTCTGATGGTACAACTATAGAATGGAAGACTCCTTTCAGTGGAAACTATCAGGATCTAACCAACAAGCCTACTATACCTGCTCCGCAACTCCAATCAGATTGGACAGCGACTAGTGGTATACAAGCTATACTTAATAAACCTACTATACCACCTACATCTAGTGCGACTGTTGCGTCTGCTAGTGGCGGTGGTAATTTGTCGTATAATGGTGGTAACGGAGAATTTACATACACGCCACCAGACCTCAGTGGATACTTAACATCACTTGGTGATGCTGCTGGTGTTACTACTGCAAAGATTACTAACTGGGATACAGCACATGGTTGGGGCAATCATGCTTCTGCTGGTTACATAACTTCAATACCTGCTATTGCTCTTGGTGGTTTATCAAATGTTTCTTCCAATGCTCCTTCCACAGGACAAGTATTAAAGTGGGATGGATCTGAATGGGCTCCTGGAACTGATCTTACTGCATCAGGTGGTAGTGGTATAACATTAACAGATCTTTCTACTTCTACTGCTGCTGCATCAGGTGGTGGAGCACTTGCATATAATAATGGAACTGGTGTATTCACATTCACACCAGCAGATGTTAGTTCATTTATTACTTCTGAAGCAGATACGTTAGCAACAGTTACTGGTAGAGGTGCTACAACAACTACTGCTGTCACCTTTGATGCTGACGTAACCTTTAATGGTGCTTCATATAATTTACTATGGGATAAGAGTCAAAATTCATTAGAATTTGGGGATGAGGCACAAGCTAAGTTTGGTCTTAATACTGATTTAAAAATATCTCATACTATGAGTCTTTCTGGTCAGAATGATTCTAATGGAGATAGTGTTCTTAGTGGCCAGAATTGGTGTTCATATATCAATGAGACTGGAACAGGTGGAATAGTATTTAAGTCGGATGGTGGTCATGGTAATAAAGATTTTCAATTCTTTGATTCTAGTTGGAGACCAATAATCAGATTATATGGTGGTACTAACGCAAGGGCTATTTTATATCATGCTGGTGTACAAGCATTAGAATCTACTGCTACAGGTATTACTATTGCTGGATCTCTTACTGCTAGTGGTGGTAACTCAACCAATTGGAACACAGCATATGGTTGGGGTAATCATGCTAGTGGTGGATATCTTACATCATTCACAGAAACTGATCCAGTATACGGTGCATCTGCTGCTGCTAATGTTACCAATACAAAGATTGGTAATTGGGACACTGCATTTGGTTGGGGTAATCACGCATCTGCAAGTTATATAACTGATGTAGTATCAGATACAACACCACAATTGGGTGGTAACTTAGATGTCAATGGTAAGATCATTGAAAATCCAGTATTCAGAGATCCTACTTGGACTCAGGATGGCACTGAGCAAGTATCAGTTGGATCAGGTGTTCTTCCTGGTGTAAAATTAAGATCAGGTGGTAAAGATTGTGACATTTTCAATAGTGGTGCTGGATCTCTAACTATTATTTCAGACTCTAGTCTTTCTTCTAGTGTTGGGATCAATACTTATGCATACTTCTGGGGTTCAAGTGGTGGTACTAGTGGTAATGTTCAGTTAAACAATGGAGATGTAGGACACACTAAAGTTGGTAATAATATAACATTTACTGCTGCTGGTGGTGCTATAGTATCAACAACTTATAATGGTCTTGCATACCCTACAGTCAATGGCAGTGCCAACCAAGTGCTTTCCTCAGACGGGGCAGGAAATGTAGTTTGGGGTGCTTCTAGTGGATATAGTTTACCTACTGCTAGTGCAACAGTTCTTGGTGGTATTAAGGTAGGTAATAATTTAGACATTAATGCTGGTACTTCATTACTTTCAGTAAGTGATTCTATTAGCGTACTTAGTATTGCTCAAACAGGAGCAGCATCAGGAGGTGGTCAAAGCAATTCTGTTACTATGAGTAGTGGTAATAACTGGTGGGATGATGGTTTAGTTTTACAAGCAACAGCAGGAGGATTTACTCCACTTAAGTTTCTTGGTACTTCTGTTGGAGATGGTGTTGCGTTTAGAATGCGTCCTGCTGGTGTCAGTGGTACTCAAACCTTTTATGTACCTACGTCTGATGGCGGGGCAGGACATGTTCTTACCACAGATGGTTCGGGAAATTTAACCTTCCAAGCTCCTAGTTCTGGTGGTGCTAGACAAACATATACTGCTACTACAGCATCTATTGCTGATGGTGCATCTGGTGATATAACAATCGTAGCATATAAAACATATGCGTTACTGGATATTGAAACCTCTGCTGCTGCATGGGTAACTCTTTATACAGATACTACTGCACGAACTGCTGATGCACTTAGGAGTGAGACTACAGATCCTATTCCTGGTAGTGGTGTAATTGCTGAGGTAATTACTACAGGTAATCAGTCTCAAATGATTACGCCAGGTGTTGTTGGATTCAATGCAGATAATCCCACACCATCTACTAATGTTTATCTAAAGGTAGTTAATAAGAGTGGTGGACCTGCTTCAATAACTGTTGGTATTACTGTCGTCGCAATCGAGGGTTAAGATGGAAAAAATATATGTCGTAACTCTTCATAGATATGAAGACTTAGAAGGATTCTATACTGATATGGAATCCAATGGGTTTCGGATAAACTTAAAACGTCCTATTAGTAGGAACACACACTACTATATGACTGATGCACAGGCAGTGCAGTTGGCAGAAGACTCTAGGGTGCTTGCTGTAGAATTAAGACCTGAAGAAAGAGGATTATTCCCTAGACCTTTAGCACTTATTAATAACTTACCATATAATGTTAACGGAACTTTCATGAAGTCTGGTAGTACAGTTAATGCTACTGATTTTCAGTGGGGTCATATTCAGGTGGCAGGTGATGCTACTGAAAGAGGTAAGAATGCTTTTGGATCTGGTGGATCTAATACCAAGACAGGTAATGTAGATGTATTTAATAATGGATCTGATGTTGATGTAGTTATATGTGATGATCCAGTATCAACTGATTGTAAAGAGTGGGTTAGTCCATCTACAAATCAACAAAGATTTCAGCAATATGAATGGTATAATAATCTGAATAGTTATGTTACTAGTATAGATGATGATGGAACCACTCTACCTACAGGTAGTTATCCATATGTTGATCAAGCAACTAACACAGCTTTTCATGGCAATCATGTAACTGGTACTGTAGCAGGAAGACATTATGGGTGGGCAAGAGAAGCAAACATCTATCACTTAGATGTTCTTAGTGGTAGTGCAACACCAGTCATGGCAGTGTTTGATTATCTAAGAGCATTTCATAAACATAAACCTATTAACTCAACTACAGGACGTAGGAATCCTACAGTTACTAATCATAGTTGGGGATATGGTGCTGATTATAGTGGAGATTGGCCAACTGGATTTGATATCAGTGATATAACATCTATTGTATACAATGGAGTGACATATAATTCAGGTAATCCCGGACCTAATGGTTGGAATTTTCCTGGTATAGAAAAGGATTTTGGAATAGGAGCAAACAAGACTCAGTATCCTGGTAGGGTTGCTGCTGTTGATGCTGATGTAGAAGATGCTATTAGAGATGGAGTTGTCATTATTGCTGCTGCTAGTAATGATAATTTTCATATAGCATTACCTACAGACACTGAGTATAATAATTATGTAACTGCTGCTTTTGGAACAAGATATTTTAATCGAGGATCTAGTCCTGGTGCAGCAACTGGTGTCATATGTGTAGGTGCTATCAGTAATAATCAGGATCAGAGGAGAGCAACTTTCTCTAACTATGGTCCTAGAGTAGATGTATGGGCTCCTGGATATGCTATTGTTTCTGCTTGGGCAGATCCTAGTGTGATAACTGGAGACTATGCTGGTGTAGGACTTGCTGATAGTAAGTATGGTGGTAACAATTATTACTATCCTATTAATGGTACTAGTATGGCATCCCCGCAGGTTTGTGGTGTGGCAGCTTTACTTGCTACTAATAAAAAAAGATTTCATAATACAGATGTAAGTAAACTTATTCAATCACAGTCTATTAGTGGCGAGATGGATTTTGATCTTGGTACTGGTGACTTTGCTGATTATACTTGCAAGAAGGGAAGTCCTAACGTGCAATTACATATAGAGAATCCAAGACCTACGTCAGGAGTATGTGGTACAGGGTTGACAGATGGACCAAGATTACCTGCAACTAAACCAAGTCAATGCTTCCCTAGAAGGTCTACTGTTTTCTATGCGGCATAAATAAACAAGAGCAGTAGTATCCATCGGGAATGTAAATGGCTAATCGTTTTCCATTGATTGTTAATGAAGTTTCTCTGAAAATAGAGGAACTGGTATCAGGTGATAACCTAGACCTGTCGGGTAATAATATTATTATCAGTTCAGATGCTGGTGCAGGTAAGTACCTGACTAGTGATGGTACTACGGTGTCGTGGGGTAGTCCTGGCGATGTTTACCTAACACAAACTCAGACTCTTACTAATAAGACTCTTACTTCAGCGATTATATCTGGATCGCAGAATACATTAAGCAATATTCCGAATGCTGCTTTATCAAACTCATCTATAAGTGTTAACGGAACTCAGATATCATTAGGTGGTACAGTAATAACTCCAAATGATAATACTGTTTACGCTATCAGTGCTACTGATGGATTAAATGCTACTCAAAAAATTATTCGGTTAACTGCTGGTGGATCTGGATCTGGAACTGATGATGTAACACTTGCTGTTGGTGCTCCGGGATCTGTACCTGCTGGTTCCAATGCAGTAGCAATGGAAATTGTTAGAGCTGGTGATGTTATTACTATTGCTGGTTCTGCTCCTGATTCCGATACTATAACTACACTACAAGCTGCTCAAGGTGGTGCTGCACAGACAGGTGCGATGAAAATTTCTGGTAGTGGATCTACCACTGTCACACAGAACGCAGCAACAAATACTATTGATGTCAGCTCAACTTATGTTGACACTATTACAAGAGTAAGAGCAACAACTGGTCAGGCATATGCCTCTGGAGATTTCACATTCCTTGCTACTGGAGCAACAACCGTAGCACAGGGTATAGACGGCAACAACGACCCAACAATTACTTTTGATTCTACCAACACAGTTACTCGTGTTAAGGGTGGAACTGCTGGAACTCTTGTATCTGGTGATGTTAATATCTTAGGTGGTACTAATGTTACTGTTACACAGGCAGGACAAGACGTTACGGTTGCTAGTGTTGACACTGATACCATAACGAGATTAGCATCTGGTTCTAATGCTGTTACTGCTGGCGATTTTAAAATTGCTGCTGCGGGTGCAACTACTGTTACTCAGGCAACAGTTGGTGGAGTCACAACAATCACAGTTTCATCTGTTAACAGTGACACTGGTGCTTCATTGACAGCATCTAATGGTGTTCTATTATCTGGTTTAGATTTCCAGTTAAAGAATGCTGCTAACCTAACAGGTAACACTGTAATGAAGTGGGACTCTGGTAACTTCCAGTTAGCAGA
>Ga0209404_10001088_pt1 | contig 19317 bp, 24 predicted proteins | sample TroAtlMetagenome_2_FD_187447 | JGI IMG/M metagenome (GOLD analysis project Ga0209404, IMG submission 187447) | Marine eukaryotic phytoplankton communities from Atlantic Ocean - Tropical Atlantic ANT8 Metagenome (SPAdes) (version 2) | ecosystem: Environmental > Aquatic > Marine > Oceanic...
ATGCTAGAATGCATGAACTGGGAATTGCACACAAACACGATTAACTATGGATTTTTTGAAGGACATTGTAAAGGAGATTGGAGATGACTTCACCCAACTCGCATCCGATATACAAGAGAGTGAACAGTATGTTGATACGGGTTCGTTGGTTTTTAACGGACTCATCTCAGGTAGTATTTTTGGGGGTGTATCTAGTAACAAAATCACTGCAATTGCTGGAGAAAGCAGTACTGGAAAAACTTTTTTCTCTCTCGCCGTTGTTAAGAACTTTCTTGATACTAACCCCGATGCTTACTGTCTCTATTTTGATACTGAGAGTGCTATATCTAAATCCTTACTAGAGGATCGTGGTATTGATACTACTCGTTTAGTGGTTATAAATGTAGTAACTATTGAACAGTTTAGGAGTAAGGCACTTAAGGCAGTAGATATATATCTTAAGGCCAAGACAGAGGATCGCAAACCATGTATGTTTGTGCTAGACTCACTTGGGATGTTGTCTACTGAGAAAGAGATTAACGATGCTCTAGAAGACAAACAAGTTCGTGACATGACTAAATCACAACTTGTTAAGGGTGCTTTTAGAATGTTGACATTGAAACTTGGGCAGGCTAACATACCTATGATAGTTACTAACCACACTTATGATGTTATTGGAGCCTATGTACCAACTAAAGAAATGGGGGGCGGTAGTGGTCTTAAGTACGCTGCTAGTACGATCATTTACCTCACGAAGAAAAAAGAAAAAGACGGTAAAGATGTCATCGGAAATCTTATCAAAGCTAAGACGGTCAAGTCTCGTCTAAGCAAAGAGAACAAAGAAGTTACAGTTCGTTTATTTTATGATGATCGTGGACTGGACAAGTACTATGGTCTGCTAGAATTAGGAGAACTAGGAGAACTCTGGAAGAATGTCGCTGGTCGTTATGAGATCAATGGCAAGAAAGTGTATGCTAAAGAAGTATACAAAAATCCTGAAAAGTACTTTACCCCTGAAGTTATGCAGGCTCTAGACGAGACTGCTAACAAAATTTTTAATTATGGACAAACTTGAATTAACTATTCTTAGTAATCTCATTCACAATGAAGATTATTCTAGGAAGGTTATCCCTTTTATTAAACTTGATTACTTTGATGTAAGAGCAGAGTTAATCATATGTCAAGAGATTATTGATTTTATTGCGGAGTACAACAAATGTGTGACGCAAGAAATTCTTAGTCTTGAGATTCAGAATAGAGAAGATCTCAGTGAGCAAGAGTTTAGAGATGTTCAGGAGATCATTCCTAAGTTAACAAAATCTGAGACTAATACTGATTGGTTGGTTGATGCTACTGAGAAGTGGTGTAGAGATCGTGCTATATATTTGGCATTGATGTCATCAATTAAGATAGCAGATGGACAAGATGACAAGAAAGGAAGGGATGCTATTCCTAATATTCTGTCTGATGCTTTGGCTGTCTCTTTCGATAATCATGTAGGACACGATTACCTTGAGGACTACGAACAGAGATACGAAGCATACCATAGGCGTGAGGACAAGATACCTTTCGATTTGGAATTCTTCGACAAGATTACAAAGGGTGGAGTTCCTAATAAAACTCTCAACATTGCTCTTGCAGGTACTGGTGTTGGTAAGTCTTTATTCATGTGTAGTTTTGCTGCTAGTGTGCTTCTACAGGGTAAGAATGTTTTGTATATTACGATGGAGATGGCTGAAGAGAGGATTGCGGAGCGTATTGATGCAAATCTTTTAGATGTTAACATCAGAGATATTACTGAACTTCCTAGACCAATCTTTGAAAATAAAGTAAGTAGTATTGCTAAGAAGACTCAAGGTTCTCTTATTATTAAGGAGTATCCTACTGCTGCAGCACATGCTGGACACTTTAAGACTCTTCTTAATGAACTGGCATTGAAAAAATCGTTCAGACCTGATATAATATTCATAGATTATCTTAATATATGTGCGTCTAGTAGGTACAAAGGAAATGCGTCAGCAAATTCTTACTCGTATATCAAAGCTATTGCGGAAGATCTACGAGGTCTTGCGGTGGAGTATAATCTTCCTATTGTCTCGGCTACCCAGACCACTCGTGCTGGTTTTGGTAGTAGCGATGTTGACCTTACTGACACATCTGAATCCTTCGGGTTACCTGCCACTGCTGACCTTATGTTTGCTCTTATTTCTACTGAAGAGTTAGAAGGAATCAATCAGATAATGGTTAAGCAATTGAAGAATAGATATAATGATCCTACTATTAATAAGAGATTCTGTCTTGGTATTGATCGTGCTAAGATGAGACTGTATGATGTGGAACAGAATAAGGGTGGTGACCTTATAGATAGTGGACAAGAGGATCAGGTTGATGAGAAAGATAAGTTTAAAGAGTTGAAAAATAAATTATCTAAGTTACAATTTGCATCATGAAGTCTGCTTCAGATAGATGGCAAGAGATAGCTGTTCTTAATAATCTTAAGTTTGAGTTTAAGACCTTAGGGGAGAACAATGATATACCTATTCTTGTAGCACCAGATTATTTTAAATTCCCTGATCTAGTCAGGGAATATTTTCTTAATGGATACTGGTGGGATAATTATTCAGATGATAATGTAAGACCTGGTAAAAGTTTTTTAATCCATGATGAGGTTGTGCAGTGGTTTGTAACACCATTTGAAAAATCATTAGCTCCTTTATTTGGGTTAAATAAATTTTATAGTGAGTGTGCATTTGGTAATTGCTTTAATGGCAACATGCCTATTGTGGATCCTCTCTCTGCTTTCCCACATACTGATGCTCCACATGGAGTTGATCAGGATGCTCATATTGCATTAAACATACCTCTTGTAGAGTCAGAGTATCCTATGCAGACAGGGTTCTGGTCTTTTAATGGAAAGAAAAATACTTTAGATATGAGTCATAATGATAGAAGAGCTATGCAGAGAACACAGAAGGAGCTTACAAAAGAAGTTATGACAGATGATGCTAAGTGGTTTCAGATTAAAGACTATGGACCTTGGAAGCTTGAAGATAAATCAAATATGGTGTATAATGAAATGACATGTTATCCAACCTTTTTCTTTCATAACCCATATGTTGAGACCGATTGGTTTACGGACACTGATAGAATTACGATTAGTGCTTTCCTAAATACATCGCCAGAAAATTTGGATTTCAAAGAAGAAAACATAGATGACATCTCATATGCTTGGGAACATTTTCATCTAGATAAACTTCATGATTATCATCCAAAGAAAACAACTGTATTAATGTAAGTCATGCCTACTTTTTCAAGTGCTATTGCAGATGCTACACCAGATCCGCAGAAACCAGTACCACAACCACAACTTAAGCAAAAGCCTAAGCGTCCTAGAGAATTTTGGGAAGTAGATCCAGGTGAACCAGGAACAGAGGGATGGAGAGATGATCCTGATCATCCTACTGATGCTCAGTTAGGAAGTATTGCTAATACAAATCCTAATCCAACACCTCCTAAAGCAACAGATCCTACTAGTGTTCAACCACAAGTGAGTCCAATAACTCATGAGAAAGCACCTGTAACTATTACTCCTGATATTAAAGCACCAACTGCTAGAGTAGATAATCCTAAGTGGTTAGAGTATCTTAGGTTTGTTGATTCCGTAACTAGTGAACAATCTAAATCAGGGTCTGCTTTTATTGCTCGTACTGCAGAGTTACAAGCAAAAGGATGTAAGATTGAGCGTTTATTAACTGCTGCTGTTGGTATTAGTGCCGAGGGTGGAGAGTTCTTGGAGATCGTTAAGAAGATTGCATTCCAAGGTAAGGAATATGATGAAGCAAATATCAATCATCTAAAGATTGAACTTGGTGATGTACTATGGTATGTTGCTCAAGCATGTATGGCACTTGATGTATCTCTTGATGATGTCATTGCACAAAACATTACTAAACTTGCTTCTAGGTATCCAGACGGACACTTTGATTCATACTTCTCAGAGAACAGACGCATTGATGACCTCTAAATACTTAGAAAGTATTTAAGATGGAAGTTCCATATAAAAATAAACATGCTTATGAGTCAGTACTTGCAGCACTGGGCAAGTTTGCTGATAGCAATGTTATAAGTATGGATCTTAAGAAGGTTGAGAATGATGATTCTCAGAAACAGATCCAGATAGCACTCACGACCTTTGTTCCTGCATCAGAAAGGACAAAGGTTAGAGATTCTGTTGCTGATTATCTAGAGAATCTTATAGACAAAGGTGATGCAGAAGTTGGGCATGAAGTAAGATTAGGAACAAAGACTAATGCTAATAAGGAGCAGTTAGATCTTGTTATGCGTTATGGTGATACAACAAAGTTGACCAAACCACAGGTTATAAGAGTATTAGTAAAGCCAACAAATGCTGGTGGATCTGGTGGTGGTTCAGCAGCAACTAAAGTACAGGAAGTTGGACAAGCATTGTTTGCTGCAATAAGATATAATAAAGATAAAGATCTTGAATGCCATGCTAGTAACGCAGAGCAATGTCTTGAAGATAAAGACTTTGATGATGCTTGGCCATCAGTATATGGACCAGGAGTTACTCTTGATGAGATAAAAGGATTATCACAAGACTGGAAGAATTCATTTATAAAAGGAGCAAATACAATTTACCATAATGTTAAAGGGAAAGGTTGGGAATTTCTTCGTGGTGATGATGTGATTGAAGCAGAGATATCTAATAGGTTTAAGACTGTAGTAGCAAAGGATCCAAAAGCACATCTTGCACAAGAAGATAAGTGGAATCCTGCTGATATATGGATGATTCAACCAAAGCATAAAGCTACTTTGTTAGAACTTCTTAAGAAGGAAAATACAACTGATTGTTTGAATAACTTTTTACAGTTAGCATTTAGTGTAGATGACATACCTACCATAGCAAAGAAGAAAGTTCCCAAGAGAAGTTTGATTGGTATCTCTTTGAAGAAATTAGGTCCACAACCACAGTGGAAGACTATGAATGCGTTGGGAACATCTAGATTAAAGAAGACAGAAGGTGTTGGATTTAAAAAACAACCTACCCTTAATGAACTTACTGCATTCTCAGCAATGGATGTTTATATTGTAGTTGAACCAGGTGGTAACAAAAGGAAAGGTGCTTTCCAAGCAAGAAACTTTGCTGGTGGTAATAAAGGAGATTGGAAGTTAGAATTGAAAGGAGAGTTTGCAGCACAAGGTAAGATTCAAGGACAAGTTGCACGGGATGTATTGGCAAGGGCTAAGTTTAAAAACATACCACAAGAACCTGCTTGGGCAGACTGTGCTATAGGTAGTACCAATAGAACAAAAATACTTGAAGAGATTTATAAAATTATGAATGAGTTACCTACTGCACCAAAAGGTTTTCAAAAAAATAAGAAGACTGATATGATGAGAGAACTTCGTGGTAAAGATCAATCTTATACCTATAGTAAGTTGTGTGGATTGAGACTATTGAAATGGTTGATTTCTTTGAATGGTGATGCAGATAGAGCATGTAAAGAAATGTGGTTATATGCATCTTCTTTATCTGATAAATCTTCTGTGTATTATAAGATGATGTGATGGAACACGAGATTATGTTTGGGGTTCCTTTGTTTCGGTATTACCTTGACCCCAGTGAGATAAAAGAATTAGCAGAGAAGAAGTATAGGGATTCTAATGGACTGCCTTTACATGAAACTCCTGGTGGGTGGGACTGTACCATTAAGACTGACTTTGATATTAGTACTCAAAATATATACACTCCTTTTTATGATGGTATTATGAAGCAGTTTAGTGATGATGTTGGGTTGAAGAATAGTAAAGCAATGATCCATGAGTCATGGTCTAATTATTATACTGGAGGAATGAATCAAGAAGAGCATGATCACTTACCTTGTTTCTATTCTGGAATTCATTATGTAAAATTTAATCCAGAACATGAAGCAGTTCATTTAATGAATCCTTTGTTTCAATTATACAACTTTACATATGCTTGTTGTAAGGATGATGATGCAATGGGTGAGCATCCATATTCAAAACAATATGTTTGCCCAAAAGTTAAAGAGGGTGATATAATTATATTTCCATCCTTCATAAGACATAGAGTTAATGGTGTCAGTTCAAAAGAACCTAGGATCAGTGTGGCGTTTAATATAAATACCATCGAGGGATCCACTAGACGAGTGTTTAGTCCGAGTTGATATGAAGCCTTTTTTCAAGTTTTTAACTGAAGCATCTTCAAATGCTGCAAAACAAGCCAAGAAATTGGGTCTGACTGGAGACGGTCATGGTTCATGGGTGGATACTAACGGGCGTATAGTCGGACGCACCGTAGAAGGAGAATTAGTATTTAATAGTGGAAGAAAACCAGCAGCAGAAACCGATCCTCTTAAGCCAGGATCTGCAGCTAGACAAACGGTTTCGGAAGTACCGCCGCCGTCTGTACCAGGTTCAGCACCTGAAGAGTTGCCCCCTCCAGAGGAACAAGGAGAAGTGGCAAAAACAAGAGGAACGCTTACTCTCGGTTTTGGTAGGTTTAACCCACCGACAGCTGGCCACGAGAAACTTTTAGATAAGATAAAGGATACTGCAGAGAGTGGTGCTTACACTGTTTATCCATCACACTCAGAGGATAACGATAAGAATCCTATAGGTGCAGAGGATAAAGTCCTCTTCATGAAAAAGTTATTTCCAGATCATAGTGCTAATATAATATACGATCAATCTATTCGTACAATCATTGATGCTTTAGTTCATGCCGATGTCCAAGGATACCAAACCATTAATCTCGTGGTTGGCAGTGATAGACAAAAAGAGTTTGAGAGTCTTGCCAACAAATACAACGGGGAACTCTATACTTTTGATGCGATTAATGTCATATCAGCAGGGGACAGGGATCCCGATGCTGAAGGGACAGAGGGTATGTCTGCTTCCAAACTTCGAGCTCTAGCAGCAGATGGAGATTTTGAAGCATTTAAAAAAGGATTACCTAAAGCAGCAAAGGGTGCAGTAGCACAAGAGTTATTCAACACAGTTCAAAGATCTATTGGTAAGAAAGCAGTTGCCAAAGAAGGTATAGAATTATGGCAGATTGCGCCCAAGTTAGACTTTAAAACTTTAAGAGAACACTTTGTTCAAGGTAACATATTTAATATAGGAACACTGGTTGAAAACCTTAACACTGGACTAGTTGGTCGTATCCTTAGAAAGGGTACAAACTATGTCATAGCAGTGACTAATGAGGGTATCATGTTCAAGAGTTGGATCAATGATATCATGGAAACTAAAGTACCTTCAGGTGTGGTTGCATCTAAGAGAGAAGTGGGTACTGACTCCTATAGAGAGTATGTTCAGGCACTTACTCCAGCAGAGAAGGTCAGATCGTTTATAAATAATATCAGAAAATAGTTGCGCCCAGTTGAGATGACTAAATCTATTGATAAATCTGTAGAAGAGATCTTTGCTTTGAGCAAAAGTAGTGTCTTTACGGAAAAAACTGAGGAGGTCAAAGAAGAGATCAGTCCTGAGGAGAGGCGCAGAATTGATATTGCTAAAGCAATAGAAGAAGCAAGAAGTGCTAAGAAGTTAGCATTAGAACAGAAGGAATTAGAAGAAGCAAAAGCATTACACAAGTCAGAAGATGCAACTACTTCTGCTGAGAAAGAAAAAGAGATTGTAGAGAAGAATGTAAAGAATAAGATTGAGATCAATCCTGAAATGAAGGAAGGGTCTATTGTAGGTAAGATCTATGATATGTACAATAATAAGTATCTTAGTGAGAAGCAGTATACCTTAACTAATGCTGACAAGAAAGGTAATACTCCTGCATGGCAGAATAGAAATAAGAAGAATGTAAAGACGGGAGAACCTCTTTACAAGAAAGCAGATCATATGAAAGAAGAAGAGGCTGAAAAAAAAACTCTAACGATAGAAGCATCTGATAAATTATATTTAATGAAAGCTAATGGTGATGTGGCATATGAAGTCACTGATCTTTTGTTGCCAGATCCAATCCATGAATTAAATCGTTATGCAAAAGAGACTGGTAAGAATACTGGTGCTTTAAATAAAAGACCTGGTAGTAAAGTAAAGAAAGGTGGAGATGAGCCAGGTGCTCTTAGAGTTGTCAGAGGAATGATTCGTAGGGAGACAGGTAAACCCGATGGACAACGGAAGAAAGTTAAAGGTGATAAATCTAGAAGGCAAGTAGGTGATCGTAGAGAGAGTCCTAAGTCAACAATTACTAAAGCAAGGGATGCTAAGAAGAGGGCAGATGCAGCAATGAGAGATACTAGGGGTACTTAGTTCTATAAATACTTAAAGATAAAAATCGTAACTGGGACAGACACATGGCTCTCTGGGGTTCAAATGATAATATTACGACATTCGGTACTATCGCAGTAAGTGGTACTACCGTAACTGGTACTGGTACAACTTTCACGAACGATGTGTCCGTTGGACAAGTCATTCGAGTTGGTGCTAGAGGCGGTGTCGGAACTCACTACGGTGCAGCAGTAATCACGGGTATTACTAGTGACCGAGTGCTAACCATCGATACAACGGATGGTTTAAGTGCAACAAGTATTGCAGCAACTTCATACTATGTAACTGAACTACCTAAGAGTTCAGTACTAGACAGTGTATATCAGGAAGGAAGATCTGATGCTGACGCATTAGTCTATGGTACAGCAACCGAGAATACAGGTGCTTACAAAGTAGACCATGTTGGTTGGGTCGGTGTAACCACATATATAGATATGCATGGCACACTGAGAGTTAAGAAAGAGACCCTCGTAGCAATGAGTGGAATCACAACTGGAAGTCTCCCATACCCCACTGACGAATAATATGTAAATGAAATTTGATGAATTGAATGATAACAATTATCTATTATTTGCCATTAAAAATTATGAGAATCCCCAGGCGGTGACCGAGGATGATTTTTATGATGATTTAAAGCGGATAAAATATATTAAACGATTGTTAAAACGCTACAGGAACACTGGAGAGTTGAGGACTCATCTTATCCTCAATCACTTCATTGTTCTTTTTAATGTCTTTGGTGATGCAGGAGTACCATTACTCTTCTTTAAGTTAGATAAAGAACTTTGGTCTTGCACTAAGAGTTTCCTGACATATTTGGAACGAGTTCCTGAATATCCACAGTCAGGACTAAATAGAATTATGGATGATGAGTTTTGTTTGACCCAATTACACTCACTATAATGAAGTCTTTCGATCAATTTAAAGAAGAGATGGTGGCCAATGCCGTTGGATCATCAGGTGGGTTTAGTTCTAGTTCTGATGCTAAAGGACCAGTAGCAGGTTATGATAAGGGTATGAAACCTAAGAAACCTAAGAAGAGATATGCTACTGGGGGTCACGGCTCTCGTAAGAGATGGATGTAAATACTGCTATACTAGAAAGGTTAGAACGAGTAGTTGAAACTTTACAGGAGAACTCTGTAAAGATGGGACAACTGCTGGCAGTTCATAACGAAAAGCTTGACAAGCAAGATAGAATAGATGCTGTTCTTTTTGAAAAGGTTGACAGTGTTCATCGTGAAGTAAACCGTAGAGCACAGGAGATTAAGAATGGGTGTGAAAGGGATATACGAAAGGTTGATGACCGTTTACAGGTCATGGAGAAGAAGATGTGGACTATTTGTGGTGCTCTTGCTGTTGTATCTTTCATCGTTAGTCCAATCGGATCGAAAATCTTGACAGGAATGGTGAACAGTAGTACAATACCTGTAGAGCAAACCTTCGTGAATGGATCTAATTGATTCAAAATATATTGGTCTGGTATCTGCTCGTCTTGATAAATTTAAAAGGGTAAAGGATAACCTTTACAATTTTAGATGTCCTTTGTGTGGGGATTCCCAGAAGCACAAGAATAAGGCAAGGGGATATCTCTATCAAGTTAAGACCAATACTAACTATAAGTGTCACAACTGTGGTGCTTCTATGTCATTCAATAACTTTCTTAAGAAATTGGATGGGGTTCTTCATGGAAAGTATTCTATGGAGAAGTTCAAGTCTGGATTTACAGGAAAGAATTTTCCTGTTGAAGAACCTAAGTTTGAATTTGAGAAACCTGTCTTTGAATCAAAGATAGATCTTCCTCTTTGTTCGGAGGTTACTGCAGCTAGAACTTACTTAGAGAGTAGAGCATTAGACCCTACTCTTTTTTATTATGCTGAGAAATTTTGTGAGTTTGTTAACAGTTATAAACCCACTTTTTCATCACATGTTAAGGAAGAACCAAGGATAGTAATACCTCTTTATTATAAAAAGGAACTCATAGGATTTCAGGGCAGATCTCTAGGTCCGAGTTCTGTTAAATATATCACAACCATTCTTAATGATGACGCACCAAAGATCTACGGACTGGATAAAATCCGAGGAGGAACTCCAGTCTATATTACAGAAGGACCGTTCGACAGCTCGTTCATACCGAATAGCATTGCTTTGTGCGGTGCAGACGGTGATGTTGGGAAGTGGGGTGTTAGCGATGCTATTTGGGTTTATGATAACGAGCCGAGGAATCGTGAGATCGTTCAACGGATCTCAAACACCATCGACAGAGGTGAGAAGGTAGTTATCTGGCCGAATGATATGTGGGAAAAAGACATTAATGACATGGTTGTTAATGGACATAAGATCATGGATCTGCTAGAATCAAATACCTATAAAGGGTTGGAAGCCAAAGTAAAATTTAACAACTGGAAAAAAGTATGAGCAACGGTACAAATGTTCGCAAAAGATCTGGACACATTGAACCTCTAGATCTTCAGAAGATGCATAAAATGGTAGAGGAAGCCTGTAAGGATCTTGCAGGTGTTTCTGCATCTCAGGTGGAAATTAATTCAGGTGTACAATTCTTTGATGGGATTAAAACATCTGAGATTCAAGAGATACTTGTTAAGAGTGCTAGTGATCTGATTGATCTTGATTCACCTAACTATCAGTATGTTGCTGCTAGATTATTGTTGTTTGGTCTTCGTAAGCGTCTTTGGGGTAGGTTGCATGAACCACCTCGTTTAGGTGATCATGCTACGAAATGTATCGAAGCAGGTATCTATGATAAGCATTTTGCTGTATCATATACAGATGATGAAATTGATATACTAGATAGTTACATTGATCACGATAGAGATTACCTGTTTACATATGCAGGTCTCCGTCAAGTGGTTGATAAATATCTTGTACAAGATCGCAGCACTGGTGATGTCTATGAGACACCGCAGTTCATGTACATGCTCATTGCTGCAACAATGTTTTCAAATTACCCACAAGAAACGAGGTTAGATTATGTCAGACGATACTACGACGCAATCAGCAAGCACAGACTCAGCATCCCCACGCCCGTCATGGCTGGAGTACGAACCCCTATTCGTCAATATGCATCTTGTGTTCTGGTTGATAGTGATGACACCCTCGATAGTATCTTTAGCTCTGATATGGCTATTGGCAAATATGTCGCACAGAGGGCTGGTATCGGTATTAACGCAGGCCGCATCAGGGGAATCAATAGCAAAATCCGTGGCGGAGAAGTTCAACACACAGGTGTGGTCCCCTTCCTCAAAAAATTTGAGTCAACTGTTAGATGCTGTACGCAAAACGGTATTAGAGGAGGATCAGCTACTGTCCACTTTCCTATCTGGCATAAAGAAATCCAAGACATCCTCGTCCTCAAAAACAACAAAGGAACAGAAGACAACAGAGTCAGAAAACTCGACTACTCCATCCAGTTAAGTGCGTTATTTTACCAACGCTTTATCGACAATAAGGACATCTCGCTTTTTTCCCCTCATGATGTTCCTTCTCTTTATGAGAATTTTGGGACCGACTCTTTTGATAGTTTATACTGCTCATATGAGTCAGACGCATCAATACCAAGAAGAACAGTTAATGCACAAGAATTAATTCTTGATCTTCTTAAGGAGAGAGCAGAGACAGGTCGTATCTATATCATGAATATAGATCATTGTAATAGTCATTCATCCTTTAAGGACAAAGTTAGTATGAGTAATCTCTGTCAGGAGATCACTCTACCTACTACACCATTAGAACATATAGATGATCCTAATGGTGAGATAGCGTTGTGTATATTATCTGCTATTAATATTGGTACACTTAGATCTCTTGATAGTTTAGAAGAACTATGTGATCTTGCTGTTCGTGGATTGGATTCACTAATTGATTTTCAAGGGTATCCTGTTAAAGCAGCAGAGGTTGGAACTAAGAATCGTAGGTCTTTAGGTATCGGTTACATTGGGTTGGCTCATTACTTTGCCAAGCATCATGTATCTTATGATGATCCAGAGGCATGGAAGTTGGTTCATGATCTTACTGAAGCATTCCAATACTATCTATTGAAAGCATCTAATAAACTTGCCCAAGAGTATGGTAAGTGTGGATACTTTGATAGAACTAAGTATGCCGATGGAATACTACCTATCGATACATATAAGAAGGATGTTGACGAGGTAGTTCCCAATGACCTTTCACTTGATTGGGGAGTTTTACGGGAAGACATACGAACCTATGGGTTACGGAACTCAACACTGTCAGCACAAATGCCTTCGGAGAGCAGTTCCGTTGTGTCAAATGCAACAAACGGAATCGAACCACCAAGAGATTATTTGTCCACTAAGAAGTCCAAGAAAGGACCACTTAAGCAGATTGTTCCATCTTATCAATCTCTGAGATCACATTACACTTTGTTATGGGAGATGCCAAATAACGATGGATATGTTAAAGTGGTGTCAGTAATGCAGAAGTTCTTTGATCAAGCGATCAGTGGTAACTGGTCATACAATCCAGAGAACTATCCTGATAATGAAGTCCCTGTATCTGTCATGGCAAATGATTTATTGACAACCTATAAGTTAGGTTGGAAGACCTCCTATTACCAGAATACATATGATAATAAGACAGATGAAATAGTAGAAGATAAAGTAGATGCATCTGATCTTTTAAGTCAATTATCTGAAGCTACGGAGTGTGATGCCTGTGCCATCTAATATTAAAGGAATGACTGTCTTCAATACTGAAGCAATCAACCTTAAGAAGCAACCAATGTTTTTTGGTTCTCCCTTGGGGGTACAGAGATATGATGAGTATAAGTATCCTGTCTTTGAGAAGTTAACTCAACAGATGTTAGGATATTTCTGGAGACCTGAAGAGGTATCACTCCAGAAAGATCGTGCAGACTATGAGGCATTGCGTCCAGAGCAAAAGCACATCTATACATCTAATTTAAAATATCAAATCATGCTGGATAGTGTTCAAGGCCGAGCACCTGGTATGGCATTCACACCTTACTGTTCTATACCAGAACTAGAAGGGTGTATGAACATATGGCAGACTATGGAGATGATTCATAGTAGGTCTTACACATATATTATTAAGAACATTTACTCTGATCCTTCTGAGGTATTAGATACTATCTTAACTGATGATAGAATACTGGAAAGAGCAACTAGTGTTACTAAAGCATATGATGACTTTCTTAATGTAGCACATGAATATGATCAGAGTAGTGCTTGGACATCTGATATGAGGACTCATCCTAATTCAGAGTGGACAAGAAAAGATTTAAAAAGACACCTCTATAGAGCAGTAGCTAATGTCAACATTCTGGAAGGTATTCGTTTTTATGTGTCCTTTGCTTGCAGTTTTGCTTTTGGTGAGCTCAAACTCATGGAAGGAAGTGCTAAAATCATCTCCCTTATTGCTAGAGACGAAAACCAACATCTCGTACTTACTCAAACAATCCTCAAAAATTGGAGAGAAGGTGACGATCCTGAAATGGTTGAGATAATGCAGGAAGAACAGGAATGGTTGAAGTCTGCATTTGAAACTGCTGTTAATGAGGAGAAGAAGTGGGCAGAGTATTTGTTTAGAGATGGTAGTATGATAGGGTTGAATGAGAAGCTTCTATCACAGTATGTTGAATGGATTGCTAACAAGAGGATGAAAGCAATTGGATTGGATCCTATCTATGATATATCATTGAGAAACAATCCATTACCTTGGACACAACATTGGATTAGTTCTAAGGGTTTACAGGTAGCACCACAAGAGACTGAAGTAGAGTCTTATATCGTTGGTGGTATCAAACAAGATGTTAAGAAGGACACTTTCTCTGGATTTAAATTATGACATATGATTTTAGTGAGAACACTAAGAGTGATATCACTCCTATGATCTTTACTATTGGGACATTGGGTGATGATCTAGTTGGGATGGAGTTAGGAGTGGAGGCAGGAGATAGTTTTCTTACCATGCTCCATGCTTGTCCCAACATTAAAACATTGTATGGTGTTGATGATTATAAACCTCATCAAGATATGATTTATGGACTAGGAGAGCAAACAGATCAGAAAGATTCAGAACTTCATCAATTTGTAGCTAACCATAGAATAAAACATTCTGGTGTGTCAGAAAAGGCAGTTCTTCTTGAAGAAGATTCTAATGAAGCATTAAAGAAATTTGAACCAGAGTCTTTAGATTTTATTTTTATAGACACTTACATGACATATGATCAAGCAATTAATGATATAAGATCTTGGTATCCTATTGTAAAGAGTGGTGGATTATTTACTGGTCATGATTGGCGATCTGATATGATTCAAACAGCAGTACATAAAGTTCGAGATGAAGTGGAACCAGATGCTGCAATTTTTAATTATGCTAACTGTTGGGGGTGGATTAAAAAATGATAAAAGGTAAAGTAAAGACTGTCCTTGAGACTGATAATCCTGATGAAGTTCTCATACAATATGAGGACAAGGTTACTGCTGGTAACGGTAGGAAGGTAGATTTCCCTGAAGGTAAAGGAGAAGTATGTTGTAAGATATCACAGTTACTTTTTGAGGAGTTGGAGAGGTATGGTATAAGAACTCATTATATTAGTATGCCTACACCCACTTCAATGTGTTGTAAGAAGGTGGATATTATTCCGATAGAAGTTGTAGTAAGAAATATTGCTACTGGTTCTATAGTTAGACAGACAAACATTAAAGAAGGTACTGAGTTTGGTTGGCCATTAGTTGAGTGGTACTTAAAGGATGATGAGAAGGATGATCCATTACTAACAGAGAATCGTATATGGGCAATGGGTAATTATCCATTAAGAGATATGGAACAGACTGCTAGAGAAGTTAATGGTATAATGGGAAAGATCTTTCGTGAGATAGGTCTCACACTTGTTGATTTTAAATTGGAGTTTGGTTATGATTCTAGACAAAATTTACTCCTTGCTGATGAACTATCACCTGATGGAATGCGGCTTTGGAGAGAAGGTAAAAGTTTTGATAAGGACTTGTTTAGGAAGGGAGAAGGTGATATAGTGTCTACATATCAATCTATACTAGGTAAACTAAATGGATGAACAAATGCTAAAGGACATTCAGGACTGGGAGCGAGAGTATGATGGTATGGATGTTCCTAGAACTAAAAGAGAGCAAGAGATCCTTAAGGGAGATCCTATCAGAACCAATGAAGGTATGATGTATGGTAGGATGTATGCTGACTGGAAGAAGAGGAAGGGATATGAGTGACGAATTTACCATAGACATTGATAAAGCATTGAAAAATGCTAAGGAGAATGATCTATCAGGATCATTCGTAGATCATAAACCTTTAGGTCTTGAGTCTGTTCGTAAAGCTGTTGATAATTGTGTTAACCTAGCAGGTTTAGATAAGAGATTAATGGAAGAACTACTCAAGGGTGAATGGAATCATTATGAGACATTGAACTCAGTTGGTAGATCATCTAAGAAGATAGTGATAGAGTACGATATAAATACCAATTAGGAAACTGTCTACTAGGTATGAAAACATATAAAGAGTTTATGTTAGAATGCTCTCAGTTAAACGAGGGAGGACTAGCAAGACAACTTAGTAAGGCTAAGACTAAAACCACTGGTCACATTTCTGCTGATCGTGGTAGCAGTGAGTCTAAGAATCGTGCCAAAAGAAAAGGTCTTGAGAAGGATCTAAAGAAAAAGGGCATGGGATATAAGAAGACCACTGGCAGTTACAAGTATGACGATGGGTCTACTGGTAAAGAAGTATCTTATTCTACAACACCTGCTAAAGGTCAGAGTAAGAGAAACTTTGGTAAGACTATGAGAAGGTTGGGTCGTAAGCACGGACAAGAATCTGTGATTACTAAGAAACCAGGCAAGTCAGCTAAGTTACATGACACACAGTCTAAGAAACCAGGTAAGTCTGTTAGTCTAGGTAAAGAAAAACCAGGTAAACATCCAAAAGGATCTGGTCAGACAGGTGAGAAGAGAACAAGAGGAACTAAACTATCCAAATCCAACAAAGACAGGAACATGCATTATGGTTGATTATGATGACTCCAACTGGAGAGAAGAATTCAAGGGGTATACCTCATCTAGATATGAGTTAGATCTGCTTGAGAATGGTCCTAAGAGTCTTGCCCAGTCATGGATGATGGGTGCATTGCATAACAAGTGGAAGAAGATGAAGGGGTATAAAGATCCTGAACCACCTGATTGTCAATCATCATTCAAAGAATTTAACAATAAGTATCAGGATAAATAGTCTGGTATAGTATAATCTATAACTATGTCTAGGCAATTTGGCGATTTTATAGAGGAAGTAAAACCTGCTGAGAAGACGGATGAACCAGATCCGAGGCAGAAACGCTTGAAGATGATCAAGAGACAAGTCTTGATGAAGAAAGTTCAGGCTGTAAGGCAAGGTGCTGGTGAGGATATCACTGCGTCTCATGAACCTGAAGGTGAGATGGTAGAAAGTATAGGTGATCAAGTAAGAAAAGGACTTAAGCGTCACTCAAAGGCAGTAGAGAAAAAGAAAATCAAGAATAGAAAAGCAGTTCCTTATGAAGCATTAGCAGCAGAGCATGAACCAGAAGGTGAGATGGTAGAGGAACTCTCTAGGAGAAGTAAACCATCTGCTAAAGCAAAGATGGCAAAGTTAGATGCTGTATTAAAGCGTAGAGAAGAGGCTGCTGTTAAGAAAAAGCAGGACGCACTCAAGACTGAAGGATTATTTACTAAGAAGAAACCAGAAAAGAAAGCTGAAAAGGCAATGGATGCTGGTGCAAAGGCACGGAGAAAATTAGCAAGAAAAGAATATGCTTCAAAGGTATCTGGTAGTGAGGATAATGTACCTGATGATATCAGAGAAGGTGTTGTTGGATTTGCTAAGAGGGCTGCAGGTGGTTTGGCTAGGACTGGTGGTAATATAGTTAAGGATATGAATCAGGGTTTATATAATCCAAAACATCAACCTGGAAAGCGAAAGGCAGAACCCACAAAGACTACTACTAGTTCTTCTTCAAAACCAGAGAATTCTGCTCTAGCAGCTAGGTCTCAGGCAGAGAAAGCAAAGAAAGCAAAGCAGGATGCTCGTAAGAAAGCAATCAAAAAGATTAAAGATGATAGGAGAGAAAGAGCAACCACTATAATGACAGCAGAGAAAGCTGCTAAGAAGGTGAAGAAAGAAGGTGAGGACAAGAAGTTCAAAGCAGACTCAGGGAAACCAATTGTTGCTGAGTTTGTAGACCATCTATGGGAAGCTTCTAAGAAGTGTAAATCATGTGGTAAAGTGTATACAGGAAAGAGTTGTTCTTGTGGTTGCTAAATAATCCAGCATTAATATAAAGATTATGAAATGGAATCAACTGGTGAGGGAGATTATGAAAACCCCTGGACCTATAAAGGTTCAACTTTTACTACTGATGACATTGACGGCCAGTTCGGTTTTGTCTACAGGATTACAAATCTCCAATCGGGTAAGCAGTATATCGGGAGGAAGTACTTCGTACAGAAGCGAAAGCCTAGAAATAGCAGACGCAAACGGACGAGTGAAAGTAACTGGAAAACATACTACGGAAGTTCTAAAGAACTTACAGAGGACAGGAAACTTCTGGGGTCTCACTGTTTCAAAAGAGAAATCCTCTCTACCCAACCCACAGCAGGTAAAGTAAATTTTGAAGAGACGAGACAGTTGTTTCTTAACAATGTCCTGACAGAAAGGTTGACGGATGGTACACCTGCCTATTATAATAGTAACATCTTAGGAAGGTATTACCGCAAGGATTACTACGATGCTGTATCAGATTGTTGATTACCCCAGTGCGGAAGACTTAAATCCTATATTATATCAACTTATTAAAGACGAATTAATAAACCATGTTGAGGGAGGTGGAAACCGAACTGGATGGTTCTTTGGTATCGAAAAAGTTGGTATATTAATGAGGTGGATAGAGGAAATTCTTCCATCAGTTGCTCATAACTTCTCAAGAGTTATGGATAGTGAGAGTGATAGTGGAGAGTATGGATCTGAAAGCTATTATAAACATGGCAGATTCACTATGAATAGGTTTCATGGTGGAGGTGATCTTGGTTTTGATCCTAAAGCATTTTCAATTGTAGAATCTTGGGGAATAAACTATAATAAAGGTGAGGGTGTAAGACCCCATAACCATTATCCATATGCATTATCCTTTAGTTACTATGTTAGGATGCCAGAGGGGTCTTCTCCATTGGTATTTGAGTTTGATAAGGTTAACATGAGAGAAGGTCAAATTATTTTCTTTGAAGGACATACATGGCATGAGGTTCCTGCATCTCCTGTGTCAGGAAGATCTGTTCTTGCTGGAAATATAGCCTATTATCCCCCTAAATATTAAAAATTTTATTACAATGCAAATTTTTCTAGACACTGCTGATGCAGATGTAATCCGTAAGCACTTTGACACGGGTTTAGTTGATGGTGTTACTACCAATCCTACTCTTATCTTGAAGAGTGGTAGAGATCCTGAAGAGGACTACCAAGAGATTAAGGATATTGGTGTACCAGATATCAGTATGGAGATTGTAACTGAAGAGGTTGATGTATTTGTATCTGAAGGTAAAAGACTTCAGGAGAAGTATGGTAATGTAACTACTATTAAAGTACCTTGTACTGTTAATGGACTCAAAGCATGTAAGATATTATCTGATCAAGGTATTAAAGTTAATGTAACTCTTATCTTCTCACAAGTACAAGCTATTCTTGCTGCTAAAGCAGGTGCTACATATGTTTCACCATTTGTAGGTAGAGTAGATGACAATTCTTTTGGTGGTCTATGTCTTGTTAAAGATATCGTTAATGTATTCAAGGAACATATGGTGAGTACCCAAGTTCTTGCAGCATCTCTTAGAGGTGTGCGAGATGTGGGTAGAGCATTTGAGTATGGTGCAGACATAGTTACTATGCCACCAACAGTCTTTGAGAAGATGTATAATCATATCCTTACTGAAAAGGGATTAGAACTATT
>Ga0209404_10001092_pt1 | contig 19278 bp, 18 predicted proteins | sample TroAtlMetagenome_2_FD_187447 | JGI IMG/M metagenome (GOLD analysis project Ga0209404, IMG submission 187447) | Marine eukaryotic phytoplankton communities from Atlantic Ocean - Tropical Atlantic ANT8 Metagenome (SPAdes) (version 2) | ecosystem: Environmental > Aquatic > Marine > Oceanic...
TCTTCTGTTAATAGATGGCTTTTGTTTTCGGCCTTTCGTCTTGCTACCCTTATAATGGGCGGCATCCAGTCCGTCACGGTTGCCATATGTTCCAAGTTTTCTATTAAGTTTGTTTGCATTGACTCTAATTGCTAGACCTTTCCTAGTTTTGTTGTATTTCTTCTGCTGTTTTCTGCGTTTAGCAGCAGCTTTAGGGTTTTTCTTGTAGTACTTAGACGTTTTTCGTGCCATACAACCTCCGCTGTACAAGGTTAGAGTCTACAGTAGGTAAAAGCTGGTTTAGTTTATCAAGAGGACTACCATCAAAGGCAACACCTGTTATGTCATTAGTCTTTAACCAATCACATGCTGCTTTTAAATCTTGTGTTGTAGCCTCTCCACTTTTTATTCTACGTAGAAAGTCCTCTGTAACAAGATAATGTAGCTCGTTAAAACTTTCTTCAGTTGCTTTTTTGGGTAGTTTCTTGATTGTTTCCATAATTAGTATCTAACTGGTAGTTTAGTTATTACCCCTTTACGTCTTCTCTTTTCTTCATCTGAATCCGTACCCGGAAAAGAAGGTTTTCTGCCTTCAGCTAAGGCTCTTGCAGCTTCTTGTTGGAATTGCTCTTCTGTGTAGGTAAATGCCATGTTATTTGATGTCTAATCCTTTTTTAACTATAGCTAGTGCTTTATCGTCTAGCTCATTATCAGTTTGCTCAACTAGCTTTTCTAGTAATTCTACTACAAATTTCTTGAACTTTTCGCTCTTGAGGCTAGTTAATACGAGTGGTTTTAAAAGTGCTAACATGATTATTTAGTGGTTTTTTTAGTGGTTGTTTTTTTAGCTTTAGCTTTTTGAGCTATTATATAGGAAGTTTCTACTTCTGGTTTTAGATCATTAGGTCCATCTAAAGATGGTTGATCTGTCTTGTGTTTAATTGTAAAGCTACTCATTTAAAATAATCCAAATAATTTCTTTTTGGGCTTAGGTGGTAGTAGTGCTGAGATAGGTACAACATCCTGACATAATACCTTCATCTTTGAATTAGGATGAAAGGTAAATCCTTTCTGTTGTAGCTCTGCACATTTTAATGCTCGGACTAATTCATAGTCGAGTCTCATTTTCTCCTCTTGTCTCTTAGCAATATCCTTACACTGTTTTAAAGATGTCCGATCTAACGGAACCATAAAGTTAAGCTGGAATCCCCAGTTTTCTCCTTTAGTGTAACTCTCTTGCCTAAGACCTCCTAAATCATCATTCCATGTTCTAGGTTCTGTATGATTACCCATATAGAATGGTGAGAAGGTCATCGTACTCCCGTTACAGCTTATATTAGGACCAAAGTATTGTCTACTCTGAGCTCCATTGTTCTGAAATTGCACAGCCTGATTGGTGACATTTCCAGTAGCAGCTGCCACGGGGTTAGATGTATTGTTCGTTTCGCCTTCGGCGTAAACTGGACTTCCTATTGAGAGAAGACCGATAAGGAAGTAGTAGTAGCGTTTGTTGTGATGTTTCTTGTCACGTCTATCTGCTCTATTACTCCTGCAGCTCTGGTCACGGTTTCTAGCTGAAATGCGTTCCCAGCTGTTTGAATATCGAATACCGTATCTGTTGCTGCTATTCCTCCAGAGGTTGCGGAGGTTGCTGTAACATTGCTTCCAGTCCAGCTGTCTAATTTGCCACCAAACACCTGAGTCTGGATAGTTTCTGTTACAGTTTGTGTAGTCGTCGTTGTACTGTTCATCGACCCCTGAGTAAACTGAGGCGTGACAGTATTTGCTCTCGCTACTGCGGGTGACAACAGAGCTAAGAGTATTAACCATTTCTTCATTCTTCCTTTTTCTTAGCCATTGGACAGTTTACTGTACCTTTATCTTTATTATTACTGCCAGTAGACAAGCCAAAAGTGGCTAGTGCTCCTGTAAAGACACTGGCGACAAAGGTTATATCTGAGTTACCAGCTTTCTTAATCATTGGTAACTCAACATAATTCATGGTTATTATAAAGCCAGACCAAACTACTACGCCAAGCCTGACGAATGTACCAAGGATCTGGATTTGATGTTCTTGATCCTCTGCAGCATCTTTGAGTTTACCTATCAACCCTTTCTTTTTATCTGGTGGGTTTCCTTCCATTTATTAACTTTACCTTGAATGAATTTTTGTAGTTTCTTCTTTATTTGATCGAAGAATGGTGTAGCTAGGGTGGTGGTTGCTACTGCTGCCACAGCTGCATAGGTTGCAGTTGCTACTACATCAGCAGTTGGCAGAGGTAACTGTATATCTAATACAGGTATGTCTAACTTAGGGGGAGGTGGAGTTTCAGTTTCAGTCTTAATTTCCTCAGTACCCTCTGGACGTTCAAGATCGCTAGGTGGAACGATTATCATTTTATATGATGGGACCTCAGCTGTTGGTAAAGGGATGGATATTGTTTCTATCGTATATGCGTCAGGCAGTACTATAGTGGGTATATCCACTAATTAACTAGCGTCAGGGTCAACTTTTCCCTTATTATCTAATTCTGGAATGTCCTCCCAAACCCATCCTTTAGTATTATCAGCCTTATATACATCCTCCTGCCACTGATATAAGCCGTTTTTTCTAGAGTGCATATCGCTAGGTTGTGGTATTGGAGATTCCCATAAATAAGTACTGTTGTTTAAAACCCAACTATCAAAAGGAGGTTTAGGTGGAATAAATACATCTAAACTAGAGTCATATGTATAACCAATACCGGCATAATTCCCTCTTAATGGTGGTTTACCATCTTCTATTAAAACTGTCTCACCATCTACACTTGTTGTTTGAGGAAGATAATGTTTTCCGCCATATGTATTGTAAGAAGTTTGAATCCAACTTACTCCATTTTCCTTAGGTAAACCATCTATAAAATCTTGTTCAGCCCTAAGAACTTGTAAAACAAGATTATCTTTTACTTTTGCAAAATGTGACATTGTTTATGCTGTAAATGTTCCTGAGCTTGTGAATGTATGGTAGGTATAGCCTCCAGAACTGGTGACAGTTCCTCCACTTCCGTTTTGTGGACCAGAATAGCGAATGATAACTCCGCCACCTCCACCGTGACCTCCACGGGAGTAAGCGTTGTAATCATGTGCAGCTCCACCGCCACCACGACCTGAGCCAGCAGCTCCGTCGTCGGCATTATAGCCGTGTCCGCCTTGTGAATAGGTAGAACCGTGCCATGCAGTTCCGGGACCGCCAGTACCGGGACCATTACCGCTATTATTATTCGCCGCTCCACCAGATCCACCGCCAGCACCGGCTCTTTTACGGTTCCAGCTGGTATAAGAACCCGGGCATCCGGGATGTCCCTGACCGGGACTACCACTACCTCCAGACCAAGTCTGTGTGTTGTTCCAGAGGAACGAACCTCCACCTCCAGAAGCTCCAGAAGCTCCGTTTCGAGCGAAGCCTCCACCGCCTCCGCCACCAGAGGAGGTGCTATTGAATGATGATCCGCTTCCGCCACCGCCATGTGCACTACCATTTGAGTAGCTACCAGTTCCGCCTCCACCGCCTCCTATTGAGACTGTGTAACCAGTACCACCTGTAACAGTGACAGAACCAGTACGATATCCTCCAGCTCCACCGCCAGCACCACCGTCGCCTGAGTTCCAATGTCCGACTCCGCCTCCGCCACCACCTATGACTAGATACTCACAGGCATAAGCGTTAGCAGTTCCATAAAAATCCGCAGCTAGTTGTGCTTCTCCAGAAGATGGGCAGTTACCTTTACCATGATATTCGGACAGCTGATGAGGTGTGCTTCCTCCAAATTCAGCTGCAATCTCGGACAGTGTAATTTGTCCTGAACCTTGTAATCCCATTACTTAGCCTCTAATTCTTTTACTTTTGCTGATAAATCCTTCACTGCCTCAATTAAAATAGAGGTTAAAGCATGATAATTAACTGTTAAAAATGACTCATTATCTTTTAAACCTTTCACTTCTTTAACTGCTTGAGGTAAGACTTGTTGTACGTTTTGAGCGATAACTCCAGCACTTGCAGTTCCATCACGTTTCCAATCAAAAGTTACACCATTTAAGGATTCTAATTTTTCTAGTGCATTAGGTACTATTTCAATATTCTCTTTTAATCTTTCATCAGAGGAAATCGTAGTTGAGTAAGCTATAACATCTCCATCTGCATGGAAGTCACCATCAGCTTCAAATCTAAATTCGTTGTTACCATTTATATAAACATCTAAGTGGGAATTATCAGACCAACCTATGTAATCACCAGAATCTCTACCAAGAACACCTGTTGTATAAATGTTGCTAGTATTAATTAAAGATAGTATTTCACTAGCTGATTGGTCAGCAGTCGCTGAAGCCTCTATACCATTAAGCTTAGTATGATCAGCGTCAGTAAATACATTGCTGTCAGATGCTGACTCTACAAGAGTTCTAATCTCAGCAGCAGTCTGATCGGCAGTAGCTGATGCTTCTATACCGTTTAGCTTACTGTGGTCAGCATCAGTAAACACGTTACTATCACTAGCACTTTCTACAAGTGTTCTTATCTCAGCAGCAGTTTGGTCAGCAGTAGCACTACTTTCAATACCATCTAATTTAGTACCGTCAGCAGCTACGTCTCTACCATCAACTGTTCCTGATACTGTGATATTTCCTGTTACGTCAATACCGGCTGAAAAATCATGGTTATGACTAGATGTAATAGGACCACCGCTAGATACTGCTACTGAAGCACCACCGTTTGCAATAGTTGTGCTATCAATTGCAGTTGTTGAAGCTGCTGTAACTAAACCTTGAGCGTCAACTGTAACAATAGGAATAGCAGAACTAGAACCATAAGCTCCGGCAGTTACACCAGAGTTTTCTAATTTTGTACCAGCTATTGCTGCGTTAGTTGCTATATCTGCGTTTACGATTGTTCCGTTAACTATATCTGCTGATTCTATTGTTAAATTTCCAGATACGTTTGCATCTATAATCTTTACGTCTGAAGGTAATGTACCAGCAGCAATTTTACTAACTGCTATGGAATCATTAGCTAGTCTTCCAGCTATTGAAGCGGAAGATACATTTGCCATATCTTCAGCAGCTACTGGATGACCTCCAGCTGTTGAGCCGTCATGTACGACAAGAGTATCCTTGTCTGTATCTACTGTAACTTCACCTTCGGCTCCGGTAAAGCTACCATGTTGCGTGGTTGTTCCACGTCTTAGTTTTAATAATTTTGCCATTATGCTATTGATCCGAAGTCAAGTTGTAAGTTACTACCGGCAGCTCCGTCTATTGTGGTTGCTGAAACAAGTCCTGTTACAGTGACTCCTGTAGACACGACTTCTAATTTAGTGCTTCCACCAGTCTGTAATTTTAAGCTACCTGTACCTGTATCATTAATAATTGAGTCACTAGCGTTATGAAATATCTCCATACCGTCAGAACTCGTACCATATATAGATTTTACGTTATCGTTGTGTATGTTAGTACCAGTATATGTACTACCAGTAACAGCAGCAAAGTTACCTGTAGCTGTTACACCACCTTGCCAAGCACTACCATTATAAACTTTTAGTTCGTCAGCAGAAGTATTAAAATATAGATCTCCTTCTGCTAATGTATTACCACCACCATCTGTTGAAGGATCAGAAGATGCAATTTGATATCTGTCAGTAAAGTTATTTACGTTTGCAATGCTTGCAGCAGTCGTATTAATACTTGAAATATTTGTAGCTGCTGTGTTTACGTTGGTTATAGAACCTTGTACTGTGTTTACATTAGCTATAGAACCGGCTACTGTATTAACGTTTGATATAGCATTTCCTACTGTATTAACATTTGCAATGTTTGTTGCAACTGTGTCTATTTCGGATGTACCCTCATTTAAGTCATCAGCAACAGTAGTAATCTTAGCTATGTTAGTAGCTGCTGTGTTTACATTTGATATACTTCCAGCAACTGTGTTAACAGAGTTATTTCCGCTTCCTGTGTTAACAGCATTAGTTATTAGACCTAAATCTTCTTGATATGTTACCTGTCCAGCAACTATATTAATGTTTACTAAGTCAGATGCGTTAGGGGTAGCAGCAGTATATCCATCACCAGAGCTACCATCATAGATCATCAAAACTTTGTTAGATGAACTATCAAACCATAAGTCACCATTTTGTAAACTTGAAGAATCACCTCTAGCTGTAGGTGCAGAGGTACTTATCTGGTAAAGATCATAAAAGTTATTTATATCTGATACGTTTGTAGCTGCTGTAGATATTGCACTAGCATTAGCTGCTACGGTTGTAACCTCTGTTGCTTTTGGTACTAATCTATGAAATGCATAGGTATGTAATGTAGTTGTAGTTTCTACTATTACACCAAAACCTGCTGTAAGTACTGTAGATCCACAACCTGTAATAGTAACAGTGTTACCAGATCCAGCACCATTTGCAATAGTAACTGTACCACCAGAAGGTGTACGTGAAGTTCCAATAGCCTTTACAGACACAAGGGTACCAGCTCCATTATTTACATCAGGGTTAGCTGTAGGAAAAGCAGTTTCACTTGCTATAGGTACAAAACCACCTACATCATCAACAAGGTCAATAATACGAGCATCAATAGCAGCAGTTGTAGCTACGTATGCGTCAGAGCCAGACCATGTAACACCACTAGCAATAGTTTCTGAAGAATCCTGTCTAAGGAATAAACCTTCAGCTTCTGTTTCTGTGTAATATCTACTATCTAAAGATGTAGTATTCATCTCAGATAACTCAAGTTTATCAGATTGAAGTAAAGTTTTGATGTCACTAGAAGTCTGATCGGCAGTAGCTGCGGTTTCTATTCCCGCTAACTTAGTCTGCTCTGCATCACTAAACTCGTTAGTATCAGCATTTGCTTCATATGCAGTTTTGATTTCTGCATTAGTCTGATCCGCAGTAGCTGAAGCTTCTATTGCGTTTAATTTACTGTGGTCTGCATCTGTAAAGACATTACTATCAGTAGCAGCTTCTACAAGTGTACGTATTTCTGCTGCTGTCTGGTCATCTTTTGCACCGACATCAATACCATCTAGTTTACTACCATCTGTTGCTACATCTCTACCATCGACAGTACCAGATACAGCAATGTTACCTGTAACTGTAAGAGCACCTGTTGCAGCTGTACCTGATGTTGATACGTTTTGAGATCCAAAAGCTGGAGTAACTTTAGTACCCGCTATAGCAGCTGACGCATTAACATCAACGTTAACTATTGTACCATCAACTAAGTTAGCACTTGCTACAGTTATATCTGTAGGCAAAGCACCACTATTCAGTTTTGCCATTGTAACAGCGTCATCAGCTATTTTAACTGTGGTAACATTGGCATCTTGTATCTTAGCTGTTGTTACAGCCAAATCTTTTATATCAGATGTTAATATTGTTTGATTCTGTTCTTCTTGTGCAGCATATAATATCTGCGTCATATTGTTGTTAAGGTCTCCTGCCTTAACTGCCGATCCTGCTGTAAAAGTTGCTTTAGCGGTGTCTACTTCTGTATCACGAAAGATACGTATAGCGGCAGGACTGGATGGTATATTCCCTGACGTAAATACAACATTACCACCACCTGTTGTAGTGTAGCTGGTAATGTTATAATGTGAACCTGATGTTTTAATAACACCATCAACATCTACTTTAATATCGGCTTCTTTAATAGAAGGAAATGAAAACGCTTTGGTTGCGCTTCCATCACCTGTATAATCTACGAATGTTGTTGCCATTTATTTGTACATAGTTAATAACGAGGATTGACTTGTTTTAAAATCTTGCTCCAGTTTTTTCTGTTTTTGTTCTTGTATTATCTTTAGTATATCCTCTCTATATTTGATAGAGTTCCATGCTAATCTTCGGGTGTTTTTAAATAATCTATCTATTACAATATTATGGTAATAGTCTCTAGCATTAAACTGACCTCTATTACCAGCACGTATATCAGCTCTCATAAGTTCCATTGATGCAATGACTTTAGGATCTCTTGCTAGTTTTTCTAGCTTTTCTTCAAGTCCATATTGACCAATAGCTTGTTGGAATTGAGAACGTATACCGGGGTCATCAGTTAAATTCGTACCATCCGGAGCGTAGAATGTACTTATTCTAAGGTCATAACCACTTTCAAATAAGAAGTTTCTGCCCTCAGATTCAACTAAGTTTAATGATACAGGACTTATTACGTTAAAAGCCCGAGTCATAAAGTCATAGTCTCTTATAGGTTCTCCATTTAACATGTCATACTTAATAGGTAGAGAGTCTACACCGGGGATATTCTCAGAAGCTAAGTTACGATTACGCCATGACTGGAATACACCAGAGTTAATTTCACGCATATATGGAGTAATTAATTTACCCATATCGTTACGTAATGCAGCTAATGGTACTGTATTATTCATTATACTAGCACCAATTCGTTCTATTTGACCGGGACGACCAGCTACTAAGTCAACTAATTGTTGAATACCAGCTAAGTAAGATTTACCACTAATAGACTGTGCGACTACTAAAGAAATCTTTTGTAATTCTTTCTCTGTCCACTCTTCACCCATAAGGATGCTGGCATCTCCTACATCAGCTATTGTAGAAAGTAGAAGTCCAAATGGTTCTATAGAATCATAACCTACTCTTGCATCACCTATCTGTATAGTTCTAGGTAAGTAACCACCATCTATCCATCCTTGACGTTGTTGCCTATCTGTAGGTCCGTTACCAGACAATCTTCCAGACATCCAAGCTTGAGCAGCCATAAAGGTTACAGCAGAGCCTATCGCAAATCTACCTGTTTGTAATGCTTTAGCGTTTTGTAATTCCTCTACAGTATTAATACCATATTTCTTTAATTTACCTAGATCTTTAGGTCCAGCAAATGCTATCTCATTAAACTCTTTAACTAAGAAGTTAAAACCGGGTGTGTGTTTAGCTGTTAATGCTAATCCATTTACACCAGTTCTAGCGAATAGAAAGAATGGTCTAACAAGTGGATTGGCTGTCATAACATCATTAAGACCTTTAGCAAAACCAGTTAGATCTTGTGTAAGGGTTACTTCCTTCTTAGCAAATAAAGTTGCATCGTCTTTTATATTACCATTAGCATCAAATATTTCTGTATAGAAATCGTCTTCATATGCTCTCATAACCTCTCGGTTAATTCTAGGTAACTCAACACCAGTACCTTCTATGTCTAATACACGACGCATAGCTTTTTCTCTCATCTTAGCTCTACCTAGTAAGAATGTAAAAGCATCATCAGTCGCTGCCATTATCTTAGTAGAGTAAGTAAAGAGATTAGTATTATTAACACCACGAACCATATTGGTAAATGCAAAGATAGCACGTTCGTCTGCTGAAGCTCTACCGCTATCTTCTGCCCATCTACGAATTAACTCCCAGTTATAGTCACCTTTAGTAAATTCAGTATATCTAGTTTTTACTGTTGATAATTCACCACTCCAGTAACCATTTAACTTAGTAAAGAATAAATCAAAGGCTTCTGGGATAGCTTCTAACATTCCATTCATGGAGGCAAGACTACCACGTATAGTAGCAGCGTCTCCTGTAAATGGATAACGCATAGTTGCTCCAATAAATGTAGATAGAGGACGTAAGAATGTTGCACTACCTGTACCTAAAAGTGCTCGCATTGGAGTTTTAGGTCCGCTTAATACACTATGACTTATCATTTCCTGTAAACTACGTATCAAAGCACCAGTACGGTCTGGTCCTTCACCCGCTATTTGTCCACCTTTTAATATAGTTCTTGCCCAGTTATCAAAATCATCTAAAGTATTAACGTTTTTCATCATAGAAAACGCTTCAAACAACGCATTTAATAGGTTATCATCAGGACTTTCTTTAGATATTTTAAGTATAGATAATATTGAATCTTTTACATCTTCCATATCTGCTTGAACAGCAGCATTAACAGCGTCATTTAATTGTCCCCTTGTTTTACCAGCACCAAATGATCTGAAATAATCAGAAGCTACAAACCTAGATTTCTTTGTTTGATATAAAGCAGTTAACATCGTGTCTACTACTTGCTTTGCTGGTCCGTCTATATCATCTAATGATACAAAATCTGCTATTTCTCTACCAGCTATACCTGTATCTCGTAACTGTTTAAGTAAAGATCCTACTACTAAGTCAGCTGTTACAACTGTTTCAGCGGACCAAGTTTCAAATAACTCATCACCTAAAGGAATAGATGCTTTTTGTTTCTCAAATAAGTCAGTTAGATACTCCTCTGGAGTCAGGTCCATAGCACTTCTGCCATCAGTTATCTTATGATACTCTGTGATAGCATCACGCCAAACTGCTGCTAATAACTTTCTATTACCTTTTACAGACTCTAGCTCTCGTGAAAACTTCTCATCGCTCATTAAACTTCGTAATGTGCGTTCGACTATTTCATCTGTTGTACCACCTTCCATTGCTATTCGTTCACGTTCTACATTAGTAGTAACAGAACCTGTAGAACCATCTTCAGATCCCCAGTCTTTACGTGTACGCTTTAACTGTTCTCTAGCTGTACCAGCTTCCACTTCAGATATATCAGCACCTTGATGTCTTTGTGCAATAGGTGCATTTTTAGCAGCACGAAAGTCAGCATCTCCTTTACGTATTTGTGCAAGAGCAGCTGTAGTAGTTTGATTTTCTATACTGTTGTTACGACCAATTATTCTTGCTGAGGCAGTAGCACCACCAAGAGCTTGTGCAACACCATCGAATACGAGACCTATTCCCATACCTTCTACGATGTTTTTCATCTTCATCATAATAGGGTGGTCAGTTTCTCTTGTACTTAATGGTGTATCCATCCAGCCATAATGATCTCTCATAGAGCCTAGAGCGTTTGCACCATCAGATTCTTTAGATATAACGTCTGAAATACCGCCAATAGCCATAGCTCTGGTAATACTTCCTAGACCTAACATTTTAGCTGAAGCTGCACCAAGTAAAGGTACACCAGCTGCGGCTAATCCTTTAGCAGATAGTACTATACCAGCTGCCATTGTACCGAAGTGAACTGTACCTCTAAGTAGTTTACCCCACCATGTCTTGGTTATAATAGGATCATCGTCATCACTAAATGGGTCCCACTCTGGGCGATAATAACCTGTTTCTTCTTTCTCTTTCTGCATCTCACCAGAGAACGCATCATATGTACGCTCGGCGAAAGTAGCAGTTGAAGAAAGAGTATCTTGTACACCACCAGTAAGAATAGATTGTCCTTCTTTTAGTAATCCTCTGAATCCCCAATTTTCTTGATTCCTAGGATCTACAGCTACAGCTTCTTTTTCTTCTTTTTCTTCTACTTGTTCTTGTCTTGCTTGATTTATTTTATCTTGTTTAAGCAGTTCCTCTTCTAACTCGAATTTTAATTCGTCAGGTGTAGGAACATTAAGACCATACTGTTCTTCTTCCATAATTATTCTGGTAATGTTTGTTCTATAAACTCCTCAGCAGCTGGACCAAACAGTGTTTCTAACTTTAAGAATGTAGGTAGATTTTCAAATAGAGTTTCAAATTCCTCTATATCTTTCTCTTTAAATTTTTTTAATCTTCTATAAGTATTATCAGCGTTGCCAAATAAATGTTGATTATTTGCTTTATGACGTAGTCTAGCTAATAAAAACTTAACTTGTTTCTTTTCATCAAACGTATCAGTCATTTCAATGTTATTAAAGTTATCACTAATTATTTGAGAAAATCCCGAAGCAGTCATATCAAAAGCACCAAGATTGGTATAACCTTGATTAACTAAATCCATTACTTCTGCTACAGTATGTTCGGATAGCGGCTTACCTAATGGTAATTCTGTAACCCAGTTACCGTCAGGATCTTTAATAGCATCAACTCCTCCGTTTTCTGTAGATTCTGGTGTACGTAAAGCATCTACCATGGTCTCTAATCTTGGAGCACCTGTTACATCATCGACTCCTTCAGTTGCGAGTAAAGTATTTGTAGCATGATTCTTATGATTTAACAATGGACTACTTAAGACACCTTTGAAATCTCCCATTAAACCCGGCATAGGTTTTATCCTGCCTAGTTTAACAAGTCTATCATGAGCTAATTTGATAGGGCTCTTTTTCGGAAAAAGTCTCGCTAATGAGGTCCACGTATGATCAAGCTCATCAGTTCTACCAGCAAGATAATCCTCAGCATTTAATAATGGATCTTCTTCACCTTCTAAAACAACTTCTGAGTTTATAGCTTCTTTTCTATTTGCGTCATATATACTAAATAATTTCTCTGCTGTTCTTAATTTCTTTGCATCCATGGTTACAGGATCTTTAGGATCAAACTGATTATTTTTCATAGCCTCATCTGTTAACCTTTTAGCTTCTGCAATAGCTGTATCTTCATCACTAAAACGTATTAATCTCTTGTACTCTCTGTTAAAGAACTCACCAGCTTCTCTATAAATATGTCCAGCTGTACTTTCTCTCCATTGAACATCGTTATAGTCATACGTCTTTGGATCAAATACTGATGTATCAGTCGCCCTAGCTCTTGAAACATTTGCAAAATATTCTTGCACGACTACAAAGTTCGCATTTTTCTTTGGATCAAATTCAACTAAGTTTGATTTTTCAATTAGAGCATTAACACCCTCTATAATATCTTCATTAGTAAAACCGCTAATAGTATCTGCTGGAAGTTCTCCACCAGCTTTTACTATCTCTTTTAGTATCTTTACTTTCTGTATCTCACGATCTCGATTATCTTTTTTTACTTGTGTATCCCAAGCGTTAGCAATAGAAATAGCTACATCTTGGTTAATATCATAAAGATTACTTTTCTTACCACTGTTCTTATGTTGGTCTGCTACAAATAAATCACCTTCTAATAAGTGTGTTATAGCTTCTTCTGTTAGTTGGCCGCTGCTAATTCCTTCATTTACCATCTTCTGGAAATCTGCCATTGCAGCTTTTCTAGGATTAAGAGTACCTATATTTCTATGATAATCAGTTCTATTATTTACCCAACCTGTTGAGGAAAATGCACTACTTATTATAGGTTCACCTAAACTAGGGTTATTAGCATGCGCTCCAGCTAGATTCATAGCGTTCCATGCGTTTTGATAATCATTATTTTTACGTAATGTATCAGTCGCTGCATTAGCTATATCTAAATTTTGACCAGTCCAACTTGCTCGAGTTGTTGTATACGAAGGCATGAAGTGGGTAATTAAATGACCTTCAGTTATACCCGGATTAGCTTGTATATACATACCAATAAAATTACCAGTAGCTACATCAAACCATTCATCTTTTTCATCTACAGTCATGTCTTTATACAACTTACCATGAACTACTAGTGTATCTTTAGCTAAAGCCAAGTATCTACCAAGGTAGTCGGGCATATTTTTAGCAGCATGCTTTGCGTTAGCATGCTCCTGTTGTGCTAATAACTCTTTAAAATTAAGTATTTGTTTAGGTGTATATGAATTCCCAGCACGATCTTTACCATCTTTTGCTAGTAATGTTAAGTCTGAGTCCTCCTCTGTTTTTAATTCATTATCAGCAATTTCTTCGTTCTTTGCTACTCGAGCATATTCAGAGACTCGTGCTTTATCTTTATAAGTCTCTTTTAAACCGTTTAATGTTGTACGATGTTCAAGAAATGTCTGACGTTCTTCTAAGAACTGTTTTCCAGTTACGGTGAGATTATAGAGACCTTGTAAGTTTTTCTTGAACTTATCAGGACCCATAGTTTTATTATATAGGTTGATGTTGTCAGTGAAAAACTGGTCTCTATCTTTTATGTTTGCGTCAATCTGTTTATTGACTGCTTCAGATAGATCTGTTTCTGTTCTTTCATAATCTAACTCTTCTGCGGTAAATGGGGCGGCGTCTTTTCTACCGAGGTATTCAAAATAAGATTGTGTCATTAGCTTATATTACCAAATGATGATAATGCTCCAGAGTTCCAGAAACTTGGTTGGTTATTAAGAGCTCCAAGATCAAAACCTAAACCGCCTAAACCACCAGCGTCTAGGCCATGATCTGTAGAAAACCACTTAGCAAGATCTCCTCCTCCTCCACCACCTTTAAACATACCTAATCCTTTACCCATAGAAGCAATACTAAGTACAGTACTTGCAATACTTAATGCACCAGTTAATCTATCGGTTGGAGGCATCATTACAGGTGCTCCGTATTCTGGACGTACACCTAAAGCTTCTTTTACTTTAGCTTGTACACCTTGCATCTTAAGAAGTCTAGCTCTGTAACGTCTCTGCATTTGTACTCCAAACTCAGATCTTACAGCATTATTTAAAGCTCCTCTAGCCCGTGTTAATGCAACTAATCCTCTAGTCTTAGCTCTGCGATCTCTACCGCCTTCATCAACACTTCCTTTACTTTGTAAATATTTTATATAACCTGACTGTTCAGCTTTCCTAGCCTGACCTTGTACATACAAAGCTCGTTGGTAATCATTACTAACTCCTCGGCTATAACCTGTAGCAGCACGTTGTAAACCACGAACAGCAGTTGTTTCTCTGTTCCAAAATTTTAAAGCGTCTGAACGATATCTAGCATCCTTCTCCGCCCATCTTTGTTGTGCAGCTCTTCTTGAAGCTGCGTTAGCATCCATGCACACGGCAAAATTCTATAAATTGTACGTTATTTGGTCCGTGTTCAAACTTACGTAAGAACTTGAAACCTAGAAATCTAAGTAATTTTAAATGTACTTTGTTTCTACTGTCAACTATATTCCAGAGGAGAGGCTCTTTACGGCTATCGACGTACCGCTTTGCTTCTCTTGCGAATGTAATTGGGAATCGGTGTATATTAGGGGTGCAAAGCATCCATATATCACCTTGTTCTCCTACTCCGGCCATGCCAGCAGTCTTGCCGTCAGGCACTGTAAAATACACGTAGGAGGGGTTGTGAGTCATGAGAAAAGGTAGTTCGTTATGATCTATCCCATGACCTTCTTCGACCTCTCTGAGGTCATCTGGACGGAGATTGAAGGCTACTTCTGTAGCAGCCTCCAACGTAATTGGGTGTATGTAATTAGACACGTTTGTAAAATCTTGGTGAAAAATCTCCTTCCCATGACATAGCTCGCAGAGTAGCTGGGGCTGGGTGACTCGATTTAAGTGTAATATCTACGTTATTATTCTGTTCGTAAACAGGTATTGTTTTTATATAGTCGTCTACATATGGAGCATCAGATACTTCATACTCGTCTAAAATTGAAGACTCATATACTTCAGTATAATCTGGTTTTCCTAGGCGTGTTAGCGTCGTTTCGTATAGACCTACTTTAGAGAAATGTAGTTTTATCCTATGTACAACGAGTGATGAATTAACATCAGAAACGGATCTTTCTCCATCTATTTTTATTGGATAGATTCTCGGAAACTCTACTAAGTATTCATATAGATATCCTATATTAACAGTAACTCCTGACCAGTCTCCCGGTACTGTAAAGCTTGTTGTACTTGTTAATGTAGGTTTAGCATACCTACCTATTCTAGCTGCATTTGTATCAGTGTCAACAAGAACTAAATCATAATTAGGTGTAGTAACATTAGCTAACCAACTTACACTACTAAATGTAGTTAAATTTGTACTTGTGCTAAAGCTTCCACCACTGATTGTTGTATGATTATCTATATGTATTAAATAATTAACATCGTCTTGATCAAAATTTGGGTCAGTATCGGACTGAACAAGTTTAATACATTGTAAAAAATTGTCTGTATCTACATAATAATACTCATCATTAATTATAAAATGATATAATATCGGATTATTTAGTTTCCATTTAAACCATGCTTGTTGTTGTCTCTTATCTCCAATAGTAAGATATTTATAACCATAAACAAGACAGTCTGATGAGTTAGATTTCGCAGCAAGAACTATAGAATTTTCTCTAGAATTAGTTATTAAATCTATATTTTTAGGTAATAACGATGGGACTAATTTAGTTATATCTACAACAAGTGGTTCGTTCTCTCTAGAAGTATTAGCCATTTCATTCATACGACTATACTTACCTGAGTTGTCTATATACGCCAGAGTAGTACCTAACGATAAGGGAGGTAGATCTTTATTATAATTAAATGTAGCTACACTACGTAACTTAGCTGTATCTGGGTTTAATATAGTATCATCCGTAGATAATAAAAATTGTTGGTTTGTACTAAATACTAACAGTCCAGCATTAATTTCTATACCATCAAATATTTCAGACGGAAATGTTGAAGCAGCTGATATATCTATAGGATCAGCAGCAGATATAGTCAAGGCTGATATTACAAAGAAGTCAGGTTCACCAAATGTACCGGGTCTAGATAAGATAACATTTTCTCCTGATAATAATGCTAGCCTATTACGAAAGAATAATACTTTATTAATTCTCTGTCCTACAAATGAAGGCATAGGATTAGTTGTAGTATCTCCTACTCTACGGTCAGCATATGTAAATTGTTTAACCGTAAATGTTGCTACTTCACTAGACGTACCTCCATTAGCTAAACCAGTTCTCTGTATAACTAAAGGCATGTTAGTTAGAGTTTTAGTGATACCCGGCTTAGGACATTCAAACCAAGATCCTGCACCGTCTAAATCATTTTCTCCTTGAAATTCTAGGTAGTAATCATCCTCATCAGACATTCTAGCATTAGCTACTTTAACTATATAACCATGCCTACATTGGTTAGGTAATCTAGTAACATCGTTTATTGATGTCTGGAAGACTCTCATTAAATCTTCTTCTGAAACCTCAACACTAAACGGATTAGAACTAGATAGATATATTCCCGGTCCTATAACCTTAGCACTTATCCCAGCTGGTAACTGAGCTAGGATACCACCTATAATAGTATCAGCTGTAACAGCAGTATCAGCATCAAATGGGGTAGGACTTGGTCTTACTAAACCATCACCATTATTTGTAAGTGTAGCTTTAACTTGTGTAGTTTCTATCTCTGTTACAGTAACATCTAAATATGCTTGACTACCACTTAAATCGGTTACACTAGCTGCCTCGTCAGCATACTCTGGAACTACTCGTATAACATCACCAACTTCCCAACCTTCTCCACCATGTAGTAAAGTTACTTCAAGGTTATAAGAACACCTGTAGTTGTCACCGTCTGGAGACGGGTCGTTTGTGCTATAATCATAATCAGGACTAATACCTTGTTGACCTAAAGCTGAGGCACGGAATACTAAATTATCCTTACCTGTAGTAAGTGTAGTGCCACTACTATTTTTGACATGTGTAATATTTTCTGAGGAAGAATAACTACTCTTAGCTGTTACTGTGAATACCTCAGTACCTATACCGGGACATGTACCTGTACCGTTACTTTCATCAAAATTATTACCTGTAATCTTTACTTTTGTAGCTCTCTTGAGGGATGTTAAATTACCTGTAGACGTAGAATCAAATATATTAAGACCATACTGTCTACCATTCTCAGTACGCATTAACTCTATCATAGCACAATGAGCTTCTGGTCTATCAGCTGTAGTTCCAGTCTGTCCTACTAGAGTATTAGCGTTAGAACTATCACGGTTAGTAACAAAGGTAGTGTCGTTGATAGTAAGAAACTGTAAGTTTTCAGCATCACTTGTTGTTAAATAATTTGTTATAGCAGTCTGCCCGCCTGTTCCGTAAACTACAGTCTGCTCTGCACCGGGGTTGTCCCCTTTTGCTTTCCACATTCTTAGTTGTCCATTAGGAGCAACCTGTCCTATGTAAGCACCTTCAGTATCATCACGATAATAATGAAACCATGAACCACCACTCTGTACGTTAGCTAGTTTATCAGCTCCTACTCGTTTAGATCCGGGTCTTTTAAGTAAGCCATAAGTTATATCAGGAACAGCATTTACAATATCCCTGACCTGTCCTTTGAACTTAAGATGGTCTGACTGTTCCGAAATTCCTTGAGCATAATTAGGGATAGTCTGTGTAATTCCTGCCATTATCTTCTAAGATTCCTCCATGGTTCATAAGTAGTATATACAGTATCGTCTGGGAACCCCATCATGCTGTGATTACCTTGATTACATTCATACTCCATCAGAGCAGCACGGGCTAAAGCCTCTTGTGTTGCAAGTAATTTTACTAATTGAGGGTTAGCTACGAGTTGTGTAGCTGCCATCCTTGATGCTCGATAAGTTATATATCTTCTGAACACTGGTGGTGTATCTTCAAAAGCATAGACCTTTGTAACATCTAATTCTATTTTATCTATATCAGGAAATTCATCTGTATGAGTCAGCTTATCATATAAGAATCCTCCACGTCTAATAAAATTATACTCTCTAGTAGACCAGTTATCAGTCAAGTCTAGTTTAACAATATCATCAGATATAGCAATCTTGTTAGTAGTACTATCAGGTGTAAACTCTACATGTCTCTCTCTGTTAAAGTGCCAACCTTCTATCTGTGTATCAATATTAGCATCTTTAAGTAAGTTATATATAAATTGTATCTCTGGGTTAGCATTAGTAATGACCCCTGTATTGGGATCTTTTAATTGTGTTATGGGTGACTGACCTATGCTACCCAGTATTGAGTTAACTGCGGATAGTTCGGTATCGGTTTCAATAGTTGTGGTAGCCATAAGAAAAAGGGGAGCCGAAGCTCCCGTATAAAAAATAAAAAATTACTCAAAAGTCTTTGTAGAGTTAGATACCGCAGCTCCAGCGATAAGCTCAACAGCAGCAGCTGGATTCAATGAATCAGCTCCCATTGCAAGTCTACCTAGAATTACGTCACCTTGGTAAACCACGGATATGTCTCCGCTTGTTACCTGTACTTGTGGACCGATTGCTTCAACACAGCCAGCAGCTTCTTTCTGGAAGATTAAGCCACAGCTGTTATTAAAGTTGTCACTGTTACCGTATGTGTTAACGGTTTTAGCAGTTCCTGAACCAGCTCTTTCGTCTGCTGTAGTTTCTGCAACGAAGCTACCTGTGTTTCCGGGATCTGTTACGCCGGGGTTTGTTGCACCCGCAGAACCGTACTTAGTACCATAAGAACCAAAGAATGGGATGTTCATAGATTTGTAAATCTTGATACCAGCAATTTCGATGATTCCATTACCTGTTTGTAATGCGTCACCTTGCTCGTCTCTGTTTACAAGACCATTAGATCCAACAGCTTGGATTAATTCGTAGTACTGTCTTGGGTTAAGAACACCAACTCTACCTTCAGTAGAAACTCCTTTCTCATCTAGTGCAGCAGCTGCATCGTAGAAAGCATTTATTAGGAATGTAGAATTGTAAGCGTCAGATGC
>Ga0209404_10001094_pt1 | contig 19256 bp, 27 predicted proteins | sample TroAtlMetagenome_2_FD_187447 | JGI IMG/M metagenome (GOLD analysis project Ga0209404, IMG submission 187447) | Marine eukaryotic phytoplankton communities from Atlantic Ocean - Tropical Atlantic ANT8 Metagenome (SPAdes) (version 2) | ecosystem: Environmental > Aquatic > Marine > Oceanic...
CTTAATCAACGGAGACTAATAAAATGGCTGTTACTACCTTTACACGCAAGCCAACGAAAAACAGGGGAAACGCTAGAATTTGGATTGAGGGGGCGAAACTACGCAACGCAAATATTGCCGCCGGTACACGATTCAATATCGAATTCCTAGATTCTGAAATTCGCATTGTATGGGCGATTGATGGGGATAGGAAAGTATCGGGTAAAGACGCGCGTCCTATCATCGATATAAATTGTTCCGGTTTGAATCGGTTGCTGTTTGACGCTGAATTGTACCTAGTGACAATTCGCGAAGATTCAATAAGCGTACAACCAACAACAGCGGGGGCAGTCTAATGAGAATTGTACTAGCACTAATAGCCGCCCTACTTCTAACCGGTTGCAACTCGCAACCGCAACCAATTGTGTTTGAAGTGAGGACTCAGCGCCTTAATCCTGAATACTTAAAAGCACAACAGAAAATAGACGCCACGATGATCAAACTACTACACGCATTAAGCCAACAAAATAAATAATCAAGGGAGACTAAGACAATGACGTTTGTACATTTAACGCCAATCAGCGGGAATATAAAAGTAGGACCTATCAAGGTAACCACCACCGATAAAAATAGTTGCCCTACCGAATGCGGGATAAAAGACGAATGTTACGCAAGCGGCGGCCCGCTAGCTATCCACTGGCGAAAGGTAACCAGTGGCGAACGCGGTGACAATTGGGATGGATTCGTTAACCGTGTTAAGCGATTCAGGAAAAACGAATTGTGGCGACATAATCAAGCGAGAGAGCTGCCACCGAATGAAAACGGAAAACTTGACGCGGATAAATGTAATTCCCTAGCGCAGGCGGCCGCGCATACGGATGGATGGACTTACACCCATTACGACCCCACCGATAAACACAATAGCGAAGTTATTAGAAGCATGAACAATATCGGCGGGTTAGTTGTCAATCTATCGGCCGACAATATGCAACAAGCCGACGAATTCCATAAATTGGGAATCGCGCCGGTCACGGTTGTACTACCGGAAGACGCGCCGAATATGGGCAACACTACGCCGGAAGGTTTACCAATCGTAGTTTGTCCGGCACAAACTCAAGAGGATATGTCTTGTAACATATGCGAACTATGCCAAAAAAGGGATAGGAAAAGCATAGTAGGATTTAAAGCGCATGGATCACGGCGAAAAAGATTATCGGAAAAGCTAACCGCCGGTTAAAAAGCCATTGATTGAGGACCGCCCGTAGTTGTAATGATTGCGGGCGGTTTTTTTGTGCGCCAAAAACCAGGACGCCTGTGGCGCGGTTATTTTGCGCCGTATCGCACGCGCGCCAATCGTGAACAATACACGCCCCCAAATATCGGGCGCAGTAGAAGCCATTACAGGACCAACAGACGCTATTTGATAGCGTCTATTTTTATAGGCAAAATGATAAACTGGGTAGTTTGGGTAGTATCGTAAGCTAGGCGGTTTGGTATGCCTTAGTAGGCTGCGAAGGCTAGGCAATCTAGGCAATCTAGGAAAGCTGCGTAAGGTACTTCCGAGGCTTTTTAAATTTCTAGCCCCACCGAAGAGCCAATAAATGGCAAAAACTTTATTTATGGGGCATAAAGTGGCTGGTTTACTGACGGGTTTGCTGACGGGTTTACTGTTGGGTTTATCGGCCACCGACAAAGGAATCAACGATGCAAACATCTATGTTTACAGAGGGAAAGCTATAATTCTTTCCGGCCACTTAAATAAAAAATGCCCCTGACAGCCAACGGAGACTAACCCATAACTGCCAGGGGCGACACTAGTGTGTTACTTCTTGTAGGTATATGTTCTATCGTCACGGTGCTGATTGCACTCAAGACATTTTGTTCTGCGCCAAGTAACTTTCTCGAAGATGCGTCCGTCTCTGTCAGTGCCGACAAAGCTCTTTTCACGCTTGTTGAAGTATGGCGATCTTTTAGAACTTCCACAAGTGGGACACACTGATTTTTCTACATCTATTGTAGGTACGCTTTTATTCTTTGACCCTTTGGGTCGTCCACGCTTTGCCATAATTACTCCAGATACGACACCCGTCGTCGGGCTGTCCGTTTGTCTTCAGATTTTTTGGGTTTGGTGTCGCCGGATACGCCCCGTGATCCTAGCCCCGAAAGTTTCACTCCCACCACACTCGCCGCAACGCAAGCTCCTGCTAAACAATCTAAGAAGTGATTGTCTGGTTTGTGCGGGTACAGTTTCCATTCGTCAACCGCCCTGCCCCTACCCTCTGTCTTTACCAAGTATTCTGCGTGCATCTGATCGGCGAGCATCTGGTGTACCGCAGGCTTCGCTTTGAAGAGACTTACATTGCCCGCATCGCCGAACGCCTGAGTTAATCGTGCATGTATAAATGACTTATAGAAGTTTGAATCGAAAAGGATGTGCCTGACAACACGTTTTCCTTTTACGCTCGGCATCCTCCAGTTATATCCAGTCCGTTCACCCTTTTTCTTTGCATACTCATTGAAAGGCTTTGCGGATGCACCGACGTACCTACCATGAGCAGGCATGATCTTGCCACGATGAATGGTGTTCCGGCAATACTGATGAACGAGGTCGGTCGTAGCTCCCCAGTTAGCGTCGATAAGCGTAAGGTCAACCATCATCTCTGCACCGTCATCTCTAAGCAGCGGAGTATTGTGAAGTCGGTCACACAGCGTTTGAAGTCCGGCGTATATCGAGCCTTCCATACCGCTTCCTGGCTTTGCTCGTGCCAATGTTTTCGTTGCTTGTTTGAGGGTGAAGTACCGTTGCTTCTGATCTGGGTATGTTCCGTAGTCTAGGACGTAGCCGGTGAAGTTGGTTTGCCAACCTATCACAGTGTAGTAGAGCAACCGTTCCTGAATATCAATGAAACAAGTAACCTTTTCAACGTCTTTCGGAATTTCGTTTTTCTTCAGGCCATTGATTTTCTTGCAGATTTCATCAGGCGTCAGAAGTGACGCTACGTTCTCCTGAACGATAGGTTCATTCTGGTACTCGGAGAAGAACGCCGCTTCATCTCTGAACCGTAAGTTGAACGCATGTTGCAATGCCGAGATTTCGTCAGGATTCTTTCGAGCTTCCCATGCGACTACGCTGCCAGCGTCCATTTCCTTTTGGTTCTCTGCGTAGAACGCCGTTGCCTTGCTTCCATCTCCCTCCGCACGGAAGTCGTCCGAACGAATTTCGTTGTATTCATTCCATAGCTTTTGGTTCTTAGGCCATTGATAAACCATCTTTGTCCGTTCACCCTGCCACTCAGCGTGTTTCTCACGATCCAGAATAGCGTCAGCCATGTCATTCTGCCGAATTACTGTACAAGGCATAATTCCAGACATCTTTTTGCCAGGCCCGGTAAGTCCGAGAATGTCAGCGGCTAAGATGTTTTCTCGTGTTCTGCATTGTGAAGGACTGCGAGCCGATTCAGATGTTTGGGGATCGTCAATAATCGTGAAGTCTGGACGCACTGACTTTCCGTCAGGCCGTTTGAACTTCATTCCACGGATTCGTCCGGTAATCCCTGCACACTTAATTATTGCTCCCGCCGCCTTTGAGCGTGGGATGTTAGGCATTACGATTTCTTTAGCTGTCCAGTTAATGTGAGTTCGCTTGCCTTTGAACAACTGGCCGTTTGCACGTTGCATAATGCCGTCTAATCGTTCAACGGGGTAACAGACTTCAGGGAAATCGGCATACAACAACTCGTTAGATTCTATCTCGGCCTTGATACTGTCTAGCATTTGCGTCGCAGCGTCCTCAGATGCCCCTATGAGGCAAATGAACTGCCGATGCCCATAAAGTATTGACCACAACGCTGCCGTCTCACAGAGGCTTGTCTTGCCGCTACCACGGGGCATCGCCATAGCAAACAAACCACCATCAAGTACAGCAGTCTCAATCTTACCGATGACCATTTCGTGATCTTTCGACCACTTCATGTTGAACACATCTTTGAAGTAGGTATCGCAGAATTTACGAAACGATTTAGCACACGAGGATTTCCGTCTACCCGATTTAACTTTAGGCAATGGAGAAATGTCACGACCGGCCACTGATTGCGCAGCCGTGCGCGCTCGCATTGTTTCACGATGTTTTTCGTAATTAGCAGTAATCAGCTAACTGTAAATTTCTGCGGGTTGGTAAAGCTGTAGTTGGTTGCCTCAGACCATGAGTAAAAAGTCCCAGCGTCCAAATAAAGCGTTGGAGTAACCCCGCTTGTTGTTGTGATGACCGGCCCAGCTACCGTAGCTTGCCCCGCTAGATCGGTCGTTACATATACTGTTGCTTCTGGGACAGGATTCCCAGTTGAATCAGTTACAGTGAGAGTGATTTGGTTAGCACCCGAACCAATGCCGGATGTAGTCTTCGGTTTATAGACGGGAAAGAAGAACTCTTCTATTCCCTTTCGTGTTGTGTCGCCATCGGAGTAGGTAAACTCAATGCGGGCGACTCTGTTTTGTGTTTTTGTATCTTCTAGTTCACCGACGGCAACAGTGTCGGCAGAATCAAGTTCGAGAACATAGTTACCAGCAGTAAATGTCCCGCCGTTAACGCCGTTAACATCCTGCTCATCCCGTGAGTTGATAATTGCACCCGTAGTCTCATCGAAGAGGGTTAGCTTCAATGTAGTAACGCTAGTGATTGTATTGCCCTCTGTCCCTTTAAGAGTTCCGGTTAGATTACAGCTTTCTCCGGCTTCGACGGTTACATATTCGCCAGCGGCGTTTTTGAGTTGAGTTGCCATTATTCTTCCTTGCTTGAGACGATTGTAGAAGTTGCCGAAGGGGTTTTAATAGATGCTGATCCGACAGACGGAATCCGTATCATTGGATCGGTGATGTACAAAATGCCGTAGGGCGTAATCGGGAGGATAGATGCCGATACGACAATAACAGCCGCCGATGGGGTCACGGTAGTATCACTCGTGATTGTTGGGGACTGTGCTGTTGCTACAGCCGCTGCGACGATGCCTGATAATGTTATTCCGCTTGTTATCGTTGGCGACGTTCCAGTAGCAACTGTTGCGGCCACAGACGGTGTTATTGTCCCGCCGCTGGTGATTGTTGGAGAAGTAGCTGAAGCGACCACAACGCTAACTGATGGCGTTACCGTCCCACCGCTTGTAATTGTGGGAGATGTTCCAGTCGCTATCGTGATAGCAGACGCTGGCGTGACTGTATCTCCACTTTCGCCTTCGGTTACTGATGGGTCTGTTCCAGTGGCTATTGCGACAGCAGACGCAGGGGAAACCGTGCCTCCGCTAGTGACTGTTGGCGAAGTACCCGTTGCGACAGATACGGCAACCGCTGGTGTTAGTGTCCCGCCACTAGTTATAGTTGGTGAAGTTCCGGTAGTTATTGCTACTGCAACAGCCGGTGTTACTGTACCACCGGACGTAACCGTGGGTGACTGCCCCGTGGCGAGACTTACCGCTACGGCGGGTGTTAACGTCTGGCCGCTTGTAATGGTTGGAGCTTGCCCTGTAGCTACCGACACGGCAACAGCAGGGGTTAAGGTAATGCCACTTGTGAGAGACGGCGATGTACCCGTGGCTATTGTCTGAGCCGCCGCAGGTGTAACTGTAGTTCCTGTTGGGATCGGCTGGAAAGCACCCATTGACCAGGCAGAGTCACTAGATCGGTCACGTCCAGTGATGTCGATGTTCACGCCGCCGGTCGTACCTAGATCAACGCCAGCATCAATAGGGGACGCCCCTGACGCTAATGAAAAGTCGGGTGGCGAAGCATCGTAATCTTCAAACACAGCCGTGGTTAGACTTGTTAAGTCATCCGCCCCACCCGTCGCAGTCGCGAAATCGCTGCCATTAAAATTTGAGTCGCTTGAATAATCGTAAGCAAAATCTTCCGCACCCGTTGAGGTGGTCATGATAGCCAGATTGTTTTTTAACTGCATCTCTTCCGTACTGCCGCCGTAAAATGCAAATGCGTTTTTGGAACTCCGGCCTGTTCGAATTAGATACAGTGTGTTGTTCCAAATGTACGTAGGGTAGGTACTACTTGTTAGAATTCCTTTCACTCGGTCATCCGAATCGTCAATATCATAAATGAGATTGTTGTGAATGTAACGAGTATCGCTGGAATCGTTACCTCCGTTAACAACGATTGCAACAGGGGCAGAACCGACTAAATCGTAAATTATGTTTTTGCTGAAAATTACAGTCGTATAAGCACTCGTATCGATTACGCAAGCTCTGTTATTTGAATTCGATCCAGCGGCCATGTCGAACTCTAAATATTCAACGGTGCAGTTATTGTCGTTCACCGTACACACCGCAGTATTACCGCCGGTGTAGCGTATCTTTACTCCGCTTCCAGCCGTCCCGTCGTGCCGCTGACCAGCGGGGGCTGTGAGTTTTACAGCCGACAACCCGATACTGCTTGAACCGTTTATTGTGAATGTTTCGTTGAAGTTGGAATCTTTGTAGCAATTGCCTGTCGCGCTATCAGAGCTTGAGTAAAGCGTTGTGTCGTCGAAGTTCGTTTCCCAAGTCGTGATCGTCGAATACGTTCGCTTGAATGTACCAGACGCCTGACCAAAACTTTCGTTATAGAGATCGCACGGTGAAGTGTCACCATAAGAGCCATCGTCTGTCAGGTATTTCAACTCAAGTGATGAGCCATCAATGTCCGTAACTAGATATGTGTATGTAGCAAAAGAGGTCGCATCCGTAAAACTAACGCTATCCCCGATACTCACACCAGACGGTGCGGAAGGAAACGCAACGGTATAAGGAGAACTTGATCCTGAACACGAACTGGGAGTTCCGGTTGTAATCGAAGAATCTGTTCCAATTGAAGTTATGACTTCGGCCATTAGGATTCCTTGTCAACGATACAGGCATCTACGTGCGGAATATCTTCTGACGTTCTAACATCCGTCATTTGTGTGCGTGCAATATCCGGTTGAATTCCCAGAGTTTCCGACAAATCCCAGTACGGGACTTTGAAGCGTCGCCTGGCTAAAACCGTTGTTGTTGGTTCGTCGCCATCCATCGTAGTTTCGACGGATTCTGAACGAAATTCGTCAACCGTAGGGTCGGAAAGCAACACATCAACCGTGCCGCTTTCTGTTACCTGCTTACCTGTCATCGTTATAGGCAAGAACAACCGCTTTTCAATTTCAGTAACCGGCCACGTTGAATAATCTTCACGGAGATAGTCTGAGCAGTTTTCTAAGACATCCCAAACGTCCTCCGCATCAAGGTTGGAACGCAATGTTCCGTACCAGTGAGTCACAGACGTTACCCCAAACAGCATATGCTCAGAGTTCATTAATCGACGCAAAATGTAGTCAACAAAGTTACCAGCGGGATTCGTTACTTCACCCGTTATTAGGTCGGTCTGAGTGAGAGTATCGTTATCAAACGCAAACTTATATTGATGCGTCACCGCAAGAACTTTGTCTAACGCCGTATCAGGAGTGCGCAGGCCACTAACTGCGTCCAGCGGAAAACGCTGAACGCTTGTTAGAGTCTGTGCATGGGCTAGACGGATACGATTGAGACTAAACGCCTCAACGATGTCGCCGTCTGTATACCCATTTTGAGTGGACGTTGCTATTAACGCTTCCATTACGCAGGTGCGTTCAGATCAACTTCACAACCAGTCAATTTCAAAAACTGCCCGTTAGTAAGAGTTCTTACCTCACCGAGGTCAAACCACGCAACAATCGTATCACTAGATGCTGTACCATCGGCTAAGACAGCGTACCTAGCACCAGTGCCTGATGCAGGGAATGTTCCTGTCGCATCCCACTGTTGGTCGTCGATGACTGCTTTAGCTCCTGGCGTTCCACCAACGTCTGTGACAGTTATCGCACTGTAGGCAATAGATTTACCACCCGCTGTATAGCCAGCCCCTGTAGGCAATTCAGTGACGCCTGCGAGCGTCGTCAGGTCACGATCCACGCCAGATGTGTCGCTAATTAAAATTAGGTGGTAGTCAGCGGCAACTGTGCTACCTTTGAATGAATTGTTTAGCAAGATAGTCTTGCCAGCGTCGGTAACTCCAGATGCCATGTCTATTCCTTCGTGTAAGGCCAAAAAAAAACGGGCATCAGAGAAGATGCCCGTTCAACGGATTCAAGGTTTGTCGTTCGACGACTTCTTTAATTTTGAGGAATCTGGAAAATCCTGTAAACACGTTTTTCTTTGTTTGAAGATAGCAATTTCCTGCGGAGCTTCCACAGACACAGAAACAGTCGTACCAGCAACTCGCTCTACTTCAAGAAACGCAGAGCCTAGCACCAGCTTATCACCAGCCTTCAGCCTTAATTTTAGAGGCATAGCATTTTAGCCTTCATCGGGCTTATAGCGACCTTATCGTATCCGTAGATCAGATCAGGAAGAATTCGTTCGTATAATTCGACTAGCCGATCATAGCCCAACGCTCTAAACTGTTTGTCCCAATTGAGTGGCTCAAACTCAGTTTCATGAATCTTAGGAACTCTTGTCATAAACTGCTTCAAGTCTTTGCGGATTGATTCGCTGTGTAGAAAGTAATCAAACCGGATACCGCCGCACCAATGATTTATCGTGAATTCGTGTTCCCATCCCATCCGGTGAAGGTGGTCATTGTACTCAACGAACTCATAAGGTCTTACGGTCGATGGCTGATGCGTCCTTAAATACTTTTGGTATAGAGAAAGCATCCTTGTGTATGGGTTACGGACCAATAACGCACGCTTATAGCTTTTGAACTCGTTTGGAACTACGGTCGTGTGACTTGTGCCGATTGCATCTGAGTTTGTACCTAATACCCAGTATGCCCCCGTCATGTCGCACAGAGCCTCATGCAGAGGCAGGCTACATGTATTCGGCGGCGTGAAGATTACCACTTCATATTTTTTTAGCACAATCATTTATGTAGCTCACTATTTCTGATCCGAGGTATTCGGCAACCTGGGGGACGACGGCGTTTCCGATTGCGGTGATTCTGTCCATGCGTTTGGGAAACCCATTAGAAATTCGGGGAACGCTGGGTTCATTTGCCCAGAAACCTTTTCGATTGCGGCCAAAGAACATGCCAAGCGTTTCTTGTCTACAAATCGCACGAGGCTTGTCCACTTCCCTGTATCCTTGTAATCCCGACAAGTCGGCGTGGGCCAGTAAGAAAAACCTTTCACGTTTATGTGGTGCGCCAACTGAGGAAGCTGGGAAGCAGTGACTTTCCATCCGTCTGAAGTGCGGGTTGTCGTCACGCAAACCGATTTCGGCCAAGTGTCGGAATACGTCATCTGCTCCTCGATGAAGGATTGCTGGGACGTTTTCCAGTAGTATCCACCGTGGTCGGATGAGGTCAATGATGCGAAGCAACTCATAAAATAATCCAGAGCGTTCGCCGGTTAGCCCACCGCCTTTACCAGCAATTGATATGTCCTGACAGGGAAAGCCGCCGACCAAAATGTCGCACGACCAGTCCCCTTCAGGTGGAAATGTTCTTACGTCTCTCCAGCGTTTAACATCCGGCCAGTGTTTCTCAAGGACCTTTGTCGGAAAGTCCTCAATTTCCACTTGCCATTTCGTCTCGAAAAAACCAGTTGCTTCCAGCCCCAATTCCAAGCCTCCGATGCCTGAAAAACAGCTACCGATTTGTAACTTTCTCATTCGCTATCGTTTAATAAAGTCCGTAGGTTGTCAGCGAAGCCAGCAAACTCGTCTTGATGAATATGCAACCAGACTTCCTCATGAAATTCTTTGCTGTCGATAGTAATAACAATCGAGTCAAAGATACCGCTGTTAGTAACTTCGATGTCGAAATGCGGTTCGGCCTTTTCGCTTGGGATAAAAAACTCGTGTCTAATATTCTTGCTATATGCCGTCATTGTTTGCCCCGTATAAGGTTTGCCGTGAAAGCGAAGACGACGAATATCGGTATCGCTGGCCACGGTGGTAATAAAATAGTAAGTAAGATTGCTATGAGGCTGAACTCAGGACGGTTTTCGTCGAGTTTTGCCAAATAGAACGTGCTTCCAAAATCCAATCAGGCCGACTTCCCTCATCCCGATTGCTTTTAACTGTGGTTTAAGTTGTTGAAAGGTTTTAATCGTGTTAGTGCGAATCATGCAGCGTTCACGATTGTTAGGGTTTATGAATCTAGCTCTCATCGATCTGTCTTTCGAAAGGTGGTAGGTAAATGCGCCACTAAGGTTTCATTTCGTTTGCGGTCGGAGTTGTTGATGTCGTAATGCTCGCCCGTATCAATGTTTCTTACACGTTGCCGAGATACACGCTCTATGCGTTTTGCCAGAACGAGACAATGCAACGCGCGACTCACTGTAGATTTAGACACGTTCGTTCGATTTACAATATCGATTGCAGTGAACGGTACATCGGGTAACACTTCAAACACCCGATCAACTGTTTTCTGACTTACGCCGCCAACCATTCCAATTACACTCATTTGAATTTCCTCTTTGCGTACTCGGCGATTAACAAAGCATCTGCTAATGCGTGGGTCATCGGATCAATTAGTGGAAACAACTCTTGAGCCTTTGCCTTATGCTTGTTCTTCTTTTTCGTTTTAGAAATCTTACGGTTTGTCAGTCCGAACTCTTTTTGCCAAACAGTCGGCGTAACTGTCTCAAAGGGTATGTAGCAAGCGATCAACATCGCCCGTAACATTCCGTAGTTCTGTCCGAAGGTAAACATGCTCCGAGCCGAGTTCCCTGGCATACTATGAACCTCTTCAATCAGACAGAACGAGTCGTCGCCGGTATCGTTATATTTGATGTCGTCGAGCAACTTTTTAACGTCCTTCTCCGTAGCTGGCATACGCCATGCGCTGACTTTGCCAGACTCTATGCAGGCGAACCCACCATTGATTCCTGGATCTATTCCTATGAATTGCATGTGGTGTCTCTCTTTACTCGTATTCGACGCCCTATAAAGTTCGAAATCTGGTTAGCGTTACAGTTCGTTCTGCCGTGCTGATGGTGATATGCCCTATGGCAGTCATTGCACAACGCTATCCCATTTGTTGGTTCTTTTCGGAGATTTGGATGCCAAGCGTACGGGTAGATGTGGTGAGCTTCTAGGCGATCTGTCGTTCCGCACCGCTGACAACATTCATCACGTTTGAGAACTGCCTGCGTCCACTTGTAATTATCTCTGTCGAACGCTCTATGCTTACGCTGCTCGTCGGTAAGATCAGGGTTGTAAGACGGGTGGTTCTCTCCCTTGCGTTCTGCTGAACGAATGGCTATCAAACAACCACAACTCTTTACTTGCTTCCGATTGGATTCACGAAGAAAATTTGAACGGACGGTTGTTGTTTCACCACAATCACACACGCATAACCAGACTGGTTGCGTACCGTCTTTTGTCTTTGTCTTTGCTGTTACTCGCACTTCCTTAACGAGAGTAAGCATCCCGCTTCGGTCGCCTGGTTTAAGCTGTTCACTGCTATGTCGGATTCCACGTTTCGATGAACATCCGCAATGAGTTTTTGAACCATTACGCAGTTCTGCTCCGCAAGCGACGATTCGTTTACCGCAGTCACATACACAATTCCAGTGCCATGTTGCTTTATCGTTCGGAGCGCGACTTTCGACAAGTAACATCCCATATCTCTTACCGACCATATCTTTGCCGAGATGTTGTCTGTTCCAACGGTTACACCCACACGAGGTATTGCCGCCAACAAATAATCGTTTTGCAGGTACTTCGCATTGGTCGCCGCAAACATGGCAGAGGCAAACGTAGATGGTCGAGCCGTTCTTGCATTTGTCTGTCGGATAAAGAACTTCTAGCTTTCCATACCACTGTCCGCTTTTGTCGTTAAACAATGCGCGCGTTCGTTTTGTTATGACGTTACACATTGCAACCTCCCGACTCTAGCTCGGCAATCTGGTCACGCAGCGTAGACGCCGCTTCAGAAAGCCCATCACCATTGCGTTGGTATTCTTTCAGCCGACTGTACAAGTCGTGAGAGCGAGCCTTCTCAGCCTTCTCAGCGGCACTAAGCTCTCTCTTTGGTTGCGGGGGCTGTGTGTAGTTATCGCCCCAGTTGTGTTGCTCTTCTAAAATCTGGGTAATTGTGCCGTCACGTAAGAACCAGTCGAAGTTCGGTTTGAACGAACCATCCTTCCAGCAATTGAGAGGGAACTTGCTAATAGCCTCCAGAGCATCATCAAACCAGTTAGGATCGGTGTTAATGTAATTCCAGATGACCTCTTTACGGCCAGCCGATAGAGTTCGGCACTTGGCAACCTGTGGGGCTTTGTTCCATTTTTCAACAATTAGAGAGAGATCACGATTTTCAATCGTATTCTCTCTATACTCTTCTTTACTCTTCTTTACTTTACTAAGGTCTACAGGTTGTGACTCCGGTGTGACAGGTTGTGACACAGGTGTGACATCGTGTGACACGGGTGTGACAACTTGTGACTTACGTGTTTTACGTTGACGGTAACGGTCCTTTATGTATTTAGGTGCGTGATCGAACCAATCGTGTACCTGCAATCGGCTTTCTTCACAGACATCTAAGAACCCAGCTTCTACCAAACCGGAGATAAGTTTGTCAGCATCGCCCAGATACCCGATCCAGTATGCGATTAGGTCGTTGCTATGCCGTCCGATACCGCCATCACAGGCGTTTACAGCCGCAAAGTGCCAGACGCACTCCAAGATGCCAACCGCTTCATACTTGTTAACCTTGAGTATTCGCTGGAGGTCTACGGTTTTTGCGTGGATGAATCCATCGTGTAACATTGATCGTCCTTGAAAAATGCCGGTCGGGAAGTTCGGAGGGCAACCCGACCGGCTAGCTAGGAGGGAAAAGGGTGGGTTAGGCCGAAGCCAAATTTCCCTCCGACACAGGAGACTCGAAGTTGTCAACGAGTTCAGAGAACTCAGCATTTGACACAACTGGGTTTTGTTGCTTCATGTCAATCTCAACGTCCGTTTGAATAGGCACACAACCGCTTCTAAGGAGTCCTGAAAGTACCGTTTTCTTACACATTTGCTCTTCAGCAGTATTCCACGGACTATGCTTGCTATTTGCCCCTTTGCTGTACTGCGCTTTATGACGGTCTAAAGCAGATGAATCCATCACTTGCAGATTGACTTCACCGTTAGTTAGTTTGATAGCGGCGACAGCATGAGTGATAGGTTGCTCAGAACGAGTAGCTGAATCACATGGTCGGTGTCGCTCAAAAGACTCAATGCCGGTTGAATACTCAAAATCGTCACCTTCCCGCACAACATATGTAACGATCTTTGATATCTCGCCACTTCTCCTGGCAAGTTCAACTAATCCCTTGTAGCCAATCTGAAGTTTTGCCTCTTGTCCGTAACGGATGAGGTAACATTCACCCATCATGCCGTCTGGCTTGAGTCCGAGTTTCACAATGCTTGCGATAGCACGCCAGATACTGTCGGCTCGACAGTTCAGAAGGTCGGGTGTTTCTTTAAAGAGGCTTATCAAAAGCCCCTTAATATATTCCGAATGTTCACTCGTTTGTAACGAGGGCGGGAACAACCGCTGCCACCGATCTTGTGTTTCAGTTAATTTCGTTTCAATCGTAGCTAGATTAAACTCTAGCGTTTTGTCGTCGGCCATATTCGCCCTCCATCGTTGTTAAAAAATGCTCAAACTCTCGAATCCAATTTTCCGTTGCGTTCTTAAACCGATTTACTCTGTGTAGATAAATCAACAAATCATTCATTTCACGCATCTTTAGCCACCGGCCATCGACGCACATATCTTTGACGCAACGTTTGTAGAGTTGTTTGCCTTTAACAAAGCCCTCCCAATTAGCCCTGTCTTTCGACAACTCCACTTCTAAATCGTTTTTACTTAGGATGTACATCCATTTCTCCGCATAACTGCGTTAAGCTCCCACAGAAGCTCCCGCTTTTGAGTCGCTGATAAGTCGCTCTTATGAATTCGCTCGGGGTTCAGACGAGTCCAGCAGGCTAGACAGCCTTTTGTTTTGCAGAGTCCACCGCATCGTGGGCATCGCCATTTTTTGGACGGCTGTGCTAACGGGTTGTTCCATCCTCTGACTGTCATCTATGCCTCAAAGCGAAAGTAAATCAGGTAGTTTTTGATTGCCGCAATTGCGTCGATGTCTTCAGCGTCTCTTGCCGGAAACACCGCTAACAATCTGTATTGCCGATGCGATCCGTTGTTTAGAACGTGATAAAGCCGTATGTGGTAATCACGCCGGAAATACGTAATCTCAAAGTTCTTCAGGTCTTCGGGGTTCTGCATCGGCGACCAACTTTATAGCGAAGTCGAGGTATTGTTTTGCTTTCCGCAAATCCTCAATTTGTGCGCCCAGCGTTTCGTGTTTCTTGTCGTAGCGATAACAATATTTATGTACATTGAATAACGCTGCTATTACCCCAGCCTCCCGACCCCGCATACGCCAGAAGGCTTCAAAACATTCAAGGCTGTCTGAATTCTGGTAATGCGAGGGTTGAGAAACGGGGTCGCTCATTCAGTCGAGTCCTCCCCGATCTGATTAACGAACGAAATTAAGTCCTCGTGCGTCGTGCAGCGAACGCCACCTAACTTGTAAGTTTTGAGGAATACGCCGTTGACGCCATCACGCCACCAGGTATTCATCGTTTGAAGTGACGGATTTGTGGGAAGCCGCAAGTCACGCAGGGGGACTAAATCACTAATGTTGTTAAGATTGGTCATCGTCGGTTGCTACTTCTTCTGCTTTCTTCTTTGCTGGTTTACGTTTTGGTTTCGCTTTCGCTTTTGGAGCTTCAGCTTTGGCGTTCGGGTCAACAGCCCCAATCCAAGTGACTCTCCATCGGTCGCCGACTTTGCTAACGGCGTAAGCCTTGTTCTCTTCGGCGTGTGCGGAAGCCTCTTCTTTGGTTGCAAAAAACTTCTGTTGCATGATCTCTCCTATCGAGGGTGATGCGGTTTCGTGTAGTGGGTAAAAGCGAGTTTCCCCGTAATGTTGCATTTGCGTTTATCGCCCCGAATGATTCGTCCGCTGTTGACGAGCGTTGATAGCCGTTTGCCGATTTGACCTCGCTCGTATCCGTTACGCTTTTCGAGTTCTGCCGAAGTTGAACCAGGCGACATTAACACTAGGTTTAATGCCGTTAGTTCCATCTTTCCCAACTGACCCGTAGCCGCTAATTCTCTAGCGGCAATTAAAGACGTTTCAGGATCGGAATTCCGAGCCAAGACGTGCGGTTGTGTAAACAAATCCATCTGTCCCTCCTAACATTTGGTTTAGCTCTTGAAGAGCTTGTTCCTGTTGAGCAGAAATACGTTTAGGACGCTCTGAAAGAGATTCGAGCTTTTGAATAGTGGTATAGACTCGCTGACCGACTTTCGTGTAATCTAGTCTGCCTGAAGCCACCCATCTGCGAATTGTGCGCTCGCTAACCTTTAGGAGGTTAGCCGCTTCTCGTATCGTGAGAAGCTCGTCCGTGAGCTTTATACCGTCCATGTATAGTTCCACTTGGTTCTACGTGTTTCCTTGTGGAATTTGGTTCTACTCGATCATTTGACGTTTTCAATAGTTTTTTGGTCAAATTTATTTCAAATTATGTAGAATCAGTACATACCACTCATTTACAGCAAAAAATAAGGTGGTAAAAAATTGGATATAGATAAACGGGTGTTTATTAGTTTGAGAAAACAATGCCGAAACTATCCACTAAAAAATACAGCCAAGCAGACTTAGTCGAAGTAGCAAAGCGAATAAAACGCCAGGCGACTGAGCTAGAGCGTGTAGCCCAATTTCTGGAAGAGCGAGATATTGAATCGGTGATAATCAATTACGGGGCTGGCGTCACAGCGGCTCTGCACAAGATAAGCCTCTTTATCAGCGATGCCGACAGAGCGACCCTTGATGAGATGATGGAGTAAGTTTAAGCCGGAGTGGTGGAATTGGCAGACACGCTTGATTTAGGATCAAGTGCAGCAATGCGTGCAGGTTCAAGTCCTGTCTCCGGTACTTTCAAAATAAGTTGACAACAAATGACAACAAATTCTGTCATAAGTTGTCATAAGTTGTCATACCGGCCATTTTCGATGACGATAACAATAGTAGTTTAAGACTGTAAAACAAGGGGTCTTAGGCCACTTCTTAAAAACGTCACTATGGAACACGGGGATTTTAGGAGAAACCGCCTCTCATAGTGACACGTGGTTACACGTGGTCTTCTCAAATGCCTTGTTTTATAGTATAATGAAGCCATATGGAGTTATTTGGGTTCGGTAAAAAGACACCGAAAACACTCCAAATGACAACAATCTGACAACATTTTGCTATGAGGGCGCGTGAAATGAGTGAGTTCAAGGTACGTTATCCGGTCAATCTAAAGTACAAAAAGAAGAAGGATGGGAGAGCTTACACCTCCTACGATACCTTCAATGCAGTTGGCGACCGGAAGGTCAAGTTCAAGTATTTCGGCAAGCACGGCACACCGGAGAGTAAGCAGAAGTTTTCCGATTTTGTGCAGGCTATTCAAAGCCAGAAGCCAATTGAGAATAATGGACTCTACCATTACATCGTCGGCGAAGCCGTTCGGGACTGGTTAACGTTTGAAAGCGTTTACGGCTGGACGCAGACCGTGGCCGGATTCTTTACACCCTATCGCACGATGGACGCAAGCAAGTTCACCGGCGAACACTTCCGTGAGATCGTTGAGGCGATTTGTAAAGAAGCCGTCAAGACTCAACGGTGGAATATCACAACCGTGCGTAAGATCATTGCTAGTTGCCGTGATTTGGTCAAATACGGCGAAGTTCGCAGAATCTTCCCCAGAGGGCTAATTAGCGAAGTCGGGATGAGTCAGTACAACCGGATCGTCAAGAAATACCGTGACCGCATCCGTGATCCCCGTGAAATGGCTACGCCTGGTGATTTCGAGATCGAAAAGGTATGCGAAGCCACCAATCCGACCCTGCGAACTATGATTATCATTGCAAACCAAACAGGGATGCGTCCGTCGGAGCTTGCCAAGCTCAATAAGCAGGAAATCAATACTGCCACTTGGGAATATATCCCCAAAAAGCACAAAACGGCTGGCAAAGGCCATACCCGAAACGTGTTTCTTAACGAAATCTGTATTGAAGCACTCGAAAAGCTACAGGACGTACGCCCAGACGCCGGTAATGACTACTACTTCACTGTCCGAGAGGCACGGGCTTTCAACGATTGGAAGAAGTATCAGGAGAAGTTTACTCCCGCTACGCTTAAACTCTTAGCCGGAACGAAGAATCATTGTGAAGTCGGAAGGATACTCGGTGTTAGGAGACAGACCGTTTATAACTGGCGAAACCAGACGAAGGAACACAAAAAGACACTCTTCAGTCTGTGGAAGAATATGAAGATGCGCGGATCGGAGTTGTTTACGGCTGACAAGTTTTACAAACACATGGAGAGAGCGTGCCGACTGGCAGGAATCAAGAACTTCTGCCCGTATAGTTTCCGTCATAAGGTCGGTCAGGAAGTGCGTGACCAGTTCGGAATTGAAGCCGCTTCAGCAATCCTCGGACACAAACAACTCAACACCACAGAGATATATGCTAAAAAGGCCGCCGTGCTGGCGCAGAATATTTCAGAACTTCGAGCATTATCAGCCGGTGGCGAAAACGAGTGACCAAACGTGTCATTGTCATTCCCCACACTACAAAGCGTGCGGAGTGTATTGAAAAAGCGACAAAGAATTAGTTTTACTTGGTTCTACGTGGCGGTTAAAGTGTAACTACCTTCCTCCGGAATGAGATTGGACAATGTGGGTGGGAAAGTTGAAGAAGATGAAGAAAACTCAAGAAGAAGAGTTGAAGATCAACATCGAATTGGAAAAAGAAGAAGCCGAACTTCTGAGTGAGGCGTTAGGTCATTGTTACCGCATGTTCGCAGGTAACGACAGAAGCTTCGATGAAATGCTGATCGATGTAAGTCGTAAAATTCGAGATCAAAATTATATTCGGGAAACGAATATTGTTTAAAAAATAGGTTTGCACTTGCGCGTGTAATGGTGGGTATGCCTACCAACATCACGCGCAAAGATGCAACCGCTTCTACACCAACCTTTGCAGAGCAAATGGTTACCAAACTACAGGCTGAGATACTCGCCGGTAGCGGTGGTGTACGTTCTACGTCTATCGACGGCATGACAATCAACGTCAGCCGCCGTGACCTGCTGAAGGAACTTACACATTGGCAAAAGGTCGTTGCGCGTCAAAAGGGAACTCGCCCTACCGCCCTCACGATTGACCTATCTAATGCCGCAACCGACATCGACTGATTCGGCTAAGGCCGATCCGACTAAGCTCGACTATGACGCCGCTAATACCTCCACCAAGAGGTACAGCCCGCCTACGCGCTTGAAATCTACTGACCAGTTGCTCACGCCGACAAAGCGTAAACAGCTAATCAGTAACGCCAGGGATTTACAGCAGAACTTTACTGCCGCTGCGTGGGCAATCAGCCTGCACCTCGATTACGTCTCACGCTTTACCTTTGAGCCATCTACCGGCGATGAAGGTTTAGACCGTGACCTTCAGGCACTCATGGACTGGTATCAACGTCCAGAAAACTGCGATGTGTCAGGCCGACACACCCTATCTCGCATGATACGCATGTGCGAAGAGCGTAGAACGGTCGATGGCGATGTCTTTTTAATCAAACTGCGTAACGGCAAGCTCCAGCCGATTGAAGCAGACCGAATCAAAAACCCCGACAAGGTTCTAGACGACCGATGGATACACGGAGTTCGTGTATCCGACGGTGGTCGTCCAGAGCGATACGCCGTTTGGCGTCGTGATGGTTCAGGCGGCTACGATTACGAACGCTCTATTGCCGCACGCAACGTCTACCAACTCGGATACTACGACCGCTTCGACCAGATTCGTGGCGTGTCACCTCTTGCTCCAGCAATCAATACTTTTCGTGACCTGTATGAGTCCTATGATTATGCTCTTGCGAAGCTCAAGGTTTCACAAATGTTTGGGTTGGTGTTGAGCCGTGAAAGTTCCGATGGTTGGGGAGATGTCACCAAAGACGACAGCGTCACCGGAGGCTATAAGGTCGATTTTGGTAAAGGTCCGGTCATGCTCGATCTTGACCCAGGCGACCATGCTGAAATCTTGGAAAGCAAAAACCCGTCTAACGAGTTCCAGACGTTTAGCGAACAGATGACGGCACTTGCCCTTAAAAGTCTCAGCATCCCGATGAGTTTCTTTGACACGAGCCGAACAAACTTCTTCGGTTCTCGTGCCGGTCACATTTTGTACGA
>Ga0209404_10001096_pt1 | contig 19244 bp, 14 predicted proteins | sample TroAtlMetagenome_2_FD_187447 | JGI IMG/M metagenome (GOLD analysis project Ga0209404, IMG submission 187447) | Marine eukaryotic phytoplankton communities from Atlantic Ocean - Tropical Atlantic ANT8 Metagenome (SPAdes) (version 2) | ecosystem: Environmental > Aquatic > Marine > Oceanic...
AGAGGTAATCCTGATGCGGTTTTTTTTGTTTTTAAAACTCACTAAATTATTGATATTTATCAAAATTATGGTAATTATATACCACTTTCTTAGTGTCAGTTAAAATAAGAGTGCAGTACTAAACAAAAATGAAGAGTCAATACATGCGAATACAGGGCTATTTTGCATTGATTGTGATGTTGATGAATGGAATTAAGGATGACAGCTCTGGTCAACCGACTCATAGCCGCGCTGAGAAAGAGTCTAAGATGTTTCAAGACTTACTGGATTCCAAAAGATACGATGAACTCTTAGAAATTTCTCAGTCAATAGCACTCACTGTTGAGAAAGATGATATTCGATCTGCCTTATCATCATATTACGGAGGTGTGGCTTCCTTTAAAATGAGAAAATTTAAAGACTCGATTAAATTTTTTCAGAACTATAGGTCATCAGAAAGATTAGAGTCATTTGATGAGATGGCTGAATTTTATTGGGCATCAAATCTTCTTGAATTAGATTATAAAATTCCAGCTCTCAGGTCCTTGGATGAATTTATCAAAAAGTATCCCGATTCCTATTTTTATCCCGAGGTAATCTACCGCAGAGCGTCGATCCTTTTTTTACTCAACAAATTTGATGAATCTATTAAGAGTCTTGAGAAATTGAGCTCCTATAAAATTGGCTTAGATCTTAAAACTAGAATTCATTTATTAAAGGGTAAGTCTTTAATGAATCTTAGCAGGTTTGCAGAATCTGAAGCTGAATTTTTGAATGCTAAGATTTTTACTCAGCAGTCAGATCAACCTTACCTCAATGAAGCATTAAGCTATTTAGTGAAACTTTCTAACTTGCAATACCGATGGGATGATTCTGTTTCATATTATGGAGAGTTCAACGAAACTGCTAATTCAACTGTTCATAAGCTTAATGCTGCGGCATATGTAATGGGTTCGATGGAACAAATGGATAGAATTAATGAAGGTATTGAAGGGTTTGAGGATATTCTTATCACATTAAGTGTTCCGTTTTTACATGATTCATGTTATGAGGCGATGAGTATATATGCTGGATTTTTAATTAAGAAATATGGACATGAAAAAAGTATATCTAGGGTCGGGAATCTCATGTCTGAATCCAGTGGAAATGAATCGTTGATTGAGGGCCTTGCAATGATTGGTCTTGAGATTACCGAGCAAAAAATTCCGAAAAGATCTGAGGAGATTAGAGCTTATTATGAAAGTTTAGTGGATCGATTCAGTATGAATGGTCTTTCAAATAACTCCTTATTGAAGATTGCTAAATATTTTTCCACTACGAATTATGAAGTGGCTCAGGAGTACTATAATGAAGTATTGAAGAGGGAAGATTATGAATTTTCTTACTCTGCATTGCTTGGTCTTTTTAAACTTTATGATGCATATGAAGAAATTGAATTAATTGATTCTGTTAGCAGTGGTTTAAATTCTGTATTCAAAATTAATGGAATGAGTTTTCCTAGTTATCTCACTCCGCAAGATAGAGATATTATTGATAATATTATTGGTTCGAATTTATCTTCAGGTGACGAGGTTATTATAAAGGAATTAGATAAATTAGTTTTTCCAAAGAGATCTGCTATTCGAAAAATTTCGAAAGTTAATTGATGTGACCTAGTTGCAGCATTAAGGAGATGTGCTAAGTCTTTTTTTGGCCTTTGTATGCAAAATCTTTGCCTATGTGGAGATGTGATATTAGGTTGAAATTTATATAAATGTCAGCTTCTGAAGTTAGCTATAAAATTGGTAACGAAAGCCTCATTGAGGTGTTGCCCAATGCGTCGTCTCGTTTGCTAGGGCTTTTAGAGAAGCAAGGGAAAGCTGATTATGGTGCCCTGAGAGTGGCAGTTGTGGGAGGTGGGTGTTCTGGTCTTCAATACAAGATGGACTTGGTGGATGGTCCAGTTGAACGAGATATCATGGTAACATCAAATGAGGTTAGGGTGGTTATTGACCCTAAGAGTGCTCTTTTTGTATCTGGATCGCAGCTAGATTGGAGTGATGATCTTCAGAGTGGCGGTTTCAAGGTGTCCAATCCTAATGCTGAAGTTACTTGCTCCTGTGGGGAAAGTTTTTCAGCCTGATATTTAAATGCTTGTAGTTGATTTTTATAAGAAACTTTCCCAGAAACGTTGTTTGTCATTAGATTCCGAAGAATTACGATCCAAATTCCAAGAACTATCCAAAAAACAACATCCGGATGCAGGAGGGCATGAGGAGGGTTTTGCGCAGCTTAATCAAGCACATCAAATTTTGAGCAATCCAGCTTCCCGCATAGGGCATCTTTACGAGTTGATATTTGAGGACTCACTAAAATCTGACGGTTCGCTTTCACCTGAAGTTATGGATTTGTTTGGTGAAATTGGAAAAATAATATCATCTGCCGATTTATTCATAAAAAAAAAATCACAAACATTAAGCTCTATCGGGGAAGCTATGTTGTCTAAAGAATTAGCCCGAGTTCAATCTGATCTTTTTGAAGCGAGTGGTAAGGTTAGAAGTGCAAAATCTAAAATTATAGAATCATTTGCAGAGATAGACCGGTTACTTGATGCTGAGACGGGTTCCGCAAAGTTAAAAATGGAGATAAGCTTTAGGGATATTTCTTTTCTTTTAAAATGGGAAAAAGAAGTTATGCATCGAATGCAGTCCATTATTTGATTATTACATAAATAGAATGTCTGAAAAAATCTTAGGTATTGATCTTGGGACAACTAATTCGCTAGTAGGTGTTGTGGATTCAGGTTTTCCAATTCTTTTTGCAGATAGCGAAGGTTCTCGGATTACTCCATCAGTCGTCTGGTATTCGAAAGGTAACCCTCCTATTGTTGGTGAACCGGCTAGAAGAATGATGACGGTTAGTCCTAACGAAGTTGTCGCCTCAGTGAAAAGGAAAATAGGGAGTGGAGAAAAATGCAAAGTTGGAGATACGGAGTTGAGCCCTGAAGAGGTTTCGTCAGCGATTTTGTCTCATCTTCGTAATGTTGCTGAGGAGGCTTCTGGAGAAATATTTAGTAAGGCGGTTATTACGGTTCCCGCATATTTTAATGATTCTCAAAGAATATCCACAAAATCTGCAGCGGAGATGGCTGGTCTTGAAGTTGTAAGAATAATTAGTGAACCGACTGCAGCTGCCATTGCTTATGGGATGGATAAGATGGAGGATAAATCACGGATAGTCGTTTATGATTTTGGTGGTGGGACATTTGATGTTTCAATCCTTGAACTTAGTGAGGGCGTTTTTCATGTAATTTCAACCAGCGGTGATACTCAATTGGGAGGAGATGATATAGATATGGCTATTGCCGATTTTATTTATCATCAGGCCGAGGGAGGTTCTATAATTGAGGCAAGATCAGAAGTTAGAGCGTTATTTCTTGATGCTGGTAGAAAATGTAAAGAAGTACTTAGCTTAGAAAAAGAGTATGATATAAAAATTCCTTTTTATGATGGGACAAAAAGTTTCGAGGTTGTGTTTACCATTGATTTGTTGAATGAAATTTTAACTCCTATAATTGAGAAAACTATTGGTCATTGCAATAAGGCGCTCCTTGATTCGGAGTTTTCCAAAGAGGATATAGATTCAATCATATTAGTTGGAGGTAGTAGCCGGATCCCGCTAGTGCATGAGCAAGTCGAGTTGTTTTTCGGAAAAAAACCTGACCTTTCTCAAAATCCAGATGAGTCTGTTGCACTGGGTGCTGTCATTCATGGAGGCGTACTCTCTGGCTCTCTCAGAGAAGTCATTTTACTTGATGTTACGCCGTTGTCATTGGGGGTCGAAACTTTTGGTGGACTAATGAATGTGATTATTCCAAGAAACACAACGATTCCCGTAAAGAGAGGGGAGTTATTTACTAATGCGGTCGCTGAGCAGAAGGAAATGGCTATTAATGTTTTACAGGGGGAGAGAGAGATGGCTAAGGATAATTGGATGCTTGGCGAATTTGCGATTGAGTTTGATTCCTCCGCAAGGGGCGCGGCAAGAGTCGGAGTAGAATTTTCTTTAGATGCCGACGGGATTCTTACTGTTTTGGCTAGAGATACAATTACAGGTAAAGAAAAAGTTGTTGAGATCAAGAATTCAGCCGTTGATGTGGATGATGAGAGCGTGGAGAAAATGGTTGATGAATCAATCGAGCATGCTTTTGAGGATATGAATGAGCGTTTATTTGCAGAAGCAAAGATGAAAAGTGATGAACTTATTCCGGCTGTGGAGGAGGGGCTTAAAATGCTCGCCGAAGATTTATCTCTTCAAGAAATTGATGAAATAAAACTGAAGTTAAAGGATCTGAAGAAAGAGCTTAAAGGTAATTGTCCCAAATCTTTAAAGAGGGCTAATGATGATTTAGATAAAGCCACTGAGCCTCTCGCTGTGCTCATAATTGAGAAGGCTTTAAAAGATTAAGAATTACGCAATTCCTGTAAACATCATCAAGGGGCAAGAAGATGGTCTCCATCCGATGCAATCTTCAAGCGTATCAGATTCCTGCTTTCGCTTTTATCTATTAAATAAGAGTCTTATTCTTATGATAAATAGAGATGTCAGCATTCTAATTGCAGAGCTTAACTTTACTGTTGAACCTGGGCTTTCTTGCCAGTCTATGGGGATTTGTTTGAGTGTGTAACCTTTTCTAGTTAGTAATGCTGCAAGTTCAACGTCAAAGACAAACCGTCTTTCAGTTAATCTATGGCAAATTTCACGGTAAGCTTTTAGGGGGATGCATTTCATACCGCACTGAGTATCTTTAACAGGGATAAAGAAAACACATTTAACAATGATTCTGAACACATTGCCAAGGAGATTTCTGATTGCTGTTCTTTTAATGCTTTTACCTTCTTCGTTTACTCTAACTGACCATAGGCATATTTTCTTTTCAGCATTCTCTGAGGTGGCATCTTTAAGAAAGCGTAATGTTTCACTTGGGCTTATAGCCCCGTCTGCATCAACAAAGGCAACCCAATTGAAAGAGTTTTTGTTGGCGTAATCCCAGCCACTATAGATAGCACCACCTTTGCCTTGGTTCGTTTTGAGTAGGATTGGATCTAATAAAAAATTATAGTCTCCTTGTAGCTCTTTAATGAGCGATGTCATTAAGGATTCTTCCTTCTGGCCTGAGCCATCATCCACCGTTATGATAGATACCGGAATTTCAGAATTCTTAAAAATTTCGCATAGTCCATTAAGGAATTCGGGTAAGCGAGATCCCTCCTTGTAACAGGGGATGACTAATAAGATTTGTTTAGATTCTTTCGTTTTCTCTTTATTAGTTTCCAATTGGCCAGATTACTTTGTCTTGAAACGATAAATGCAGACGTGCTTGTAAGTCTCTCCAGGATTAAGGATTGATTCAGGAAAACCGTCTTGGTTAGGGCTGTCAGGATGCACTTGGGTTTCTAGGCAGAAAGCGTTTCTGTGATTGTAAACTTTATTCCCCTTACCAATATTTGAACCGTCTAGATAATTTCCTGTGTAAAATTGTATTCCAGGCTGATCAGTAAGAACCTCCATAATTCTACCTGTTTTAGGCTCGGTTACTCGGGCCGCCATATTGAGCGTTTTCCCTTGATCGTTTATTACCCAATTATGGTCGTAACCTATTCCAAATTCTATTTGCTGGTCTTTTGCTTCTATGCGCTTTCCAATTTTATGAGGAGATAGAAAGTCAAAAGGTGTTCCTTTAACAGGAGCTATCTTTCCAGTAGGAATTCCGCCGCCATCGGTTGGAACAAAATTGTCTGCGAAGAGCTCAACTTCATGATTGAGAATGTCGCCACTTCCTTCTCCAGCAAGATTAAAATAAGAATGATGAGTAAGGTTAATTGGTGTGGATTTGGTTGTGGTCGCTTTATATTCAATTTCTAACTCATTGTTATTTGTTAACCAATATGTGACAGCACAGTTCAAATCGCCTGGGTAACCTTCTTCTCCATCTTTACTTAGATATGTTAATGTAATTCCAGCCTTGCCAATGCCTGTAACTTCAGTGGCTTTCCAGACACGCTTATCAAATCCAACTTCTCCACCATGCAGATGATTGTCGCCATTGTTTGTAGCGAGCTGGTAAGTCTTACCAGCAATGTTGAATTGCCCTTTAGCTATTCTGTTGGCATACCGTCCGGTAATACAACCAAAGTAAGGGCTTGCCTTTATGTAACTTGATAGTTTGTCGTAACCCAAAACGACATCACCTAAGTTTCCGTCTTTATCAGGAACATGAAGCTGAGTGACAATCCCGCCATAATTGGTAATTTTAGCTTTCATGCCGTTTGAGTTTTCAAGAGTGAATAACTCAACGGGAGTACCGTCACTGGTTTTTCCGAAGGGAGATTTGCTGACTTTCACTGTACTGCAGTTTGATAGGATAATTGTTACTAGACCAGCTCCTACGAGCTTGGAGAATTTGATGAGTGTTTCCATAATAAATTGTTTAACGGAAATCTGCAATAACTGCAAGTTTCAGAGTAATAAGTTATCAAAATACTTATTATTTGGCCGTTTTTGGTGGAGAGGAGGCCCCGACACCGAGGTTTCGAGACCTCCAACCACACAAGGAGATTGTTATTACGACTCTTAAAAAGCTTTACTAAGAGGTCTGCTAAAGAGCTGGAAATTTTTTCGCTTTAGAGATTTTCGAGTATTTAAAATGTTCTCGGATATTTGGTTCAGAGTCCACATCTTAGAGTTCATTTCTTTTTTGCTCTCAGGATTTCTGCTGAGATGAGCATTTACCTGTTTCTGGAGAACGGTCACGCTATTGTTAAGCGCTTCAAGCTGATCGTTGTGTTTTTTTGATGCTCTTTTTTCTTTAACTATTTGTTTGATAATAAAGTGTTCATTTTGAATCCATCTCATAGCACCATCAATTGATTTCATTCCGCCTACAAGTGTTCCATCGGGTTTCATTGCCGGAATTTTTTGGACGACTTTGTTTCCTCTCATTGGGACTTCCGATATAGGACTTTCTGAAATTCCGCCACTTTTAGGATCGAGGAGGGTAGGAGTAATAAAGATGAGCATATTTTTTCTGCTGTGTGTTTTATTGTCGCTTTTAAATCCATTTCTCAATAGAGGTATTTTACTGAGTATTGGTAAGCCGACTCCTTCTCTTGAGTCGTTCGCTTCATCTAAGCCTCCGATGGCTAAAGTATAACCGCTCTCTACTTCTAAGGGTGCAGTAAATACTCTGGAGCTTGCAACAGGGTACGAGTTTCCATCTATAATTTCAGAGCCGATAATGCTGGATACGGTTATGAGGACTTGGAGTGAAATTCGTCCATCTTCAAGACGTTTGGGGAGGACGTTAATACTTGTTCCAATTGGTAAATAGGATACAGACGATGTCGTTGTTCCTCCTACCCCAGGAGTAGTGCTTGATTGTGCTGAGAGTACGGGCTGATTGACTACACTTTTGATGGCAACTTCTCTATTATTCTTAGTTAGGACTCTAGGATAGCTCACCGTGGTCGTTTCTCTGTCTTTGACAAGGGCAAGTACCTTAGCTTGTACATCTGGAGCGCTGAGAATAGCCGTCATTGGCATATTAGTATTGTTAATTTTATTAAGGTCTACATTTGAGGATAGTCCTGATAGACTAAGGCCATAGCCTCCGTCCATTGTTCCTGACCAATCAACACCCATTTGTTTTCTTGGATCTTTAGTTGTTTCAAAAAATTTAACCTCAACGGCTATTAGTGGTTGAGGTTTATCTATGGTTTCAAGATATTTTTCGACGAGTTGATGTTGCTGTATATTAGCTACAACGAATAAAGAATTATTATCAGAGTTCCAAATAACCTGACTCCCGTTAGATTTTGATTCATTGTGTGAATTTCTTCCTAAATGTTGAGCTGGTTCAATAGTGCTTATGTTTTGAGAGGAAGCAAGATTTCCGAAATTACCAACGCTATTAATTCCAGGTGCAATGATATGATTTATACCAGTTGTACTAATGCCGACAATCCCTTTGATGGCCTGTACTAGTTCGTTAGCAGTCGTAGAAAAGGTATTACTCATACCGTTCATACCAATCTGACCTATACCAGATGAAGTATTGTTGAATTGATTTCTGGAATGACCTGAACTACCGCCTATGGTTGAAGAATTAAAAGATTGGGCACTACCAATTGAGCTTCCAGAAGGGGAGTTTAACTCACCAGAGTTAAAGCGTATTTTGTAAGTTCTAGCGATTAGGCTTTTGTCACTTAATGGGCGCATGTGCCATATGCCGTCCTCATATACAAGAGTAACCCCATTCATTCTTGCAATGGTCTCCAGTGCAGAGAATGGACTTTTCTTCAGCGAAAAGGTAATTAGTTTTGCTCCATCATTACCCTCCTCAGGCATCGCTACAAAATCGATATTTGCATCGTCTGCCAAAAACCTTAAAACATCCCTCACTGAGGCTCTATCGAAATCATATTCCTTAATTGGAGCTGATCGTAGAGGTTGGGCAGCCTTTTCGTAGAGGGGTGAAGTGGCGAGCCTGCTCTGAGCTAAAGAGTGAATGCTGCTAAATATGCATGCTGTAATAAAAACAAAGCATAAGTAGGAGTTGTGCCTACCAATAGTGGTCAAGAAGGCTGTAAATTGTGGTCTTCTCATGTGATGAGGTGTTGGAATTAGTCAACTTAAGCATCAATATAGTATATAAAAACCATAATTACAATAGCAATTATATAATTACTATAATTTTAATAATTAGTTAACTTATGCTTTATTCCCTTAAAACTTAAGGATCTCTTGATAAGAAACCTTTCCCTCTACCATTTTTAGCAGTTCTTTAAGCAAAATTAGGTTAGCGACAGCATCATAAAGGGCGTCATGCCAGGTTAAATTGGGGCATAATTCTTTCAACTCTTCTTGTGAGCAATACTCAGTAATAAGAGATCCCAATGAATAATCAGTGCTAGTAGGAATAATTTTTTTGGCGAGTTGTAAGGTGTCAATCCATGGCTCGAATCCATGCATAGGAAAAGCCCTTAGAAAGCGTTTTTCTGTACCAGCACCATGAGCAACGACGACTCTTTTTTTCAATAGTCCGTTAATTTTAGGCCATAGTTCATACATTAGGGGCGCATTTGTGAGATCTTCCTCCCTAATTCGATGAACTGATTGAGATCTGCCAGTTATTTCATTTTCTTGACTTGGCTTTATGAAAGTACGGAAAAAACTCTTAGTATCGATGCTAACCCCCTCCATTACAGCAATTCCGACTTGAATAGGTTCATCTCCAATACCTTCTCGATGACCAGTGGACTCGAAATCAATAGAAGCGAACTGAAGATTATCAAAATTCATAGGTTTGCTACGAGTTTATTGAGTGTTATTCATAAAATTCTGATGTTTGTGTCAGAAGTTAGAATATGAAAAACTCAAAAAAAATCCATACGCATAATTTCATTCTCATGTTTTAGGTGTTTATGTAAAGAGTATTAAAGGTTTCCACTAAATCCAATGAACCAAAAACCAACAATAATAAGTTTTGCTGCGGTATCTGCCGTAATCGTTCTTATGATTTTTTTGTTGGTTTTCAAATTTGCGTCTAGAAATTCTAAGCAGGAATCAAACATTGGGTCTCTTAATGAATCTGATCTCGATTTCACTGATTTGCCGGAATCGATTGATCCTAATCTTGTTGAACCCAATGAAAGTAACCCTTTTGCAAAGAGTGCCTTCACAGCTCTTAAAGATTTATTAGCTGCTCTGGCTGCAGAAAATGCAGCTCTTAGGGATGAAGTGATAATAAATTTTAATTCGTCTGAGGATTATCAAGATTTTCTAAAGAGCTTGTCAGAAAGAAAATTTAAACTCTTAGGAAATTCAGATATGTTTAATTCTGCTAGAGTAGGTTTTGAAAATTTTGGAGATCTTTTTTCTGAGCTTTCATCAATGGATCCCGAGTCATATGATCTTGAGACAAACTTTTTAGTAAGTTTGCCTAGTCAACCCGGGATTGGTAACTCTCCAGGTGCTGGTGACAATGCTATACCGGTTGGAAGAAATTCTTTGAGTGTCATTGGAATTAATGAAGACAACTCAGAATATGGAAAGGGAGTGAAGGTCGCTGTTATTGATAGCGGAGTGCAGGAGCACGAAACTTTTACAGGTAAAGAAATCAAGGAATTTGATTTTGTTACTGGTCAGAATGGAGGGGAAGTACCCATTGATCCTGATAATGGTCATGGAACAGCAGTGGCATCAATTATTGCAGGAAATGATTCTCGCAATCCTGGTGTTGCTCCTGCATCGGAGATACTTAGTTTTCGTGTGCTTGATAATGATGGATACACTGATAGTTACACATTGGCTGAAGCGATCGTTGCTGCTACTGATTCAGGAGCTGATATTATAAATATTAGTCTTGGCTCAAATGGAGATAGTGGATTGGTTAGGAGATCCGTTGATTACGCAATGTCGGAAGGGGTTTTGATTGTTGCTGCGACTGGCAATGAAGGTATTGGTTCTATAAGCTTTCCTGCAGCGATCGATGGAGTTGTCGCAGTAGCCGCTAATGATGCAGTTGGTCAACATGTGGAGTTTGCCAATTCAGGCACTAACCTTGAAGGCGGCGGCATGAGTGCTCCGGGGTATGGAGTTCTTGCAGCTTGGCCTCAGGGTGAAGTTGTTAGTTTTAGTGGGACTTCGGCAAGTGCGCCATTTGTTTCTGGAGCAGTTGCTGCCGTGATGTCTGAGAATCCTGGAATGTCCGCAGACTCAGCCTATGAATTATTATTAACCCATAGTAATGAAGCAGGGGCTCCAGGGTCGGATGTTATATATGGATCGGGGACGTTAGACGTTGGAAGAGTAATGGAGAGAGACGTTCCGGGTATTACTGACGCTGCAGTGGCAAGTTACTATTACGAATCAACCACCGATTCTCAGGAAAGGGCGCAGATAGTTATTGAAAATAGAGGAACTACCGCACTTCATAATCTTACCCTTGAAGTAGAATCTGGTAACAACGAGCAGACCTACAACGTGTCTTTTGTACCTGCTGGCGAGATAGCTGTCGTGGAGACGGCGGTTGGATTATCTAATGGAGTTCAAGAGGGGGGAACCAATGTTACTACTAGAGTAACAGTTAACGAAAATTTGAATAACTCAGATAGGAACCTAGAGGATAATTCGTTAAATACAGTAATTGTGAATGAATCTAACCCCTAGGTTGTCTGGTTTTTTTAACTATATATTTCAGAGCCTGATTCTTTGAATTGCTCTGCTTTCTCTTTCATTCCTGAGTTGATAGCTTCTTCTGTTTGCATTCCGTTCTCTTTGGCATACTGGCGCACCTCTTCACTAATTTTCATTGAGCAGAATGTGGGGCCGCACATACTACAGAAGTGTGCAGTTTTTGCTCCGTCTTGCGGGAGCGTTTCATCATGGTATTCTTTCGCCTTATCGGGATCTAGGCTAAGGTTGAATTGGTCCTCCCAACGAAATTCGAATCTTGCCTTAGATATGGCATTATCTCGTTCCTGAGCAGCCGGATGGCCCTTAGCAAGGTCAGCGGCATGGGCTGCCAGCTTATAAGTTATAACGCCTTCTCTGACATCTTCCTTGTTGGGTAAGCCAAGGTGCTCTTTTGGAGTAACGTAACAAAGCATTGCGCATCCATACCAACCTATCATTGCTGCTCCAATGCCGCTTGTTATGTGATCATATGCTGGAGCAATATCAGTGGTCAGAGGTCCAAGAGTGTAGAATGGAGCTTCATGGCACCATTCAAGTTGTTTATCCATGTTTTCTTGGATCATATGCATTGGAACATGACCAGGACCTTCATTCATGACCTGCACACCTTTATCCCAAGCTCGTTCAGTTAATTCTCCTTGTGTTTTAAGTTCTGAAAACTGCGCCGAATCATTAGCATCTGCAATTGAGCCTGGTCGTAGTCCATCTCCAATAGAAAAAGAGACATCGTAAGCAGCCATTATGTCACAAATGTCATCCCAATGAGTATAAAGGAAATTTTCCTTATGGTGAGATAAGCACCATTTAGCCATGATGGATCCACCCCTGCTTACTATTCCGGTCATTCTTGTGGCGGTCATTGGAACGTATCTGAGAAGAACCCCCGCATGGATGGTGAAGTAATCTACACCTTGTTCAGCTTGTTCAATTAGAGTGTCGCGAAAAACCTCCCAACAAAGGTCTTCGACTCTTCCGTTGACCTTTTCAAGAGCCTGATAAATTGGGACAGTGCCTATAGGTACTGGTGAATTTCTTATAATCCATTCTCTCGTTGCGTGAATATTTTTTCCAGTTGATAGATCCATGACCGTATCAGCTCCCCACTTTGTGGCCCACCTTAATTTTTCGACTTCTTCTTCGATTGATGAAGTAACAGCTGAGTTGCCAATATTTGCGTTAATTTTAACGAGAAAATTTCGCCCTATGATCATGGGCTCACATTCTGGATGATTAATGTTAAGAGGAATGATGGCGCGTCCCTTTGCCACTTCATCGCGAACAAATTCTGGAGTTATAAAATCAGGGGTTTCAGCACCCCAAGATTGACCTTTGTGAGAAAAGTTTAGTGCGTTTCGAGGGTCCTTGTCGGCATTTTGAATGGCTCTGTAAGCTTGTTCTCTGCCTAGATTTTCTCGTATAGCAATATACTCCATTTCTTTGGTTATGACTCCAGCTCTTGCGTATTGGAGTTGAGTTAATGGTGCTTTTCCACCAGACCTCATCGGATTACGTTTGAGGCCAGGGTATTCGAGTAACTTGTTCTTGGGTTTTTTGCTATCGTTATATCTCTTGGAGTGTTCTTCTGAAATGTAACCATTGTCCTCAGGTTTGCTTTCACGCCCCTTATACTCCTCAATGTCGCCGCGCTCTAAAATCCAATCACGCCTGAGAGCAGGTAAGCCTTCTGTAACGTCACCCTTAAAATTTGGATCGCCCCATGGGCCTGAAGTGTCATAAACTCTTATCGGTTTATTTTCTTCAACTAAACCATTTGGTTTTTCACTAGGAGATAATGAAATTTCACGCATAGGTACAGTAATATCCTTGTGAATATTACCATCGCAGTAGATTCGTTGACTGTTTGGGAATAGTGGCTCTGCTGATATTGTTTCGGACGAAGCTATCATCTCTAAAATTTTTTATATTGAGTTGTGGGGGATCTGGCCAATTGACAGAATGCAGCTTTCCCTAAGTTATAAAACTTATAAAAAGGCTCCCTACGTCGGCATTATCCATTTCAGGTTCAAAGGGTATTGTCATAAGACAATTCTCAGCTGATTAAACAGCACTCCCGCTTTTTACTTTCTCCAATCTTAGGCTTGTAGATGGATTTGGTCAAAACCAATCGGTTTGTTATTATCTATTTTTTACTCTTTCCGAGAATATGCGTAAGTGCCTCATAAAGATCAGGATGAGAGAGGTTATAACCTAATTCTTTGAGCCTATTAGAATATACAGGCAAGTCAGCAAGTAGGGTTTCTTCTGCCATCTGACCAAATAAGCATTTAGCCATAAATTTCGGAAAAGGAAAAATGGCTGGTCTTTTTAGGGCCTTAGCTAATTTTGATGTAAATATTTGGTTTGTAACTGGTTCTTTTGATACGGCATTGACTTTTCCGTGCCATTTGTCATCTGTAATGGCTCGATGAATGATTTCAAGGAGGTCATCAATGGCTATCCAGCTCATGTGTTGTTTTCCAGATCCTATTTTTCCTCCAAGACCAAGGCGCATTGGGAAGAGCATTTTTTTTAGGGCTCCTCCATTTTTTGAGAGCACGATACCTATTCTTAAGTGACAAACTCTTAAACCTGCTGCTTCTGCAGAGTTGGTGGCAATTTCCCATTCATTGCAAACAGATGATAAGAAACTTGTGCCTACTGAAGAATCCTCATCATAGGGTTTATTGGAATTACCGTGATAGAAGTTAATTCCAGATGCGCTGATTAATGTTTTTGGAGGATTCTTTAGTTTTGATATCGAATCGCAGAGTAGTTTTGTTCCTTGTTGCCTGCTCTTAAGTATTTTCTCTTTTTGAGTGTTACTCCAACGGCGGCTTGAGATGTTCTCACCCGCGAGATGGACAACTGAATCGATTCCTTCAAGAGAGGAAGAATCTAAAGTCATGGACTCAGGGTTCCATTTGATATCAGTAGAAGATTTAGGGTTTCTTGTTAATTTCACCACTTTCATACCTCTTGATATTAACAATTGTGTTAATGAGGACCCTATGAGACCAGTGGCTCCACTAATGAGTATGTTTTTGCGGCTCAATTTTTCTATTCAATTGGTTAACTCTTTTATAAACTCCATCAAATATTGGTAATAACCAATACCTAATAATGTGAACGATTCTTAGCATATTTCGGATTCCGATGATATGATCTATATTTAATTAGATGTCAGCAAAGAGAAAAGAGAAACCTCTGATCACGTCGCGTGGTAAAGGATTGGCTGGCATGTCGACTTTAATGTTTTTGGTAGGTTCCTTTATCGGACAGACTTTCGTAGTTCAATCAGGAATATTTGGGTTTTTAGTTCTCATAGTTTGTTATTGGCTTGCGAAAATTAATTTAAAGAATATTCAATTCATTAGAAAGATGCCGAGTGCCGTTTTTTCTGGTGTTGATTTTGATTATCAGGTTGAAATGGTAAATTATAGGAAATGGTTAGGTTCCAGAAATGTGATGATTTACGATCATTATCTGCCTTTCGGAGAAAAAGGTTTTGCAGTTGATGCTATTGGTTCAGGGAGACGTTTTGTCGAAGTATTTAAGTCTAGAATTATTGAGAGGGGAATATCAAATGGAAGAGGGTACAGGATTGCATCTGATTTTCCTTTAGGTTTATTTGAAGTCAGTAAACGGAGGAGAGGAAATGAAAATGTCCTTGTTTATCCAAGGCCTATGTTAACTCGTAAATTGGAAACGGCTGTTCTAGGTTATGGTCAATCTGAAAGTTCTTTCCCTGGTGCAGGGAATAGGGACGGAGAAATTTGTGGTGTTAGGGAGTTCCAGAAAGGGGATAAGGTTAATCAGATTATATGGGCGAGTTACGCAAAGACTGGAAAATTTATTGTTAGGGATTATGATTTTCCAGTTTCAGAAAAATTATCAATTATTTTTCATTCATATTGTCCTTCGGGTAAATTAATTTGGCCTGAAGTCTTTGAACATTCAATGAGTCTCATTGCTGGTCTTCTTATGGTGTGTAGAGAAAGAGGTATTCCTTTTGAAATATGTGGCCCATTTACCGGATGGCGTAATGTGGAATGTAAAAATCCTTCAAAGATTGAGAAATTCTTAGAGTTTCTATCTTACGCTAGACACGAGCCAGAATCGAGTATTGAAAAAATATCTGAGATCTTAACTCAAATGAAAGGGAGTCACCCTGTTTTTCTTGTAAGTGAAACAGATGTAAAACTTTGGGCTGATCAATTACCAAATATGCCAAGAGTAATTCATTGTGTTGATAATAAGGCGCTCAAGTCAAGGCATCCAGATCTTAAGTTAATAAAAAGAGTCGCATGAATAGTGTTATTTATCTGATTTTATTTGCTCTGATTTTAGTTGGGTTGCTAATCAGTATGTTTTTCTCTTCTCGAGGAAACTTACAACGATCTCTTTTTACAACGATTGTTTTTTATGGTGCTGTCATTTCAGCCGTTTTGATATTTTCGCTTTTAAGCTCAGAAAACACAATGTCATTGATAATCGGTTCTGGGATATTAGCTGTTGGGATTTTCGTTTGGGTGTTTGAGTGGAACTTAAAAAAATTAAGGACCGTTGATACTAGAAAGAATAAAAGTCGCCATTGGTTTAGAGGTTTCTCTGCGCTTATTTTGTTGTCTGCAATTATATCATTTTTATTTGCTAGACCCCTGCCTTGGATCGGAAATCATGCGATGGAGGCGGGACAAGAGTTAAGAACGATGCTGCCGTCATTTAATCAAATTAATGAAAGAATTAGAAATAGGATTGGATCTAAGTCTAAGGAGTCGGAACAAAGAGCTGAAAAATCAAAAGGGTTTGGTAACCGTAGGGAATTGCCTAGAAGTGGTAATATCACATTAAATGAGGATGAGGTGATGTATTTGCGAATTCCTGATAAGAAGAACTTTAGTGAATTTATTTCTAGCCCTAATTATGTTAGGAGCCGAGTGCTTGATACGTACTCTAATGATGCTTGGGAACTTGGTAGTGATTCTAAAGAATGGCTTTCGGATAATTTAGATGGATTAGAAGATGGTTGGGTGAGGATAGGTAAAGGGGAAGGTATTTTACATGAGATTTTTTTACCGAATGCAGGAGGTATTGGAATACCTTCAATTCAAAATCCTATAGGGTTTGGTCTCGATTTTGTTTTGGATTCAGGTTCTGATAACTTTGATGCTGAATTAAGAGGAGCTGTCACTTACAAGGCCATCTCGAGGCCATTAGTCTGGAAACAAGGGAGTGAAGGTTTTGTTCCAGGTAATATTGAAAACAAATTTACTGTTCGAGCTGAGGGTAATCTGGGTCGTAGAATAGGAGTGCTTTTTGATGAAATCACCGAAGGAGCGCAAGCAAATCCAAGCCAGAAATTAGATGCAGTGCTTTCCTATCTGAGGGTAAACTACAAGTATAGTACCGCTATAAGGAATGAATCGAGTTTGCCTTCGATGGAAAATTTTTTATTCTATGAGTTTTCTGGATGGTGCGATTATTTTGCTACAGCTGCGGCTCTATTAGCTAGAGAGGCTGGTTTTCCATCTAGAACGGCTTATGGTTATTCGGGTGGGGTTGTTTATGAAGAAGAGGGAGCTATTGCTTATCGTTCCAAAGACGCTCATTCATGGGCTGAAGTATTTGTAGATAATAAAGGGTGGCTTGTTTTTGATGCGACTCCACCAGGAAGTGGGGCTGCAGTAGTTGCTGAGAAAAAGTCAGAGAAGATGGACCTTCCAGACCTCGAGAGTTATAGGGATGCTAATTTTGACGAATCGGCTGCCATAGTTGAAAAATCAAATAGAAAACCAAAATCGATTTTTACTTGGATTGCTCTTCTTCTTGGGATTTGTGGTTTTCTTTTGATAAAAACTATGATCAGAAATGTTGTCGATCAGTCCAAGGAAGTGAGACCCGATGAGAGCGGTAAAAAGTATTTACCATGGGATAGAGATTCACCTGCTTACCTCATTGAGTTTCTTAAAATGTGTATAGAAATGGGGCAGCCGAAGGGTAGGGGGGAAACGGTTCGCGAAGCTATCAGTAAAATAAGTGGCCAGGTAAAAGAAGATGAGTCTTTTGAAGAACTTTCAAAATATCATTATTCAATTCAGTATGCTGGAGGCCGTCGAGACAGATCTATTGAGTCGCAATTAAAGCGCTCGTTTAGACGTTTGCGTAAGAAATTCTAGTCGTTTTCAAGAATCCAAATATTGCGGTATCTTACTGGGTTACTGTGATTCTGTAGATGGATATTTCCCTGTGAGTTCTTTTTTCTAAGTTTCACCTGGTCGTGAATAATCACGCCATTGTGTTTAACAGTCATTATTGGAGCGTCACCGTTTTTTGCAGCTTTGAATTCCACATCATAGGTTTGCCAACTAAGAGGAGGGTAACACATGTTTACGTCAGGCCTTCTCCATTTATAGATGCCCCCACACTCATTGGGTTCACCTGATAAACCAAAGGAGTCGAGCATTTGTACTTCGGTTCCAAGAAGAAACATGCCGCTATTACTTCTACCTTGGCCTCTTGCCTTTGGCATATATGGCAGTCTGAATTCAATGTGCAGTGTAAAGTCTTTGAAGTCATTTCGGATAGAGTTAACTCCTTCCATAAGGAGTTTATCATTGGTTATTCTGGCGCCCTGCTTCCAGTGTTCAAGGGATGTTCCATTGAATAATTCAATTGCTCCCTCTGGAGCTTTGAGGCCAAGAGATGTACTCTTCCTTTCAATTCGATTCAGTATTCCTATAACATTGTTATCATTTCCTTTGATCTGAAGTTTTCCCATTTTAAGAACGGCAGACGCACTGCCATCGTCTTTCATGAATGTTACGGAGCCGTCGTCTGCTCTTTTAGCCTCGGCTTTGGATTTTTCGCCAAGATCCCAACCGTCTCCAGGGAGTCCTCCTTCAAAGCCGACAGCCCTGAAGGTTTCATTGCCAAGTGCTATGACTTGAATTCCTACTCTCGCTTCTGTGCCGCTGCTTTTGGTGTAAGTCCCTTGATACTCGCCTTGAAGGGCAAAGCCAGGGTCATTTGAAGCGTCTTCTGGAGTGGAGTAGGCACCTTTTTTATCAGGAGTAGCGTTAACGTAGGAGAGTGCCGATAATATAATTATGGAGGATATGAGTTTTCTCATGGCTTCTTTTTATAGTGATTTTAAGTAAGCCGCGATGTCAGCAACATCCTGCTCAGATAGAGCTTGCTGGCTTGCGGATAGCATTAAGGACTTTCCAAAGTTACCTTGGCTTTTAACTCGACTCTTTGGAATGGTTTGAGTGATGCCACCCATTGATTGTATGATTAAAGGATCGCCAGCTGAAAGTAGTCGGCCTTGTATTTTAATACCGTCTTTGGTTTCAATCTGGTAACCATTGTAACCGCTAGCAATATCGGCAGACGGATTGATTATTGACTGCACGATGACTTCAGCGGTTTGAGTTTTTCCATAGTCAGTCAGGGTTGGTCCATATTCTACTCCTGTCCCATCGATGTGGTGGCACATGTAGCACCTTGATGCTAAAGTTTTGCCCTTCTTCGGGTCTCCCTTGAGCGCGAGTATTTCGGAAATTGGTGGATATTTTCTGTCTACCTGTGGTGGAAGTTCTGCAGCAACAATTTCTATTCTAGAAGGGTTGTATATGTTTCTAGATTTTAGAGAATTTACAATATCATGATCTTTCCATCTGTGATTTCTATTATTAAGGAGCCACCATAACGATTCAGCTTTAGCTATTCCGGTGGCTCGATTTGCGACTTCTAACATTGTGTTAGAACCAATCTTTGAATCTATGAAAGCGATTGCTACAACAGCTGCTTTTTTTTGAGCGTCGGTGACTCCTGCCGCCATTGCTCTGCCCGCCAGCATTAGTGCTGACTTTTCAGGGTGTAATCGCCAAACGATATCTGCAAATGCTTTACTCCACTTCGCAGGCTCATTGCTGCCCATTTCTCTTCCTATTGCATTGTAGGTTTCTGTTTCCTTGCCTGTAGAAGCTATGCCTATGGCATCAAGGTAGGTCCTATCTTTGCCATCATAA
>Ga0209404_10001098_pt1 | contig 19186 bp, 12 predicted proteins | sample TroAtlMetagenome_2_FD_187447 | JGI IMG/M metagenome (GOLD analysis project Ga0209404, IMG submission 187447) | Marine eukaryotic phytoplankton communities from Atlantic Ocean - Tropical Atlantic ANT8 Metagenome (SPAdes) (version 2) | ecosystem: Environmental > Aquatic > Marine > Oceanic...
AAAGACTAAAGGCTTAATGGAAAGAATTCGAGTGACGATTGGGGCTGAATCTGAAATTTTAGTATTCTGACCTGACAAGATCAGCAATGCTGAACCCAACACAGGAGGTATTGCAAATAACCCTGGGAAAGGAACACTTCGATCGTAAATAAAAAAGGGAACTAACACACATAAGATCCCAATAAAAGCCATAGCAGATTTAAGGTGGTAAGATCTCACCGGCTTAGAAAGGGCAACCATGGAGCCGGCTCCAAGCTCCCAAGCTCTGGTAGGCAAAAGGTAAAATGAAGCAGACTCATATCTCATGGTAGCTAGAACCGATATCAAAAGACTCATCAATACGCCTAAAGAGACGATCCACACAAGCCCACTCGATTTTCTCCACTTAAAAACCAGCAAAAGAGCAAAAGGAACCACTAAATAAAATTGCTCCTCCAAGGAAAGAGACCATGTATGTAATAACGGCATCTCCTCCGCAGAACCTGCAAAATAACTATTGGTATTCCTCCAAAAAAAGACATTCGAAGTAAAGAGGGATAACCATAGAACAGACCCACCAAGAAGTTCAAAGTCACGAGGCAATAAAAGAAAGTATCCGAAAATAATAGTCACAATTGTAACCACAAAAAGAGCAGGAAAAATTCGCCTAGCTCGCCTTTCCCAAAAACCTAAGATTGAAAAATTACCAGCACGAAGATCTTTAATAATTAGACTTGTAATAAGAAATCCAGAAATAACAAAGAAAACATCAACACCCACAAAACCTCCATCACACCCAAGGTCGGCGTGAAAAAAAATGACTCCTAAGACAGCTATCGCACGAAGACCATCAATGTCAGAGCGATAAGTCATGTTTGTTTTTTTAATTAATTAGTTAGTTAATCTCTAGTTTTCTTTCTGGTCCCAAAAACGATGAGGGTCTTTAAGTCTTCTCATTTCGCTCAACAGAAGAGCTTCCATTTCTGCAAGTTTAGTAGAATACTGAGGAGACTCAGCTAGATCTTTTTGCTGTTCACTTGGCTTATTCCCAATGAGTTTAATAACACTATCTTCTTGGTGCTCTAAAAGAAATTCATTTGGATTCTCAGCAAGATTAAAAAGTTGCGTCTCACGAACCTTGCCATCTAAAACATCATACTTAATTAGTTTCCAGTCACCTTTTCTAACGCACCTCATGCCAGGCTTAGTTCCTCCACAATAAGCTCCATAAAGAACATCTCGCACCACTTCTTTTTCACCTTTAAGGACAGGAGCAAGGCTCTTACCCTGCACAGTTCTAGGTATTTCTATTTCAGCAAGATCACAAATTGTGGGTAAAATATCCAATAGATAACCATTCCCCTTTGCCCTAGTCCCAGCTCGAATCCCAGGCCCGGCAACTATGAAAGGAACTCTCCATGTATGCTCATAGAGATTTTGCTTTCCTACCAACCCATGACGTCCAACTGAAATACCATGATCAGCTGTAAAAATAATATAGGTGTTCTCATATTCTCCAGATTTTTTGAGTTGCTCTATGACACCTCCTATCTCTTCATCAATATTTTCAATACAGGCGTACTCTCTTCCTAGCTCATTTCTAATTGTAGCTTCAGTACGAGAAGTTAAGACTCCAGGCACATTGCATTCATCTCTTAAACCTGGGTGACCATGGTGAAAAGGATGCTCAGGTAACCATGTTTTAGGAAGAGGGGGTGCCTTTGGGTCTACCTTTGTAGGTGGTTTTTTTAGATTAACAGCTCCATATTTTTTTAATAGGTCTGCCCTCCCCACGCGATCATCATGAGGGTGGGAAAGACCAAAATAAATCAGGAAGGGCTTTTCGCTTTTAGATCGTTCTGGAGATTGAAGGTATTCTATAACCTGTCGCCCATGCCATTGACTACCGTTCTCTTCACCAGCACCACGGCTTGTTTTATCTCTAACAGTTGTAAATAAATTATTGGCCAGGTCATAGCTATTTCCTTTTTTACAAGTTCTAAAAGTATCATAACCAGAACGGTTAAATACTGCTGGAATAGTATTTCTTAAAATATTCTTACCCTCTGTTATTCCTTCCTCAATTTTGCGATGCTTCTTTCCTCGGGGAGGCAGATGCCAAAGGGTTCTTCCACTCATAATCATAGTGCGCGACGGAGAGCAAACAGCACCTCTCATAGAACCCATGTGATAGGCCTGATCCAAGATAATTCCGGAAGCTGCAAGTTTATCCAAATTTGGCGTATGACACAATTTGTTACCATAGAAAGAGAGCGTGAGTGGAGATTGGTCATCAGTTACTATTAAAAGAATGTTGGGTTTTTTTGCTATGCTCAGCGACAATAATGAGCCGAAAAAGAATAGAAAAATTGGTACATGTATTAATTGAAGTACTTTTTGATGTAATGACATATCAGAGAGATCTTGCAGGAAAGCTAAGTTACAATCAAGATATTGCATCCGCAGGTAATATCCCAAGCCTTACCATTAAGGTGAAATATAAGAATGAACCGCTCACTTATTGCACTAATTCTCCTCTCAATATCTTCATTGTGTGAGAGTCAGAACCAAAATATCCTATTAATAATTTCTGAAGATAATGGCCCTGAAATTGGTTGCTATGGAACAACTATAGCAACCCCAAACCTCGATCAATTGGCTAGTGAAGGTACGCTTTTTGAAAATGCCTATGTTCCTCAAGCAGGATGCTCACAATCTAGGGCCGCACTATTAACAGGACTTTATCCACATCAAAATGGGCAGATAGGATTAGCTACATGGAATTATGAAATGATCTCTTCGGATATTCCAAACGTAGTAAACACCCTAAAAGAAAACGGATACCGAACAGGCATCATAGGCAAATTGCATATCAAACCAAAGGCAGCCTTCAAATTTGATTATAAAGCCATAGCAAAAAGTAATTTTCAGCGCACCGATATGAATCTGTACGCCGAAAAAGCGTCAGAATTCTTTAACTCAACTGATAAACCTTTTTACCTACAAGTGAATTATCCAGATGCTCATAGGCCGTTTATAAAACAGATAAATGGAATTCCAAAGAAACCTTTAAAAGTGAGTGACGTTACCCCACTACCATTCGTCGGAATCAATCATCCTGAAATTCGTCAACAGACGGCCGATTACTATAACTCTATTATGCGCCTTGATCATTATGTAGGAGAATTACTTGAGGCTTTAGAAAAATCAGGGGCTTCTGAAAACACAATCGTCATTTATATCGGTGACCATGGAGCAGACCTTCCTCGAGGCAAGCGGACATGTTATGAGGGAGGGGTTCGGATACCAATGATAATTCGCTGGCCTCAAGCAAAAGAAAACCAAAGAAGAAGTGAACTAGTAAGTACACTTGATTTATTTCCCACTATTTGTGACATCGCCAAAATTAAGGCCCCCAACTCATTAGTCGGGCAATCACTTAAAGAAATAATTCACGGGAAGAATCAAGCATGGAGAAAAGTAATGATCACAGAGTATCATGTACATTCAAATCATAACCCGTGGCCACAAAGAGCCATTCGCAACGAAAGATATAAACTTATTTTTAACCCTTTAGCAGGAGAAGTAAATCCAGGTTATGATTTTACTATAAGTAAGAAGTTTTTTGGAGTGTCGGAGTCAGATCTCTTGGATGCTTCTACTGAAGAAGTGCGCTTAGCATACAAAAACTATAGGAAGCCACCCCTTTTTGAATTATATGACCTCAAAGAAGATCCCTACGAATTTAAAAACTTAGCCAAAGATCCTGAATACTCTAAAGAGCTCAAACAATTAAATGACCTTCTCTTGCAATGGCAAAAAGAGTCAGAAGATCCTTTCTTCTTCAGTAAACCCTCAAGAAAATTGTTCAATTTAATAAGAGATTCAGGAACTAAAGACAGAAAAATAATTAATTATAAATCAATGATGAATATCAGGCACTAGTTATGTTCAAAATGATATTTAAAATAAATACTCAATTTCCCAAGATTGTATTTTTATCAATTTTATTTTCGAGCAGCCTATTAGCAGAGGACATCAAAAAATCTAATACTGCGTTATTATTGCATTACGATTTTGAATCGTCTTCAGCCGACAACATCCTAGACAAATCCGATTCTAAATCCCTATCGAACCTGCAAATTCTTGATCCAAGTAAAGCACAATTCAAAAATGGAGGAATTAATTTCATGCAGGCAACAATGGCTCGTTCGAGATCAATTCCATCAAATATAATTAAAGAACTCAAAAGAACCAACTCTCTTAGTTTTGAATTGTGGTTTAAACCATCTAATTTAAGACAGAAGGGACCTGCCAGAATTTTTTCTTTATCTGGAGGAACCTCTGACCGAAATTTTACAGTTGGCCAGGAAGGAAAATCTTTTCAGGTACGCCTCAGAACAAACGGTACCAGTAATAACGGTTTACCCGCCCTAGAAAGTTCCAATATTCTCAAAACAACTTTAACCCATGCCGTTTATACGTTCAAAGAAAACCAGGCTGAGCTTTACATAAATGGAGAACTAGTGAAGAGACAAACAATCGAAGGGTCTTTCTCAAACTGGAATGACAATTACCGAATATTTTTAGGAAATGAATCTAATGGAAGTCGCCCCTGGTTAGGAACCATTTACTCATTGTCTCTTTTCGACAAAACTCTCAGTAAAAATGAAATTGTTAATAGATTTCAGAACAAAGAAGAAAACAGAGAAGCCATTGCAATTAATCTAAAAGCAAAGAAAGAAAAATTCTTTGAACGAAGTGTGGCCCCAATTATTGCAAACCATTGCCTAGAATGTCATGACACAGCTAATTCAAAGGGAGATCTCGATCTCTCACAAAAAGTCACTGCTTTCGAGGATAATTTGATTATATCAAAGGGTAAATCCAATAAAAGTCTTCTATGGGAAACTATTGTCAAAGATGAAATGCCAAAAAAGAGGGCTCTTTTAACTGCAGAAGAAAAAAAAGTTATCAAGGAATGGATTGATAGTGGAGCCCATTGGTCATTAGAAAAAATAGATCCGGCAGTGTATGTCCACTCATCTAATTTAGACCCCCAACTTGCTCGACGGTTGACTGTAGATGAATACATTTCAACTGTTAATGATACACTCGGCGTAGACATATCGGTAGAAGCAAAAAATCGTTTACCTGCCGATCTGCGTGCCGATGGTTTTTCTAATACATCATATAATCTCAATGTGGACCTCGAGCACATTCAAGCCTACTCAGATCTAGCATCTGAAATAGTAAAAGCCGTAGATATCCAAAAATTCTCTAAGCGCTTCACTAATAACCAAAGCTTCACAGATAAGAGTATGGCTAGTTTCCTGAGAGCAATGGGGCACTGGGTTCTCAGAGGACCATTAACGAATGAAGAGTTAGTTATTTACAGAGGCATCACAACTTCAGCAGTTGCTGGAGGATCAAATTATTACGATTCAGCTAAATTAGTACTCGAAGCCATGCTTCAGTCACCAAGATTTATTTACCGCATAGAAAGTAATGACACGGGGTCTCTAGTCTCTAACAATGAATTAGCAGTAAGGCTGAGTTATCTTATTTGGGGCTCATCTCCAGATCTCGAGTTACATAAAGAAGCCAAAAATGGAAAACTAAATAACCCTAGTAAAATCCAATATCATGTACAAAGAATGATGAAGGATCCTCGAGCAATTGAACAATCAATTCAATTTCTAAGCCAATGGCTAAACCTTAACCAATTATCAAACCTAAGGCCCGATAAAAAACATTTTCCAAAATGGAATTTTCAACTGGCAAAGGATATGAGATTGGAAACTGTCACTTTTTTTAGGGATTTGGTCTGGGAACAAGACCGCCCACTAACCGATTTATTTAACGCTCAATTTACTTACCTCACACCTGCACTAGCTACACATTACGGCATACAGCCTAAAGATGAAAAAGGGTTAAAGCGTTATGACCTTAAGGGAACTCCCTCACGAGGAGGCATACTCACCCAAGGAAGCACTCTAACAATGGGTGGAGATGAAGCCTCAATGGTAACACGAGGCTTATTCATTCTTAATAATATTCTTCGAGGCGTTGTAAAGGATCCACCACCATGCGTTGACACTACACCCGTTTCCTCTGAACCAGGGATTAGTCAGAGAATCATTGCAGAAAGAAGAATTGCAAATTCCAGTTGTGGGGGATGCCATTCTAGATTTGAACCGCTGGCCTTTGGGTTAGAAAGATTTGATGGGCTTGGAACTTATCGTGAAAAAGATAATTATGAAAATATTCTAAAGCAAGATGGCGAATTATTAATACCAGGAGATTCTGAATCAATCCATTTTAAATCTTCTTCAGAGCTAATGGATATCATTGCTAAAAGTGACAGAGTAATGAAAACGCTGGTCTGGAAGATGGTACAATTTGCAATGGGACGCCCTCTAAGTGCTGAAGATGTCAGCTATGTTGACAAAATTTATGAGAGCGCTCAAAATAAAGGAAGTACATATAAAGACGTTATTCTATCGATAGCCCTCAGCGAGATGATGTCTGAAAAAAGAATCCAAGATTAATGAAAACCCAGATCAAACGTAGAGCATTACTAAAGGGCCTTGGATCTGTCAGTATTGGGCTACCACTAATGGAGGAAATGGTCGGAGGTAAAGTTCACGGAGCAACTCAGAGTGACATTCCAGTCAGAGCATTTAATGTATTTTTTGGTTTAGGTATTCCTGCGCCCTTACAAGATGAGGGTTTCAATGATGTCTTGGAGCCACTCAAGCCGCTATCTGACAAATTACTGATCATGCGTAACGTTGATCATGTTCGTTGTGACGTTCGTGGAATTAACGCCCACTTTGATGGAGCAACAGCTTCTTTCACAGCTGAACCTGCAGGAGGTGAAGCCAAAGCAGGAGGACCTTCAATTGATCAAGTCATTCGCCACAGCTCCAATCCTAATGGGTTACCCAATGGAATGATACCATCATTAGTGGCTGGTACTTTTTTCCGTCGCAGCAGAGTAGGTAGATATCACCATAGCTACAATCTTGATGGAACTGTTTCAGCAAGGATGCAGGAAAAACCCAGAGATTTATTTAATAGAGTCTTTGGTGTGTTTTCAAAGGTCGCGGAACAAGATGCTAATCAAAAACGTATAAGACGAAGCGTTCTTGATTCTGTCCTTGATCAATACAAATTTTTTACCGGAAAAAACTCACCGCTAGGCTCTTCATCAAAGGCGAAAATAAAAGATCACTTGGACCGGGTTAGAGAATACGAGCAAAGAGCTTTTTCCACGCCTGACCTTCAAAAAACAGGTCCTCACATGCCTCCAAAATCTCTCTTGCCTCATGGTGGCCCAGCAGACCCTGGGGGAGAAGGAATAGACATGTCACTCGATGCCTTGAGAACTGAATGGAGATTACTAGCTGATCTTTATTCACTCGCCATTGAAATGGACAGAGCTCGCTTTGGCTCAATTACATTCTTAGCAGCTGGTGAACGAATACGACTAAAAGGAGAGTACAAGTACGGTGATAAAATAAAATATAATTTTAATGATTCGACTGAACTTGGTCGTGGCGGTTCAGGCGGATGCAGTCATGAGTGGTGGCATAAATTTGATGAGAATAAAGGCAACAAACAACTCCGTGCCCATGCTCATATGAAATTAAATGAGATAGCATATTTCATGAAAAGTCTGGACGAAGTCAAAGAGTTCAATGGGAAAAGCCTCCTCGAAAATTCACTATTCACAATTTCTACAGAATCTGGAGACGGAAGACATAATAATACCAAGAGAGAACTTTCTGGTGTTTTCCATGCAATCACCAGTGGTGGTGGAAAATTTAAGACGGGAGAGATTATGGATGTAAAAGCACAAGGGTTGGACCTTTATAACACTATCGTTAGTGGAATGGGATCAAAACTTAAGCTAGGCCCAAAAAACCATGAGTCGCAAACCGTCGGAAAGATAATGGCTTAGGGTAATAAAATTATCTTCTTAGTCCCAGAATAAATCATCAAACCTAATTGAGTAAATCTTAGCATTTCCTTTTAGCTCAAATTTTAAGCTCACAGGCTTTGAAACATGCTTAGCTAACTTGAAGTCTTTTGCCCACTTAACGACTTCTCTAATCTTGATGTTACCTGAAATAGTTTCACTGTTCGCTAGAATTTTGCCCTCCTCGTTATAGAGAGCTATCTTTACACTCCCATTACCTGGGTCACAGGTAATTTTCATTTCCTCTCCTGGCAGACTGATCTTTCGAGAAGTTAACTCTGCAACCTTGCTAACATCCTCTACTCTATAGCCTGAAAATAGCCCTTTGAGGTTAGCATCTTTGATAGAAAATGGATTTAAGTTTTGGTAGGATCTCACAAAAGCAGGAACCTGATCCATCAAATAATCATTCCGAGGAGGCAGTACAAACTGATCATCAGATGGACCAATACTTGTAATATTTTCTGATAATAAATTTACGCCATCAAAACTGACATCAAAAACTTGCGCATCTCCTTCAAGTAAAAACCTCACGAAAACCTCTTTACCAACGAGCTTATCGATAGGGCCGTCCTGCCACTCTAAATCTTTATCAATTTGGTATGTTCCAGTTAGCCCATGAGTATCGCTCAATCTATTATCTGCTTCATCAAGTAACTCCAAGATGACTTTTCCTTTGGGTGCATGAAAGCTTATTTTCATTTTGGAACTAGGAAGAACAAACTTTTTGGAAAGAACGAATCCCTTTTGATCTTCATCAATCAAAGCATAAGCTTTGGAAGTCATATTAAGTTTGCTGTCCTCAGATGAAATTTTTTTGGCATTTTTCGAAGAACCATAAAAATCCGAATCTGAAAATCGATATCGTTGCCTCTTACCTAAGAGTGTTTCTGCCTCGGGTGGAGACAACAGCCAAGCCATATTAAAACGAGCCATCCAATCCTTCCAGCTCAATAAATAGATGTACCCTTCACTCGGAGTCCCTTTTCGACCTTGAGTTAAGCAAGTGTAATTTCCCGGCCCCTTTTTTATAAGCCGATTATGAGGCCATGTCTTACCCCCATCAAAACTCACCCAAACTCTAATATTTTTTCGCCCCTCAATATGTGGAGTCGGAGAGCTAAACAATAAAATGTCACCATCATCCCTATCAAGCCTGATGAGAGCCGCCTTACAACCATACACATCAGGAGGACCATCAAACAGTTCGTCATCTTGGCGAAGGTCTCTCCATGTTTCACCACTGTCATCACTGTAGGCTACCCACCGGTTACCTTTTCTAGTGTGTGTTCTCGAATTTATATAAATCGTTCCATCACTTAGCTCTACCAGACCCGACTCTCCAGTTCCATCCAAAGGAAAAGGTTCACTCGGGATCCAAGTTTTTCCATGATCATCACTATATACCGCATTAGTATAACCTTTAGCCTCTTCATGTTTATTGTAATTAGGGAATACCCTTGAAGGCACTAAAAGCCTACCCTTATGAGGACCATGCTTAATGTTAATTCCAGAATCACATGCCGCATTTGGGATCGGCATAAAACCTCTGGAGTCTTTTCCATAGCTTATCTTTTCAAGCTTCCAAGTTTTACCGTGATCCATACTTTTATACATATATGGAGCGGGGTAAAGAGCTGTCATAAATAACATTATTTCACCAGTGCTTTCATCAATTATGCTAGTGCCAAGAGTTGCTCTCGCGTGATGTTTATCCTTTCCCCATCCACTCCCGTCATAAGGGCCTATACCTAAGGCCTTCCAATCTAGATCTATTCTTTTTCCAACTAACTTATTTTCGGACCAAGTACTTCCCCCATCTTCTGACCTTTTTACAAATATTCTACTACCTTTTCTTTTGTCAGGATGAGGCTCCCCTTGAAGACTAAACATTAAAACGGTACCGTCCATCGCCACATCAAGAACACCATACGCATTATCTTCATCCCAAATATCAAATTTTGGCTTTTCCCCAGATTTTATTTTTTCTATATCACTAAAAATAAAATCAGGCTTTCCTAAATTTTCCTTACTATGCGAAGTCGTAGAGAAAATGAGAAAAGCAGTACATGTTGAAATAAATTTTAGGATTCTATATTTCATATTTTAAAAGAATTACAAAGTAATTAGCTGTTCGTCAAAGGGAGAGAAATAAAAAAATCTTGAGCAATAGTTCATTACCAATCAAATTCTAGATCCTCTTTCCCTTATCATGCACATCATTTCACTTTTCGCCATATATCTAGTCACTTTGACTATTACACTTAATGCAGAAGTATGGAAACCAGATAAAAAGCCCGGATTAATTCCGACTAGCATGTTCGAAGTTGACCCTTCTCTAGAAGTCACCGTATGGGCCACTAGCCCGATGCTATATAATCCAACCAATATGGATATTGATCACGAAGGTCGGTTCTGGGTCACTGAAGGTGTTAACTATCGAGGCAGAAATGGGACCAGACCTAATGGAGACAGAATAGTTGTACTCCAAGATACAGATAATGATGGAAAATGTGATAGCTCTCATACCTTTGTTCAAGAAAAAGGTCTTATAGCGCCAATGGGAGTGGCTGTATTTGATAATGTGGTTTACTTGTCTCAGCCTCCTGATCTTATCGCTTATACTGACGTTAATCGTAATCTTGTCTTCGAACCTGAAATTGACAAAAGAGAAGTTATCCTCACGGGTTTTAATGCCATCAACCACGACCACTCTCTTCACTCACTGACTTCCGGACCAGATGGTAAATTCTATTTTAATAATGGTAATTGTGGAGCCGTGTTCACCGATAAATCTGGAAAAACATTTTACATGGGAGGAACCTATGGAGGAAGTGGAGCCAATTGGCCAGCCGACCATTTAAAGAATTCTGGCAGAGAATCTGGAGACGGGCATGTTTGGACATCTGGTTTTGCCGTTCGTATGGATCCAAACGGAGCCAATGCAGAAATAGTAAGCCATGGTCTCCGCAATTCCTATGAACAAATACTCACTTCATTTGGTGACATGTTTCAAAATGATAATGATGACCCAAGAGCATGTCGAACGTCGTATGCCCTCGAGTTTGGATGTGCAGGATATTTTACTCGGGATGCCATGCAAAGAAATAAAGCCGTACGACGACCTGGCCAACCTTACGCAAGAGTTCATTGGAGGCAAGATGACCCAGGAACAATGGATGCTGGTGATGTTTATGGCGGAGGTTCACCCACGGGCATCACCTTCTACGAAAATGGTGCCTTGGGTGAAAAGTGGGAAGGCCTTCTGCTTAGCTGTGAAGCAGCTCTCAACACCATATTTGGGTATAAGCCTGTTCCAAAGGAAGGTACCTTTGAACTCGAAAGATTTGTTTTCCTAACTTCAAACCCAGGAAAAGAATATGACGGAGCTGATTTTTCAGGGAGAAAAGAAATCAATAAAGACGGCAAGGGTAAAATTTCTCCTACTCTCTTTCGGCCTAGTGATGTGACAGTTGGGCCCGACGGTGCAATCTATTTTTCAGATTGGTTTGATGCAAGGATAGGAGCTTCTAGTCACCTCGACGATTCCTTCTCGGGTACAATCTATAGAGTTGCTCCTAAAGGATTCAAACCAAAGATACCGAAAATTGATCTCTCCAATATCAAAGGACAGATCATGGCCCTTCGTAGCCCTGCCATAAATACCCGCCATCTAGGTTTTGAATCTTTGAAATCTCAAGGAAGCAAGGGTTCTGATTATGTTTTCAAACAACTCAGTGATGGTAATAAATGGATTGCCGCTCGCTCCGTTTGGTTACTCCCATACATGGGCGATCAAGGTATAGACGTCTGCATCAAAATACTAGGAAGTGACGATAGCGATCAGCGGGTCGTTGCTTACAGGTCTCTTCGCCGAGCAGGTTATGATATGATCCCTCATGCTAAAAGGATGTGCACTGACCCCTCTCCGCAAGTACGACGTGAAATTGCCTTATCACTTCGCGACATACCGGCAGAGAAAACCAAAGAGATTTTCGTAGAGTTGGCAAAAAGGTGTAATACAAATGATAAAAATTCGTTAGAAGCCATTGGGTTAGGTGCAGCTAAACAAGAGGGCATTATATGGAAAGCCATTAAAAAAGGAATGGGCTATGAAAACCCTCAAGAATGGAATGACCAATTTGCAAAGCTTACATGGCGACTATGGGGCGCGGCTTCAGTAAATGACCTTAAAGCTAGGTGCAATGATAAATCACTTTCTTTAGAGAAAAGAAAATTTGCCCTCGAATCAATTGCTTTCATTGATGATCCAATTGCCGCTGAAGCCATGCTTGAAATCGCTTCAAAACCTTCACCTTTAAAAGGTCAAGCCGTCGCATGGCTTCTCAGAAATGCAGCCGGCGAGTGGGCAAAGCACGGAATTAATAAAGGACTCAAAGAAAATGGCATTTATGATCCTAAAGCCATCACTATCGTGCCGTCCCCAATACCTCTACCTCCTAATGGTGCTATAAAACCAAAGGTTGATGAGATTCTTAAACTCAAAGGAGATCCATTAAAAGGTAAGACCACCGCACTTCGCTGCATTCTATGTCATCAGATTGACGGGAACGGTCCAGATTACGGGCCTAACCTAAAAGGCTGGGCTTCTAATCAAACCTTTGAAGCAACTGTTAGGGCTATCGCTGAACCCTCAGCAGGCATAGCACTTGGATATAAAGGAACAGAAGTTTTATTAAAAGACGGCACCATTATTCATGGCATCACATTTAACAATAGTGATCCCTGGATAAAAAACGCTCCCCCTTTAATCATTCAATCTGCTGGCGGAACAACTCAATTTATTCCGAATCAACGAATCGAAAAAAAGAAAGATCTCAATCGTTCCCTAATGTATGACCCAGTCATGCTGGGTCTAAATGCACAGGATATTGCAGATATAGCTTCTTGGTTAAAAACATATCGCTAATTCTTCAATGAAATACTATCTCATTCTATTAACTACGTTGATTCAAAACCTCCCTGTTAACGGAAAAGAAGATGGGATACCTGCTCAAGGCAGTTCTCACCCTTATCAAAAGTCCTACAAATTAGTATGGCATGACGAATTTTTCGGAACCAGTCTAGATAGAAAAAAATGGACCCCAGTTGACGACTCGAAAATTGGTAAGTACGGACATGGTAATGGCGAAGCTCAAGCTTATCTAGATTCAGAAGGAGAAACTTTCTTTGTTAAAGATGGCAAACTCACCCTTCGAGCACACTACGATCCAAAAGAAAAATATCCACTCCGCGACAAACCAAACGGATTAATTCAAAAAATGATCGATCATCAAGATTTCAAGTCAGCTAAAATAATTTCTAAGGATCTTCAATCATTTACATATGGGATTTTTGAAGCCCGCATAAAAAACCCAACTTCTGACAACCATCAAAAAACAGCTGTGCCCGTATGGCCTGCGTTCTGGTTAATGCCCGATGATAAAACGGCCCCTTACTCTGGATATTGGGATAAATTCGCACTAAAAGAAAAACGAGAATGGACAAAAAGCTCTTGGCCATATAGCGGGGAAATTGACATCATGGAAATGTCTGGCAGAGCGACACGATTATATCATGCTGGAGCAGTTTATCATACGAGCGACAAGAAATGGACTGTTGGAAATATCGGCTGGCATTCTCATTATAGACGGTACGATGGCTCCATAGATCCTAAACAATGGATTGCTGACCAAAAACTTGATCCATCACTTAAACCAAAGCCCGGACAGAAATCGTATACATCAGGATTTCATACTTATGGCTGTAAGTGGACTAAAGAGAAGATTATTTTCATGCTCGATGGCAAAGAATGGGGTCCAGGTTTAAACTTGAAGGACACCTCCAAATTCGGTGGAAAAAAAATGTACCAAGATTACCCATTTTACCTAATATTAAATTTAGCCATTGGGGGAAATTACTTTGGCGTTTGGGGACCGCGTGATCCAGGTCCTGACAAAATAAACAGAAACGAACTCTACGATTTCACCTTATTCCCTCAATCAATGCAGATTGATTGGGTTCGAGTCTATCAGGAAAAATAGAAACACTCTAGGATCTCTCAAAAAAAATTAGGGAACCTTAGTGGAAGAAGATTTAGCTAAAGCAGCAGTCGCCCAACTCGTTGCCGAAATTGATATAAACTGATCTTTACCGTGAGGATCACCATTATCGAAAAATTTCTGAATAGGCTTAGATCTCGATTTCACAAACCATGATCCGTCATTCTTCTGAGTGCTAATTAGATAAGAGCGAGCTCTTTTAATAGCTTTAACAAATTCTGCATCTCGTTCACTAGAGCCTATGCTAGTAATGAGTGTATATAACGTCTGACCAGTGGCGTAAGCATCACTTTCCATTTCAGGAAGCTGAGCCCAACCCCCATCCTCTTGTTGTCTTTGAAGCAGATCTTGACGAGCTTTCTTAATCTCTTGGGCTGGTGCATCTAATGCTATGAGCGCTTTTAGCTTGCCATTAAAATCCTCTTGAGAATATGGTTTTGAACCTAGGATCCATGATCTGGATTTCTCTGTGGCTTCTTTGACTTTCTTTTCAATGCTCTCACCTCGGGCATAATAATTCATATAGTTAATAGCAAAGTAACTCGTATGAATTTTTGATTCCTCAGAAGGAGGACGATTGGTTTGCACATCCCAGTTCCCCTCTTTTTTTTGATGATGCAGAAGATAGGAAACAAAAGCATCCGTAAATTGGTCTTTTTTTACCCCTCCGAGCTCAAATGACCACAACAAATATCCCGCAGTCAAACTGCGACCCCCTACCGATTTTCCTTCGGTCACTGATTCCACGCGATCTTCAAAATAGTCTCTAATAAAATGAATCTGCTCTTGCATCAACTCCTCATCAATACTGATACCAGCCTGACTCGCCTCACGCATCGCCAACATAGGTAAAGTTTGATGATGGCAAGAGAAACACTCTCTATTGTTTGGATAATTTTCAGCACCTTTTTGAACGATTCGCAAACCACTTTCAATCGCACGATTAATCCGCAACTTTTCCAACTCCTCTGCATGAACCTGTGGAGCAAATAACAGAAGAAATACAAACGGTATTTTTTTCACACTCGAATAATTAATATTGCCGCTAGTTGGTAATATCTTCAACCATATAAAATCTTAGTTTCTCTTTATCCGATAAACCTTCTTCAATGAAAGCGGTTTCCTCTCCTTCACTCTGCACGTTATCATCAAGTTCCATCCACTCAGATAAATCCTCTGAAACATAGATTGCATAAACCCGACCGGGTCTCGAATTCCAGAAAACTTTAACAGACTTCAAGTTTTCATCCTCTTCATGAATAACTTTAGTTATTTTCATGGGGCTTAAATTAGCACTCTCTCCCAATTGAACGTTATCTACTCTAAGTCGAGTCGCTCCAGAGTAAGAAACATGAATCTCATCAAAAATAATATCTTCAAAGCCAAAGTACTGATTAGGATTATCAATACTAATTGTTGTCTCAAAGGACTCAACATCGACACCCTCTAATTTAGCGGTAATGATCGCAGGGGTAGGGGGTTGAGCAATTAAAACGACCGCAGCAGAGAGATGAGCTTCATTAAATTGGATTGAAAATGGATTTACCTCAGGCTCGCCAGTTCGAAGGTTAGGCCCTGATACACTAGCCCAATCGGGATGGTCAGCGGTTCTATAAAATAGGTTAGGTGCAAATATAACCCCAAACTGGGAGAACTGGTCCGTCACAATTGAAGTGTCCAAAATCCTCATTTCGGAGAAGTCCACCGTGCTCTCAGGGTCTTCTAATCCCGAAGGACTAAGGTCGATTGGATTTGAAAAGACATTTGTCGCAAAAAAAAATAAGGATAGAAGCGCTGTAAAACCTGATCGAACATTAGCAACTTTGTGATATATAGGCATTTATAAATGCTGCAGGAAAAACTCCCTAAGATCAAGACCAACAATAAAAGCTGGTAATTAATAACTGAAGAAGAATTTCAAAATTTAATCTTTTATAAATCTTATAAATTTCTTAATAAGTGGAGCTATGAAAATAAGACTTATAACTTTGTTAGTTTCATTATTTGTATTGCAAACCGCTTCTGCAGACGACCACAAAGAAAAGGTAGAAAAAGAAAAAGTACACTACTTTGAAGCTTCCTTTAGTTCATTCCATCCTGGGGGAAATTTACGAGCCTCGGAGATCATTGAGGAGTATTGGTTTCCTACCGATAAAAATGTAGGTCGGCTTGCTATTCCTTTTGATTTGAAGGCAGGAGAATGGGATCACGTTGTCTTCTTTTACAAGCCTGAAGGATTAGCAGACTTCAAACAAAACCCCGACAAAGTATCTCAAGAGTGGAAAAAAGATATCATCAAAAGGTTAGGGGAAGAAGAATTTGATAAGTTAGAAAAAGAGTTCTTCAGTCTCATTAAGAAAAAATCCACTGCAATTTTTAAATTAGTAGGAGAACTCCCAAAGATTAATGATGAGTTCTATAACTTGGAGGGACCAAAAACTCCTGTTGTTGTAAATTTTGAAACTTTTAAAATGGGAAAAGCTGAGGAAGGTTTTGAAAAAGTGGACCAATTCCGATCAAGCACTGGATACACTCCTATGCTTTTTCGCTCTATCACAGGGGACTATGACCAGATTACTATTTGGAAATTACCAAATGATGGCAAAGATTTATTTAATGAGCAAAGCGAGCAAATGAAGAACTTCATGAAGAGTAATGCAATGAAATCATACTTCGAACTCTTAGAGGAATCCCAATCGGGAATAGGAACGATTCCTTGGACCTATTCTCAATAATTTTATCTACTTTAGCTACTTCTTATCACTGGAAAGCAATTTGACCATTGCCTGACCCATGGCTTCACCAATATTCATGTAAGTTTCCGCATTTCCCCCATAGTGTCCACCTGAGCTACCACCCTTAGAAAGTGGGTGACTATATACAGCCGCAACGTTGCCTTTAAAATCTGGATACTTTCCAGACTCACCATCAACAGAAAACATTGCATTAAGAATTTTTCCCCCATTACCCTTGTCTCCTTCTTTCGTCTGACCAAGGGTGGCACATACAAATTTTGCATTTGGAGCATTGAAATCTTTACGCAATTGCTTGATGAGGTGAACAAGATTCTTCTCATAACGACTCGATAAAGCCTGGCTACGACTATCACGATCGCCTTGCCACCAGAAAAATCCGGCAATTTCGTAACTTTTAGCACCAGGATAATACTTATCTAATTCAGAAAGGACTTTTTTTGCCCTAGCTGTATCACCATCGTACTGCATACCAGCGTACCAATTAATTCTTTTAGGGTCCGTTCCTTTAACCCAACGCTCTGGTGAACCCTTGTATCCAGGATGAACCCAAGTTACTCCTTTGTTATCTTTAAACTCAAAGGATTCACTACCTGGAGGTAATAAATCCCAACCAAGAGCACGATTACCAATACAACTTTTCAAAACCATAACTGGTGCATCCGTAAATTGCCCAACATAATGCCCTATACCTATCTCAGGACCAATACCCCCACCTGTAATAGTCATCCACTCATTATTAAAGCCTCTCATCCCTCCAGTACCACTACCCATAACACGAACGTTTCGAACATCCTTACGGACAGTCCAATTATTTTCATCATCTTTTAGGTAAGGATAAAGATTCTTATTGCGCACCGCATTCTCCAAAGTTCCATCCTTATCGCCTTTGACCTTTCCAAAGTTAAGCATATTAGACTGTCCCATTAATATATATACTTGAACCGGCTTACTCATGTCAGCTGGCTTACCATCGGGATCTGGTAAGCTTTTTTTATCTGAAAGGGCGAGCGAATTAAAAACGAAAAAAGTTAGGCTAATCAAAAAGATTCGAAGGATCATTTGTTTTATTTTCATACGATTCAAAAAAGTCGATTCAGATTAATACATTGAATAAGAATTTCAGTCAGAAATAAAAATCACTCTAAACCCCTACAGGGAACAATTAGTATAAAAAATACCAAGACCCCAAAGTGAAAGAAGACATTTCTATAAATAGGCGGTCATGTGAGCAAATTTCATTAAAAAACATCAAAAAAAAAGCTTGTTAGATCTCAAATCTAGGCAATAAGTAAAACCAACCACCATTATTTGAGGTGGAACACTAATTATTATTATGGATAAAGGTACAGTTCTTCGTTTTTTCGATCAAAAAGGCTTCGGCTTCATTCAGCCTGAATCAGGTGGGAAAGATTTGTTCGTACACATCAACGAAGTTGAAGGAGGACAACTCCAATCAGGCGACGTTGTTGAGTTTGAAGTAACAGAAGGTCGTAAAGGACCTCAAGCTTCAAGCGTAAAGGTAGTATAAAGATTATTTGCCAATAAATTTGGCTTCTAATCCTTAGCTATTTTAGGCTCATCACACTTTCAATTTGATGATCATTTCGATCTATCGGTATTGCTGTGTGAAAAATTCAGCGTGAAAATAAATATTCCTTGGGTACCGGATATTTAATAAATCCGTTTGAATCAAATACCCATTCCTTTTTTACCATCCTGTTAAGGTGATTCTATAACTCTTAAACGAAAAAAGATTTTTCGCGAATCCAGTGGCTTAGCATTTGAATATGTGACACTGACTGTTCCGTCCCCATTATTAAATTCTTCCTTCAAAGTTAATTGATCACCAGAAGAAATCCAATTCACTAAGTCGGTCGAACTTTCAATAATTATTTTATAGTTTTGAGTGTTTTGTAAACGCGTAAAACTCAATTCAAACGAACCATTGCCATTAGTACTATCCGATCTAATAAATCTCTCAACTATTCTTGAGTTAGGCTTTCTTGGATTACTACCAAGTATGTACTCAAGAATGTTAACAATTCCATCCTTATCCGCATCCGCAAGAGGACCTGATAACGCATTGTCACTAATTTCCTCTGAATTAAAAAATAGCTCTCTCCAGTCAAATCCCCCATCATTAATTATTCCTGGAGAAGGAGTAGTCGCTTTCCAACTCATTGGGTCGCCAGCATATTTAAAAGGTTCTATTCTATGTAATGAATTTCCTAGCCCATCAGCAGAACTTGGCCATGGATCCTGATCAGAATATTCAGCGGTATCAACGGTCACCTTCAAATCAGGTTCACCATTTATCGTGGACCGCTCTGGCATTCTTATTCTAATTCGTTCACCTCCATTATCTAAAGATCCGAGGAAAGGACCATAAACTTCTACTCTTTCAG
>Ga0209404_10001100_pt1 | contig 19182 bp, 28 predicted proteins | sample TroAtlMetagenome_2_FD_187447 | JGI IMG/M metagenome (GOLD analysis project Ga0209404, IMG submission 187447) | Marine eukaryotic phytoplankton communities from Atlantic Ocean - Tropical Atlantic ANT8 Metagenome (SPAdes) (version 2) | ecosystem: Environmental > Aquatic > Marine > Oceanic...
TCTACGGCCCTAAGTATAACTCCCAAAAATTAGGTTTAGGAGTTAACTTGTTAGAAGAAACATCTAAGGATGTTGAATTAGCTACTCAAAAAATAGAAAACGAATTAGCTAAAGCTGATAAAGCAACTAAACCTTTAACCCAAAAACAAAGACAATCTAGAGCCGAAAAAGCTTTTAACAGTGTTTTTAAAAATAAATATGTAAAAAGAATTAAAGATAAAATTGGTAAAAAGCTAGACAAAGAAAAGTACATTAGAGACAATGTTACTACTTTGAAAAAAATAGTTTTAGCCAATCGTGATTTTCAAAAAGGCAATCAAGGTATAGCTAAGGACTGGAATAAATATCCACCATCTGACCAAGCTTTTATAGATTATTACATGGGTACTGACACTAGTAATACTCAAGCTATTAGTGATAGAAAAAAATCGTTAGCGGAAGCTGTATCCGATCAGATAGGTAAAGATGCTAAGGACAACTATTTTGAAGGTAAAGAAGCTAAACGTGCAGAAATAGGCGAAAGATTAGGTATTGCTTATTTAGAAGATTTATCTTCAGATTTTATTGATGACGTAAAAGCTATTTACGCGGTTGCAGCAAATCCATTGGTTTTTGAAAATCCCATTGAAAATCAAGCAAACTACATGAAGTACACTCAAAATGAAATTGTGCCTTTTGTAGATCACAATAATACTGATCCTGTTGATGTAAACAAGACTGAAGGATTAAAAAAAGCAGTAGAAGGCCTTACAGATATAGCTAAAAAAGGATTTTTAAGCTTAACTCATATGGCCAACATGGCTAACACTGGCCGCAAAGAAGTTAAAGGCACAAAAGCAAGTGATCTTGAAACGGGGGTGAAATATTATGAAATGAACTCTGAAGTTGAGGGATCTATACTTGTTGAAGGTAAACATTATTTAAAAAGGCCCACTGACCAAAAACTTAGAGAAAGCGATGAATATTTAAATAAATACAAAGGCAAATTTAAGCCTTCTAATGGCAATGTTTTTTACGGAAAGTCAGACCCTAATTTTGAAGCTGTTGAAAAGATAGCTAAAGAAAACTACAAAGGTGAAGCAATTAAAAAGCAAGGAGCTTTAAATTTCTTTACTAAAACAAAAAACGTTATAGTAAATAAAGTAGTTAGCTTAGATGTTTTCAAAGAGCTAGTTGAAAAGCATAGGCCAAAAGCAAAAATGAACCAAGAGCTAGTAAAACAAATGGCTATTGATTACGGCAATGCAGTAAAAAACGGGGCTAACCCATATATTGCTGGTCTTATGTTAAAGTCAGGATATGCATCTACTTCCGGGGCTATTAAAACATCATACGAATTTAAAGGTTTTGAAAATGGTGATCTTGAATTTGGTGAAAGTTTAAAATTTACAGAAGGGTATTTAAAGAATTCAGAAAGGCGTGTAAGAGAAGAGCATTCTCCGCCGGTTGGAACTTTTGCTGGTAAGCTACTTAAGTTAGCTGTTTTAGCACCTGAAGAAAGCATAGGTCCTACTATAGACCAAATGTATACAGATGCTGGGCAGTATCTAGTTTCTTTTAAGCATGACGAAATGATTGACAATGGCGGATTAGCAAGCTCTATAATGCCGGGCAGCTCAATCGGATATGGCTCATCTATTTTAAGATTACTAAACGCTGGTATACCACCGACTAAAATTACTTCGTTGGATCCTAATGTAGAAAAGATTTTAAGGTTAGAAAGCTTAAAATCTATAGGATTGCCTGAGGTTGTTTCCGAAGGGGCTTTATCTAATTTAAGCCAGGAAAGTAAAAATCAGACAGCTGTACAAATGCAAGAAGATCTTAATCCTAATCCTGAATTATCTAATAATGAGGCCGTAGAAGCTTTAAGTGATATGCTGGGCACTATTTATGGTATGGATGTTATCACAACTAAAAAGGCTTTAGAAGAGGCTGGTTATAGTGAAGCAGATATAAATAAAGCCTTAAGAAGCTTTGGGTTTGAAGACTCTAGAAATGGGTTTGTTTTTATAAACTCAGAAAAAGCAGGGTTAGATACAGCAATGCATGAATTTACGCATGTTTGGGCTAACCTTGTTTTTGGAAAAGATCCCGAGCTATTTAATGCCATATATGATAAGTTAAAATCTCACCCCAGATATGCTGAGGCTATATCCAGAATGAGTAAAGGCGGCTATGCAAATATTTCCGTTGATTCGTTTGGTTATAAAAACGAAGTAATGGCTTATATACTTGGGGAAGAAGGTAAATCTCTTTACGAAGTATTTGAAGGCGACGCAGAAGCTAAAAGTTTAATTGATAAGTTCTTTGATTATGTTAGAGAAGCTTTAGGTTTTGATCCTACAGTAAAAAACTTTGCTGATCTAAATGTGGACCAAGTTGTTAGACTTGCTGTTAAAGACATGATGGAAGGCAACCCCTCCGCTAACTTTAATAAACTACAAAATGTAGCTGAAGGCAAAAGCTGGTATGCTAAGTCAGAAGCGGCTCAAAGCCCTAGTGCTAAAGCTAAAGCTGATCCTCTAGTAAGGGCTTTTAACAAATTAAAATTATCTTATAGAGAAAATAAAGATTTAGCCCAAGCTATTAACGATGCTTACGCGGAAGTTGAGGGCTTAATGGATTTTATTGATTTTGCGCGCCTAGTGGCACAAAATACTAAAGAAGTTAAAACCGGTAAAACAAATCAACTTCTTGTGGCTAAAGTTGAAATAATCAAAGCAAATAAAATAGCTGAAGAAAGTGCTAAAAAGCAAGCTGAAGATAAAGTTAGTAAAGAGCAGTCTTCTAAATTGCAAGATATGTTTAGAAGAATTATTTACCAAGCAAAAGGTGAGGGGGCTAAGGCTTCTAGATGGTTTATTCCGCCTAATGCTGAAGATTTCAAAGGTTTGCTATACGCATTCTTGCCTAAAGGTAAACTTGGGGTTGATGCGCGCAAATGGATGGAAGAGCACTTATTAAAGCCATATTCTAATGGCATTGCTACTCTTGATACTGAAATACTTCACAAGTCTAAAGCTTGGGCTGATATGTCTAAAGGCTTTAATTTTGAAGAGAAAGTTGGTGGCACACCATATACTTTAGGTGATGCTATTAAAGTTTACAATGCACTTAAAGAAGGTGTTGATCCAGGCATTGCTAAGAAAAAACATTTAGATGCACTTATACATGCTGTAGAAAGTAATTCTGAAGTATTAAACTTAGCTAATGAAGTTGCTGAGTCATTTCCAATAAAACTTGAATCAGGGTGGCAAACAAGAGCGTTTGCTAAAGAGATTTATGATTCTATTAATGATGGAGCACGCAAAAGACATCTTGAAACATTTAGTAATAATGTTGATGCTATATTTACAGACGCAACACTTGATTTAATTGCAGACCAATACGGTGAAAAGTATAGACAAGCAATAGTATCAACACTACGTAGAATGAAAAGTGGTAGAAATAGAGTATCTACTGATGCTAGTGCAAATTCTTATATGAATTGGCTAAATAGAGCGGTAGGAACAACAATGTTCTTAAACACTCGTTCTGCTATATTGCAGTTGCTATCTACATTGAACTTTATAGGTAAACCTGGGAATAATATATTCCAAGCTACTGCAGCATTTGCAAATCAAAAGCAATGGAAAGCGGACTATAATAAATTATGGAATAGTGATTACTTAGCTAACAGACGGGATGGCGCAAAGTTTGATGTATTAGCAGATGAAATTGCAGAAGGACCACAAGGCTTAAATAAAATACTTAAGTTTGGTTTCTTACCAACAAGATATGCGGATAGCTTTGCTATTGCTCTTGGAGGTGCTGCATACTATAGGAATAGAGTTAATATGCTAATGAAAGAAGGAATGAGTGAAGCTGACGCTGAAGCTCAGGCTATGATTGATTGGAGAGCTACCGCTGAAGAATCTCAGCAATCTTCTGATCCATCTAAAATTTCTGAAATACAAGCATCGTCAATTGGCAAAATAATATATGCTTTTGCTAATACGCCGTTTCAGTATGCTAGGATAACAAAAAGAAAACTACAGGATATTACATCCGGTAGGTCCGCGGCGGCTGGTACAACAAGAACAGATATGCAATCTATATTGTATTATTCTGTTGCTCAAGCTGCAATGTTTAATGCGCTGCAGAGTGGTTTGGTTGCATTACTAAACTCTGATGATCCTGATGACGAAGAATTAAAAGAAGAAAAGTATGCTCTAATGCTAGAACGTACTTTAACATCTTTTGCTAAATCTACAGGCAACCCTGGAGCTGTTGCGTCAACTTTATATGCAATGATGAAAGAGGGTTATATGCAGCAGACGGGTAAAAAACGACCTGACGCAAATGCTTTTGCAATTTCAGCAACATCAATATCTCCACCTTTAAATTCTAAACTAAGAGATTTAGCGGGTGCTTATAGAGCTTTTAATAAAATAGAAGAAGGCGATACTTTTACACCGTCTTTGGATAATGAAGCTTTAACTATGGCTGGGGAAGTTGCATCGTTTGGTGGTGTACCTTTAGATAGAGTAGTAAGAAAAGCGAGACATTTAGCAGCAATTAAAAATGAAGAGGCCGAGTTATGGCAAAAGATTTGGATGCTTGCTGGATGGAGTAGTTGGGAACTTGGTGTTAAAGAAAGTAAAGATACCGGGTTCAAAGCTATCGACTTTAAAGATGTAGATTTTAAAGAAGTTGAATTTAAAGAATCTGCTTTTAAAAAGTTAGAAGACGGCATTGCCGGAAGAGCAAACAAAGATGGTACTATAGAGATAGACCCTAACCTATCTCTTGTTGAACGTGTAAAAACCGAAGCCCACGAAAACCAACATCAGGACGACATGAACGCAAGTATGCCAAATGGTGAACCTATGTTGGACTACGATGATAATTATGTCTATTGGAAAGGCAAAAAGTTTGAGCGTAAAAATGGTAAAATTAAATACAAGGGTAAATGGCTTATAGAAGGCCATCCTACTCTAGCTTGGGAAAAGAGGGCATATGATGCTGAACCGAGTACCAAAGAGATTAAGCGTGAAAAGTTATACGCTTAAATAAAAAAGGGGGATGATACCAATTACGGCGTCATCCCCTTTAATTATTTAAAATAGTAATCCAATACCTATGCCCACAATAGGCCCAATTATTGACCACCCTTCAAGAAGCCTAATTTTTTTAAGTTCTTTTTGTGTGAACACATTATCTTGTGTGTCAAGAATTAAATTAGCAGCTTTTGTTTTAGCTTCTAATAATTCTTTTTCTAACTTTTGTACTTTTTGTTTTAAAGTCATAATATATAATTTAAATTATCCATCGCAGCTTAAACAGTCAGGATCCATAGCTGCTGCTGCTATATCTCCCCTTAATACAGATTCTGTACGTGTATAATATAAAGTTTTAATACCTCGTTTCCACGCTTCAATATGTACTTGATTTAACCATCGAGGTGGTGCCTCAGATGGGAATGCTAGGTTTAAACTAACAGACTGGTCTATATAGTCTTGCCTTATACCCGCTTGTTTAACTAATTCCAGTTGATTAATTTCTTTAAATGTTTTAAATACATTTATTACTGGTTCTCCCTCTTCTTGGTTAAGTCTTCCTCCGTTATCGTAATACCATCCGTCAAGTTGTTTAATTCCTTGAACGGATCCACCATCTTCCAGAATCTTGTCCCAAGTCTCTTTATTATTGATTCCAACTTTTCTTAATAATTTTTCTAGTTCTTTATTCCTTCTTATAAACGTTCCTTTAGCGCTTTGTTCAGTGAACACATTAGCAGCCCAAGGTTCAATACCTGGCGAAACATTGCCCGCAAGTTTTGAGTTCGATACGGTTGGTGCAATGGCTCTTAAATGAGTATTACGGAAGCCTGTACCTGCACACCAAAGTGGTTCACCATAAGTTTCGGCTAATGCTCTTGATGCTCTTTCAGTCTCTATTTTTATTTTACTAAATATTTCTCTAGTTTTGAACTGCGCAAGTAAACTTTCAAATGCAATACCGTTTTTTTGCAATAAACTATGCCACCCTAAAACCCCTAGGCCCAAGGCTCTTCCCTTCGCAGCTGACCTTACAGAATTTTCGAATCCCCTCATGTTCTTTGCCCTCTGTATAAATTCTTCCAGGACACCGTCCAGGAACCAAGTTGCATCGTACACTAGGTTTGTATTTTTCCATTCGTCGTATTTTTCTAAGTTAAGAGATGATAAGCAACAAACAAAGCTATGTGACTCATCTGTATGTAACACTATTTCACTACAGATGTTTGTCATATGTACCTTTAGACTATTTTTCTTATATGCTTCTGGATTAGCTTTGTTCGTGTTTCCTTTAAAAAGGATATATGGCTCACCAGTTGCTTTACGCTTTTGGAGTAGTTTCGACCATCTTTGCCGAGCGTCTTGATTTCCTGCTTCAAGTCTTCGCATAAACTTATCGCCAACGACAGCACACTGGTGCAAGTTAAGAGATTGTCTATTGACATCTCCTTTAGGCTCCCTAATTTCAATCCAATCGAGAAAGTCGTTGTGTTCAATATTGATATTAACTGATGCAGCTCCTCTTCTAACGCTACCCTGGTTGGTTGCGAGTATAGTTGAGTCATAAATTTTGCAAAAAGGGACAACGCCGTCTGAAGTTCCATTTCCTGTGATTTTAGCTCCGGCGGGACGAATCATATTAATTCCGATACCAACACCCCCACCGTGTTTTGCTAGTAACATCATTTCTAAATTTTTACTTCCAATATCTTGGATGCTGTCCGCAACATCAATACCAAAACAGCTAATAGGTAGCCCTCTGTCTGTGCCTGTATTAGAGAGCACAGGAGACGCTAAACACAACCAGCCCTGCCATATGTACTCAAAAAACTTTTCGGCTAGTTCTGGCTTATATAAACGCTTTGCAACAGCATTACAAACTCTTTTATAAGCGTCTTTTGGGGATTCCCCATTAACTAAGTAGCCCCCAGATATAGTTTTCTTGTAAACTTCGGTATCTCCCCAAGCTGGGTAATCTTCACCTTTTTTCCAATCATTATTCCACATTATAAATTATATAAATAAATTAAGTAACCTAATGTTACGTTTAAATTAACTATCACTAAGTTCCATTGCTTAGCGACCCAAACCTGGGGTGTACAAAGTAAACCACCAAATATATATGTAATAGCTCCCACTTTCCCATAAGAAAGAAGATAAGGCGACATCATTATAAAAGCAGCACCCATATACCCTAACCTGTTAGAAAGTCTTTCTAAAGGACTAAGTTTGCGTTCTTTGACTAGGACTCGTAACCATCTTTGTCCAAATCTCCATTCGCATCTTATACAAGTCTTTTTATAGTCATGTTTAAACTTGTATTCTTCCTTTTTTTTATTACAAACATTACAAGTTCTCATTACCAAATATCTTCAAAATCTTCTCCTTCATTAGCTTTAGAGTAATCCGTCGGCCGAACCGCGAAAAAATCAGTATGAGTATGGCCACCAGTAAGATGGTAAAACCATTCGAGCTTTGATGCTCCTTTTTCATCAAAAGCAAAGTATTGCCCGAGGTCGAAGTACCCAAGTTCTTGCAGTTTTTCATTAAGACGTTTTCTGATGAATTGTTTAAGGTCATATGATTTAAGGTTTTCAATGTCTCCAAGCTCGAACATTTTTTCAATATACTTTTCTTCTGCAGCGAGCATGGTTTCTGCAGCTTTAATAACATCATTTCTACAATCTTCTAACAAGGCTGGATCTTCTTCACACATATGTCTAAAAAGCTTACAACCCATTTTACTATGTAAGGATTCGTCCCTTACGCTCCATTTCATCTGTTGGCCAATGCCTTTAAGCAAATTACGCAGCTGAAAACTATATAGCACAGCAAAAGCGGAATAGAGAGATACGCCTTCTGCAAATGCAGAAAAAATAGCGAGAGACCTACCAATCCCAGCAGGCTTGTTACCAGAGTAACTAACAAGGTTATCAAAGCGCTCCGCCGTGGCGGGCTCGTGTAAAAATGCTTCAAAGTCTTCAAGTCCGAGTGTTTCATTTAAATAAGAATATGCTACTGCGTGAATTGTTTCTTGTGAGCCAAATATCATGGCCATTTGCTGGATTTCATGTTTAGGAAACCAACTAACTACTTTTTGTGTCCAGTAGTCAGACACTGCACATTCTGTTTGTGCAAAACCCAGTAATATATTACCTACTAAGTTCTTCTCTTTTTTCGTTAGTTTTTCTTTCCAATCCTTTACATCACTTTGCATAGGTATTTCAGTATGTAACCAAAATGCTTGTGCTTGTTTAAGCCAACCCTCACTATAATATTCAGGGTATTCAAAAGGCTTGTATGCTATACGCGCTTCAAATAGCCCCATCTATATTTCTAATTTTTTTTCGTTTTGGCTTTCTTTTGCCTTTTCTTTTAATTGCTCTACTATTTCCTCGTAATTAGGTAACTGCTGCATAAAAGCATAAGCTCCGGAAATTCTTTCATCAAGCATACGCATTTCTAAAATCATTTGCTCAGAAACAGCTTTTAACTGTCCCACTTTGCCAGCTAACTCAGCTCTTGTTGGTGTGCTCATAATACATTTTTATTTAATATCAAAGGGCTCTCATCTTTATTTGTTTGCACTTCAAAATGAGTCTTTTTTTCTGTTATAATAATTTTTTTATTTTTAAATTTTTTGGGGTATTTTTCTAGTAAATATTCTTGTAATTTATTCATTATATATTGTTAAACAAAGTTCTACAAAAGGGAAATACAAAACGTGATCTGTATGTTTTTCCTGGACGTAACTCCTAGCTCCGACAAGCATGCCGGGATATAACCCTAAGCTAAGCTCCCACGACCTCATCTAAATAGTATTTAAGCATCTTCATGTGATATGCTATCCTCTCTGAATAGTGACTCTTCAATGTAAAATCCATACTGTCCTGCGATTCTATCAATTGCTCTTGAATTAATTCGCTTGCTGTGTTTTGCATATTTTTTAATATCTTTTTCTAGTTTCCTTCTTTTATAATGTAAAGAAGCTATTTTTTTCTGCTTTCTTTTATTAACTGTATCGTCCTGTCTACTTCCTTCTGGTTTTGCGGTTTGTAAAGCGTCTTTCCAATATTGTTTTTTGTCAGCCATAATTTAAAAAGTTTCCAGCGTAAAGGGAAAGATTCATTAGCTCTCCCTTTACATTCAATTATATAATCTGTACCCACGAAATCAGGAGTATACTTGATCCCAAGTATTTTTTTTTGGCCTCGGTTAGTATAATCCCCTTTTCCGTTCGCTTGTTTTTCGTAAGATTCATTGTTAAAATTAAATCCATCAATAAGCTGGAACACTTCGTTCTCATAACCTTCAAACATCTTAGCCCTTTTTAGAGCTATGTAAGTATATCTTTCTAGTCCTGAAGCAAAGTTTATTCCATCGTAGCTTATTTTTTTAGCTTGTACGGGTCCTCTCTTTCTAGATTTTTTTCTCATGTGGTATTAGTTGTCCATCTTTTGTTGAGGTTATATCCTAATTGGTCTGGAGGACCAGGCTCAGGATATGCTGATACAAACTCTGGATCTTTTACTTCTATATCATTTATATAGCACTCTTCAATTTCCTCGCGTAACGACATACGTGCTTTTTCAATATAATTAACAGCATCCATAAGTTCTTCCTGTAAATGGTTAAGCCAAGTGTCTAAAGGCTGGCTATCGTCATATAGTGTTACACCATATTTTTTAAAACCAACATCAGAACGTTTCTGTATTTTTTCTACTACTTGTTGTATAATTTTATCACGCATCTTTTACAAATGTTCCGTTAATCATTCTACCAGTTCTATTAGATATTTCGTTATATGCAGAATTAATGCAAGTTTCAATATCGGTACCAACAAGGTGGGCAAGATTAGTAAGAACGACAACACTATCACCAATAGCATCAATAATACCCGCTTTGTCATTCTTAAGGACTGCTTGCGATAATTCTCCTGATTCTTCATATAGCTTAATTAATTGTGTTTTAATATCTCCTTTATCATATAATCCCCTGTTCTTAGCCCACTCTCTTATCAACTCAAATTGATCTTGGTTAGAATATAATTTTTCTCTAGTGGAAGATTTTTCAAAAGTTTGAAACTCACCCGCTTCAGCCATAGCTTTATTATATATATAACATGTATTAGGCCCAAACTGACTGTCATTAATGTTAGATATAACCCATTCAATTTTATCTGTTGAATCAAGCTTGAACGTTCCGTACTTGTTTTTAATCTCTAGATCAGCTAAAAAATTATTATTAATTTCTGTAGGTGATATTTTAAAAGTGGTAGTAGCGTCTGATGAACTATATTTTTTCATATTTTTTTTAAATAAGTCTTTGTAAGGTTTACGATCTACTTTATAACCTAAATCTTTTTGTAAGGTTAATTCAGCTTTTGAAGCTTCTGCCACATTATCTGTTTCAAATAATATTTCATATTCTCCCGCTTTATATCCTTGTGTTTCAATAACCCGTTTTTGGATATTTGTAGTACACCCTACTTTAACGCCTGGTATATGGTATATTTTATATTTACCTTTTTTTAGTGCTGTTTCCATCCTTTATTGATTTGATTATATTTAAACTTTTTTCACTTAGAAATTTTCCCATGTGATTATTTTTTTGAAACCAATATCTATACTCCGACATTGAGTTCTCCTTTGATTGGCTCATGAGGATTATAATTTGTTAAATGAATCATATTCTGCGTTGGTATTCTTATAAAATTCCCCGCTCCTTCTTCAATAGATAATCCAAAATCGACTCTAACACTAGGCAGTTCCCTAAAATCACGGGAAAGCTGCTGCTTAGCTTGTTCGATATGGTTACAGTAGAGATGACAATCACCAAGTGAAGCAGTAAGGCGCCCAGGTCTATAACCTGTTCCCTCTGCCAGCATGAGTAACAATAAACCATACATTGCGAAGTCATAAGGAAGGCCCAGAAAAATATCTGCAGACCGTTGGGTCCAGAGTAAATCAAGTGTTCCATTGTTTATATATATTTGAAAACCATAGTGACAAGGAGGCAATGCCATGTCATCCAGATCATTGGGATTCCATAGGCTTGCCATAATACGCCTCGAGCTTGGTTTATTTTTAATTTGCTTGAGTATCTTTTCAAGCTGGTCAACGCCATTAAAGTCCCGAAGCTGCTTCCCATAAACAGGGCCAAGCGTACCGTCAGTTCTACCTGACCGCTTATAATCAGCATCCCAGTAATTAACACCGTTGTCGTTGAGGAAAGCAATGTCAGTGCGTCCCTGTAATATCCATAAGAGTTCCGTAACTGCATGATTAAAATATATTTTTTTTGTGGTTAATAAAGGGAAACCAATTGCCATATCATGTCTAAGCATTCTTCCAAAGACAGCTTGCGTTCCAGTACCTGTTCTGTCCTCTTTCTTAGCTCCCCCGTAGAGTACTCCTGATAGTAGTCCTCTATATTCATCTTGTACGTTTATCATAATAATATTTACACATTTCGTAATAACTAGGGTATATAGTGTCTCTGTCATATATATGAGGAGCATAATTTATTTTTTCTCCTTTAACATATGGACCAACATTAATACCTATTTTCCATTTATCGTGTTCGCCATTGATCCCTAGAATAGATATCCTGACATCATTTCTTACACAATAAAGGTAAGCTTCATTCTCTTCTTTAGAAGGTAAATAATCTGGAAGTTTATAACTTTTCTTTTTCTTAGCCATTATTCCCAAGGCATTTCTGCAGCACTAAGATCCGCTAAAGGTATATAATCACCAGATACATGATCCCATTTAAAATGTGCTTCGGCTTGGTTTTCTCCTAAATTTTGAAATTTTACTTTAAGTACTTTAACTTTCACAGATTTATTATTATAGTCTCTATGGACTAATAACCCATGATAAGAAGCATCATACCACTCTCCACCACCTTTAATATTATACATATTAGGCTCATCAAGAGTACCATCTTCTTTTTTGTACATTTTAGTTGGGTGCGCTACTACAACTACTAGAACATCATGCTTTTTTGCAAAAGCTTCTATTCTAGCTAAATACTCCATTGTAGCATCTGGTATAGACATATCAGAAGCACCTTTCATTTTGACTTTGTTATAAGGGTCAATAACCAAGCATTTAATCCCCTTTCTTTTAACTAGTTCAGCGCCTTTCTTTAAAACGCTATCTAAGTCGTATCTTTCTGCTTCAATAAAATAAAAATTATCATTTACAATTTCAAAGCATTGATTCCACTTATCAGAGCCTAAATCATTTTCTCTAGGCATCCACCCACCAATTTTTCTTATTAATTTATGGGCGTGTAAAAATGTTGGTTTATTTTCAGGTGATGCAAAAGCTGTTTTCCAACCATATTTTAGTTGGTAACCCACAGCCATTCTATCAACAAAATCAGACTTACCAGAGCTAGGCACGCCTGTAACGGTGATGAACTGCCCTGTATAAGTACTGAATATGCTATCAAAGTTATCAAGACCGATTTGATACCCTGGCTTAAAACCGTCATAAATAAATTCCTCAAGTTCTTCATTTATATCGCCTATTGTTACTACGTTCTCTAAGGGAACAGGGTGTGCACCGTGTATAGCATCGCGAAGAGCGTTCCTACCATGAGCAATAATAAGCTCATTAGCATCTTTATGCTCTCCGAAGTTTGCCAACCAGCATACTTCCGCCCCAAAACGACGTATAAGTTCCTGTTGTAAGTTTTGACCAGCCTCATCAGAATCTGTAGCGAGTATGATTTTTGATTTATCATCAAAATACTCAATACAGTTATCAAGATAATCAAGGTTAAGCCTGTTAAGTGTAGCACCATTTGGTACGGAGACAACATTATGTATGCCAGCTTCAAATAAAGATAAAGCGTCCATCTCCCCTTCCACAATAACACACCACTCATGCCCAACAATATTATCAAGATTGTAAAATACTTTCTCTGCGTCTTTAACCAGTTTAAAATTCTTTCTACCATCTCTATATTTTATATTTATTAATTCATTATTTATAAAATAATTAAATTGGATTGTATTTTCATTTTGCCCTGTTTGAGGCATCCACTCTGTTCCTTCAGCTACTTTTAGTCGCTTAAGGGTAGATTGTGAAATACCTCTACCCTCAAACCACTTAATAGCCTTATCAGACAACTCAGTAGTATTTTTCCACTCAGGTCTAATATATGCCTTATCACTTCCGCCTTTACGCTTAAAAGTGTGCAGCTGAAATACTTCGTCACAATTCATACAAGTACCGAGACCACGTTCCCAATCGTACATAGCACATTTAGCTTTACGATTTTCAGGTTTTCTATCAGCGGAACAAAGAGGGCAAATACCCTCATTTTTACCGGCTTCAAGATCATACTGATTGAACTGGTCAATAGTAAATCCATTGATCTCTGTTGTATTCATTTAATCTTCAATTAAAGTTATTTCACCGTCTTCATCATACTCGATGTAGTAATAATCTTCATCCATTAGAAAGGGAGATCAGGCTCAGCAGGTGCTTGAGCTTGCATTGAAGCTTGTTGTGGTGAACCTTCTTTAGCGGCTGTTGTTACATTTTCGCCATTAGTCCATACAACTTTTACATTGCCTAAATAACTTTTAGGCTGTTTTGCTTCTCTTTCTTCCTTTGTTTGTTCTGTTTGTATATAACCTGAATCACCAAATTGTCCCGGCTCATCGTTTAAAACAATAGTAATAGGATAATACTTACCCTTTTTACCTTCATAGATTTTTGACTTATCTATTTTAGTTAAGTCAATATTTGCTGAAATAATACTTGCCATTAGTATGTAGCTAATTGATTAAACATTCTTCTTAACTGATCTTTGCTCGCACCAGTAGTTCTACGTAAGTTATCTACAGCTTTAACGTGATTTTGATTGCTGTAAAAATTGTTTGCACTAGTTGTTACTCCTGTTACATTACAAGTTTGTTTTCTTACTCTTGCCATAATAAATAAAATTTAATTAATTAAAGTGTTTTAGAGATATAATATTGGCTAAAATCTCCATCGCCATTTATGAAAAATTCTTCATAAGCCTGAACGGCTCTTGCAACTTTGTTAGAACCTGAATGCAAAAACTTATCACTGCAGTCAAATAATCCAAGTTGATTTGTGCTTTTGTCAATAACTATAAACACAAGCTCATAGCCAAACATTTTAGAATAAATATATGCTTGGCTGTCGTAATTATATTTATAAGCTGAACTTGCAAAAGCGTTGATATTTCCAGTTGTCTTTAAATCAACCACTAACTGATGTGTATGATTTATAATATCCGCTTTGCCTTTCCATTCCATGCCCTCAAGCTCTACTAAGCCGGGTACTTCATATTCAATTTCACCCTCTTGAATCAAATCTTTAAACAGTTCATTGTCCAAAACGGTTTCTCTCATAAGCTCAATACTATCTGCTTCATGTTGTAATAAACAAATATCTCCTTCAGATAATTCTTTATATAACTTAGTATTTCGCGTACTAGATTTAATTATCTTGTACTTGTCAAGCTTGTGAGGCTCAAGGATGCATGTATGGAAATAACCTCCAATAACCAATGCTGGTGATGAAGTTATTTTCTTCTTAAAATCAAGAGGGTTGTTTAATAATGCTGAGATGTCAGAATTGCTTAAATATTGTTTACCAAATTCACCGTAATAATTTTCATCATCACGCAGTTTATTTAAAACCTCTTTTTTATCCATTTTGTAATTCTTTTAAAGCAATGGGTTCTATATCATATTTGTCTTGCAAGGTTTTTAACATCCCCCCATTTGCTAAGAACTTTTTTGCTTTATCTATATTTAAAGTAGTGATCTTAGGTTTAGCGGCAGCCCCATGATTGTTTGTAGCATCCGCATCCGCAGTATCGTCTATTAATAGTAGATTACCTAAGGCATATTTTTTGGCGTAGCTAGAGGCACTCCCAAATTGTTGTGGGGTCGCCATGCCTTTTTGACCTAAATCAACCCCAACTATCGCCGTAGCGATTACAGGGTTAGTAGTAGGATCATCAATATCGTGCATACTCGCCTTTGTCTCAATTATTGGTAGGTCTTTATTATCATGCACCATACGCTCACTTATTGTAAAATACACGCGGTACTTTTCGTTGATAGGTTTCAATGCCTCCAATATATCTTCCGCTGATCTAAAATTATACTTACCGAAAGAATTAAACCTAGATTTTTTGGCTTTGAATTCAATTTGAATTTTACTTAATTTTTCTGCTGTTGTCATAATTATTTAATTTGTGCCATTGTTTGTTATTCATTCTAAGTGTTCTAGTACCATATTTACGCTTAATAAAATAAGTGTTATGATAATCAGATTCAATTTTTTGATTAAGATCAATGTCCGAAGGACTATTGTCTATGTTATAATAACTCAATTCTTCAGATAGATTTGATGCGTCGCCTCTATCAATTATGTCATCCTCGATGTCGTATAATCTGTTAATGTTAATGTCCATAGGTATAATATATATTACATAAATATAGTATTAAGTATACTAATTTTGTAGATAATTTTCAATTATTTCTGTAACTTCTTGTTCCTGTAGCTTTTTCAAAGCTTCTGCTTTTTTCTTCTTAACCCATATTTCTGACTTCCTTGCCCAAGCGGCTATTTTAGCCACACTAAGCTTTTTATCGAAAGGCTCATCAATACCATAATACTTGCATATTATGTTTTTTTCTATAGGTGTTAAATACTTATCTAAAACTTTATTTAAAAAGTCATTTAATAGATCATTGTCATAGTCAGATACCTCATTAGCAATATCTAGGTAATGGCTATTAAAGAAGGAAGAAAATGTCCTTGTTAAGAATATATCAGTTTGATAATTCAAATCGTACTTTCCTCCATGTGCGTCCCCGTGAGGCTTTTCTGTGTAGTATGCCTCTGGAATTCTGATAGTGTCCCTATCGCGAGCTATGGCCCGTTTAATACCGTTTTTTATATTCAATTTTAAATAGTTTGTTATTATTGCAGGTTTATCTTTTCTATCTGCATTATTAATTATTTCCCAATTAAGTTTACCCCATGCTCTATAAAAGGCACAATAGCCTTCTTGAAGCAAATCTGTAAGATCTAAAACACCTATTCTAGGATAAGATCTTTCAAAGGTATTAGCTAGTGACTTAGGCCATTCAATGTAGGGTGCACGCATTGGGTCTATTCTACTATATAATTTTAGAATAGCTAAATGAGATTTGTATGTAGCGTGGCTGTACCATTTCATGTATCTAATATTTTTAGTCTTCTACTATATTTTCTTATAAGCTCTGCTTTTCGTTTAAGCAGCTTCACTGGAACCCTATTCTTTAAAGTGGATTCTAATACTTCCTGTACTATTTCGTTTCTTAATTGCATTATTCTTTCAAAAAGGAAATCTTTATGATCTTTTTTTCTTGTACAAAGAATTGTTTTGTTTCCTATTTTTATTTTCATTGCGTAATTCTTTAATTTTTTTAGCAACACCAAAAGCATTGGTGTATAGCAAATGTTTATATTGTTGTATTGCGCTCATAACCAGTTAATTATAATGTTAATTGATATTAATATATTTGTTATAACAGCTTGCGCTATTAGTAACGTTCTTACAAAAGCAACAGTGTCTGCGTTTTCTGCAGCTTTTTCTCCAAGGGCTTTAGCCCATATTCTCCATAATTTTTTTAGCATATTTCTTCAAAATCAATTATAGCTTCATTAGAATAATATTTTAATATTTTATTTACAGCTTCGTCTTGGACGTGATCTGCAACCTCTGTATTAATAATACATTCTACGTGTCCATATTTTGGACAGTCTATAATAAGTTTACCTAACTTGCTCATTTCAATGCGTCTGACCAGTGTTCTTGTTCTTCAATATATGTGAGACCATTCCTATTAAAATATAAATGTTTTTTCTTGTCGAAGCTAGGCGGTAAACTACCAATTTTATAAGGTTTAAATTTTCTTAGCCTACCTTTGGAATCTTTTAATTTAATTGTTTTCATATTTATTTATTATTATTCATATAATTTATCTAATAATGTGTGTGCGACTTCTTCGCTGATTTGATTTGTGTTATATAATTCCCAAATAAGTTTACTCATAATTTCGAAATGCTTTTGCGCGAGGAAAACGATATGCACCAGATGGTGTACGCTCAAAATACTCGAATGTTAATTTTTTGTTCATAAAGAAACCGCGTGCAGCCCATATATCTTTACGCTTTTGAATTGTAAGAGTAGGCCATGGGACCTCAACTACTCGATTGTCTGAATCAACGCCGATAAATTTGCCGAGCCCATTTTTGAATTTGCCACGACCTTCAATATAGTCAGTGATTGTGACCTCGGTGTCCGACCAGTCTTTAACTTTTTGCAATGTGTAACTTCTTTTTTGTTCATATAAGCTGTTTGTTCTAAGCATTGAGCCTTCATAGCCTTTTGCTTTGTTTTGTTTGTGATATTTGTTTAGTTCGTTGTCGTTCCAAATTACTTTAGTATCAACCTCATGGGTGAACTTAAGTTTGTATTTGTTTTTAAGATTTGTAATAGCAAGTGTGCGATCAATAAATTTTAGATTAGCAAATGAGTTTGCTGGCTCAGGTGCTACATAATCAGAAAATAAATCGTAGCAATGGAATTGCAAATAACTTGCTGCTTCAAATTTATCTTGTTGTGTTGGTTTTTGTTTGCGAACAAGAGAAATTATTTTGTTAAAGTTATCTTTGAACTTATGATTATAAAGCTCACCATCAAGAATAAGATAAGGATTATCGGCAAAGAGTGGTTTAAGCTCAGTGAGTATATGTTTACAATTGTGGAATTGCTTATTGTTTCTGCTATAGGCTCCGTATCTCGTAATGATGCAACGTACGCCGTCAAGCTTTGGTTGAATAAAGTGTGTTTCATTTGTCCAGTCGATTGTTTTAGATACTGGGTGTGCCAGCATTGGTTTAAAGTTTGTCATGTTCTTTTTTAAGTTTATTATATATTTCTTCTAATTCAATTAATAGCTCATATTTTTCTTCAGCTAATAATTTTCCTCTTTGTGCGTCTAATTGTGACATTTGTAAGGCTAATAGTTCTTTACGATTAAAATATTTAACATTACCAAATTGGTCAACTTCAGTATGAAAAGTTGGGTCTGGGGGAGTTGGACCATTTAATTCTGCTAAAATTTTATCAGCAACTAATTGTGCAAGTTGTTCTAATTGTTCACTAGTCATCTGTATCTTCGTTATCTTCATCTATATCTTCGTTGTCAATAAGCCATTGCTCAATTTCATAATCAGGCAGATATTCTTCAATATCATCAATATATACACTTTGGCCGGCATCTAATTCCATAATGCGTGACATAATGTCATCAAATGGTGGTTGATAATAAAATACATCATTTTCCCAATCAAGATGATTTTCAAATGGAGTACTGTTCATAACATATACTTCATATCCATCAGCCGTATTATAGGTTGATACTTCAAGATCATACATGTTATAGTTGTACGTCTCATCAATTTCAATGTTTAATTTTTGTTGTAGTCTTTCAATTGCTGTCATATTTATTTATTTAGTTAGTTCTTTTGCATAATAAGTTTCATAAGGTTCAACCGGATGGTCCGGATTTAAATTAGTGTCTTTGTATCGATTGGCTTGGTCAATAAGATAAGCCATCCGTAGCCATACACGTAATTCATTAATGTGGTGGGAACACTGTCCTCTACCTACTTCAGGAAATGGATTTTTATGTCTATCCCTAAATGTCTCGCGTGCCATAAGTCTATGATTAGCGATTCTACTAATAAGCTTATTTTCAATTTTTAAGTCTATTTGTTTTTTGTTCATATTATATTTAATTTAGAGCGAAAAGTGGGAATCGAACCCACAACCTTTAGATTGGAAATCTAATGCTCTGCCAGTTGAGCTATTTTCGCTTTTGGTGCGCAGGGAGGATTCGAACCTCCGACCTCGAGTTTATGAGACTCGCGAGCTGACCAACTGCTCTACCGCGCAAAAAGTTAGGGGATTAACAGTCACGGTTTTCCATCCGATGGGAGTTACCTGTAATTTGTTATCTCCAATATCACTGTTATCGCTTCAATGTCTGGCTTGCAGTCGTATTCTGATTCGCAAACATTACTTC
>Ga0209404_10001101_pt1 | contig 19157 bp, 21 predicted proteins | sample TroAtlMetagenome_2_FD_187447 | JGI IMG/M metagenome (GOLD analysis project Ga0209404, IMG submission 187447) | Marine eukaryotic phytoplankton communities from Atlantic Ocean - Tropical Atlantic ANT8 Metagenome (SPAdes) (version 2) | ecosystem: Environmental > Aquatic > Marine > Oceanic...
AAAGAGGGTGAGGCCTACCTCTGCCACAAATAGATGTCTGGAGCGGTAGCCTTAACCAGATAGTGGATTGTTTCAGCATTTGCGCTTAGTTTCGCACCACTTAAAAAAAACAAACTAAAGCTGCGGCCATGTTTGGTAGTTTTATAGCCCCGAATAATAAAAACTACCACTTGAAATATGAAATATAATGATTATATAAATAATAATGATACGCTCATAAGAGGTATCGTAATTAAACTTTGCTTAACAAAAGGAGGTTCTTTATGACCAATCACAAAGCAATTCAATCAATTTTTACTGGACTAAAACCATTTACTGTCGGGTTTGACGATATGTTTTCTCATTTGGATGAGATTCATAATCACATACCACATATGACAGCAAATAACTATCCACCATATAACATAGTAAAGACAGGTTCTTTAACATATGATATTGAGGTGGCATTAGCAGGGTACGGTAAGAAAGATGTATCAGTTAATTATGAGGATAATATCCTTAAAATAGAATCAGTAAAGAGTAAATCAGAAAAAGAAGTGGAAGACAATGACGGTGTATTACACAAAGGCATTGCTAAAAGAAGCTTTATGAAATCATTTACTATTGCTGATGATGTAGAAGTAAAAGGTGCTGAATTAAAAGATGGACTTTTAAAAGTATCTTTGATGAAGATTGTTCCAGACCATAAAAAAGCTAGAACTATCAACATTAAATAATGTTTAATACTATTGGCGTCCTAGGCTTGACAATAGGACGCCTTTAGTGTATTATGTACAACATGAACAAATGCGGAAGTAGTATAAAAGTAATACACTTGGTTTCCAACCGAGAGAAGATTGGGCAGTACAATCCTTCCGCTCCAAATTAAATTATGAAACGGAGATTATATAATGAATATAAGTAGTGATACAGTTGCTATACTAAAAAACTTTTCTGACATTAATCAGAATATTTTAGTAAAACCTGGCAACAAATTACAAACTATTTCCACTTTGAAAAACATATTAGCAGAAGCTGATGTGAAGGAAAAGTTTGACCAAGAATTTGCTATCTATGATTTACCAGAATTTTTAAGAGCAGTTGACTTATTTGATAAGTCTGACCTTAATTTTAATGGTGGTCAAAATTTAACTATTAAAGATAGTAATAGTAAACAATCAATCAAATATTATTTTGCAGATAAGTCGGTGGTAGTTTCACCAACTAAAATGATTACAATGCCTGATAAGCATGTAACTTTTTCTTTAAAGAAAGATGTATTTGAGAAATTAATGAAAGGTGTAACAACACTTAATTTACCAGACATTGCTGTGACAGGTGATGGTAAACAAATTAAGTTGGTTGCAACTGACAAGAAAACACCATCATCTAACGACTACTCTATAGTAGTTGGCGAAACTGATAAAACTTTTAAAGCATACTTTAAAACAGAGAACTTTAAAATGATTCGTGATGATTATGATGTGGCTATTTCCTCACAGAAAATATCTCACTTTATCAATAGAAATAAACCAATCCAATATTGGGTTGCTATTGAGCCAGATAGTGAATTTTAAATTATGAACAAAGTGAGGATTATATTATGTCAGAATACCTATGGGTTGAAAAATACCGACCAAAGAAAATTAGTGATTGTATATTAAGTGAAGACATTAAGAATACATTTACTGAATTCCTAAAACAAAAAGAAATACCTAATCTGTTATTATCTGGTACTGCTGGTACCGGTAAGACTACAGTTGCTCGTGCCTTATGTGAGGAACTTGGTGCAGATTATATTATCATTAACGGTTCAGATGAAGGCCGTCAGATTGATACATTAAGAAACAAGATTAAAAACTTTGCTTCTACAGTATCATTAACTGAACATTCCAATCATAAAGTAGTAATTGTGGACGAGGCAGATTATATGAATGCCGAATCAGTACAACCTGCTTTAAGAAACTTCATTGAAACTTTTTATAAAAACTGTAGATTTATCTTTACTTGTAATTACAAGAATAAGATTTTACCTGCTCTACATAGTAGGTGTACAGTTATTGACTTTGCTATCAAGAACGGACAAAAAGTAAAGACAGCACAGGCATTACACCAAAGACTTGGTAAAGTCCTTGATGATGAGCAAGTTGAATATGATAAAAAAGTATTAGCAGAATTAATACAAAAATACTATCCTGATTTCAGACGGACTATCAATGAACTTCAAAGATATTCTGTAAGAGGTAAGATTGATAGTGGTATTTTGTTTAGTTTATCAGAGGCAAATACAAAAGAACTTGTCAAAGTCTTAAAAGAAAAAAGATTTAATGACATGCGTAAATGGGTTATAAACAATCTTGATAAAGAACCATCATCTTTGTTTAGTACCATATACGAATTAATGTATAATGCTTTAGAATCTTCTTCTATACCCCAATCAATATTAATCATTGCTGGTTACCAGTACAAGTCTGCTTTTGTGGCAGACCAAGAGATTAATATGGTTGCTTGTTTGACGGAGATTATGGCTAATTGTAAGTTTAAATAATGTACGAATTAAAAGATTATTTAAAGGCTATCAATGAGTCTAAAAAGCCTCTATTAGATACCGAAGATGTGATGTGGGAAAAGAAATATCCTACATTTATTATTAACAGATGTTTGTCAATGTTCTATGATACTATCATGCATAGTAATGAAATGAACGGACTACACTTCCTACCAAAGAGATTGCAGTTTCACTATTTTATAAATAGTATCCGAAAGAAGAAGCGATTTGGTGGGAAATGGCTATCACAAAAGAAAGTCAAAGACCTTGAAGTAATAAAAGAGTATTATGGTTATAGTAATCAAAAGGCAAAAGAAGCTCTTAACCTACTTTCAGACGACCAAATTGAAATTATAAAAATTGGCCTGAAAAAAGGTGGGAGAAAAAAATGAGTGAAGATACAATAAGTTGGTCGGCTAGCGATATGCTAGAGGTTACTATAAAACAACCTGACGATTTTTTAAAAGTTAGGGAAACACTAACAAGAATTGGTGTTGCAAGTCGTAAAGATAAAACTCTATTTCAGAGTTGTCATATCTTACATAAACAAGGGAAGTATTACATAACACATTTCAAAGAGTTGTTTGCCCTAGATGGTAAGAACTCTACCTTGTCAGAAAACGATATACAAAGAAGAAACACAATAGCATTATTACTACAAGATTGGAATTTAATTGATGTTGTCAATACAACATTAGTAGAAAACAAAGCGCCTTTAAGTCAAATCAAAGTTTTACCATTTAAAGAGAAGAGTGAATGGAATTTGGTTGCTAAATATAACATAGGCAAGAAACCAGAAGATAGTAAAAATGCAAGTCCAACCGTTTAAAAATTACCTAGACGAAGCTAAAGGCGATAAAAAGTTTTTGCGTCTGCTCATTATTACAGATGAACCAGAAGAAGCTAAAGAATTTCATACTGCTGATAGACTTCAAGAGGAATGTAAGAAGTTAAACTACCCTTATTATCTGTTTAAACTTACAGGTGGTTATACCACAATGGAAGATGGTGTTCGTAGATTTCACAACAAAGAAGATAAAAAAGGTTTTGAAGTTGGCGCCATGACAGTTGCTGTTGTTCGTGGTAGTGTGACAAGAAAAGATAGTTGGTTAGACCTTGTGTCTATGCTTGAAAGAGCAAATGCAACTCTAGTAAATCCTAGAACTACAATTAACATATGTGCTGACAAATATAGAACAGCATTAAGACTTGCAGATTATGGTTTAACACAACCTATCACTAAATTAATTAGTGACCCCGAGAATTCAAATCAACAAGTAGAAGATTCTGGTATTAAGTTTCCTCTTATTATGAAAACATTAAGAGGTAGTAAAGGTGTTGGTGTATTATTTGTTGATAGTGAAAAAGGTTTAGATTCTATTGTACAACTTATTCACAAACAAGATGAAGACGCTGACCTATTAATACAAGAATATATTAAAACAGAATATGATGTTAGAGTACATGTATTAGGTGGTAAAGTATTGGCCGCTATGGCAAGACCTGTAATTGAAGGAGATTTTAGGTCAAATGTATCGCAAGGTTCTAAACCTAAAAAGATTACATTAACAGAATTAGAAATAGAACAATGTTTATTGGCTGCTAAGGCAGTTGGTGGATATTGGACAGCAGTTGATTTTATACCAAGTAAAAACAGAGATAAACAACCACCTTATTTTCTTGAAGTAAACTCATCACCTGGTACAGAGGGTATTGAAGACGCTACAGGAATGAATATTGCAAAAGAAGTTATTAGTCATTTTGCCAATGGAGAGAACAGATATTCTGTTCCAACGGAATGTGGCTTTAAAGAAATAATTACCATAAAACCTTTTGGAGAATTAATATCAAAATTTGATACGGGTAATTCCGGCATGCCAGTTATACATGCAGATAAGATAAAGGTAAGTGGTAATAAAGTTACCTGGACATTATTAGGTAAAACAATTACAAGTGATGTACTTCGTAAAGAAGAAATTAAAGTAGGTGGTTTAAGAGATTATGATGAAACTAGATATGTGGTTAGTTTAGATGTAGAATTTGCCGGTGGTTATTACAAAGATGTAGAATTTACCATTGACGATAGAGAAGATAGGACGCCTATTCTTCTTGACCGTGCATTTATGAAAAGATTAAATGTTATGGTAAACCCACAAAGAAAATATGTGATAACAACTAAATATAGTTTAGAATAAAATGAGGAGTAATAATGAGTAATGTGAAAATATTAAGACTATCTACAGGCGAGGATGTAATCGCTGATGTAGGAGAAAACGACCAAGGTGTAAGTTTAAATAAACCATTTGTAATTATACCACAACAAAAAGGACCTGGTCAGCCTATCCAATTAATGATGTCATTGTATAATGCCTTTGGTAAAGGTGATACAATTACTGTAGCTAAAGATAAGATTGTCTTTATGACAGACCCTAAAGATGATATCAAAAATAATTATGAAGCTAATACAAGCAAAATAATTACACCCACAAAAGGACTTATAACAGAAACTAAATTACCTAGTTAATGGTAAAAGTTAACTTTATAAGAGGCTCGGAAACCTTATCGGTGGATGTTCCAGTTGGTCATACCATCATGGAGGCTGCTAAAGAATTAGATTTACCAGAGATTCCTGCCGATTGTGGAGGTTGTTGTGCATGTGCGACTTGCCATATTCATGTGGATGGTGTACAATGGCAACAGAAATTGAAGATAGAACAAAACTCCCTTGAACAGGAGTTATTAGAATATGAAAAGGGTTATATTGAAGGCGAGTCCAGATTGGCTTGCCAGATACAACTTAATGATGAATTAAATAATGTAACGGTGAAATTGAGAAAAGATGAACTTCTATAAAAATGTAATTGAACACAAAGGTAAACTCCTTATTCGTGGTGTATTGAACGGAAAAGATTATAAGGATAAGATTGATTATGGTCCTACTCTCTACGCCCTAACACCAGAACACTCACAGTATAAAACCTTACAAGGTCAGTTTCTAAAACCTATTGAGTTTACTACTATAAATGCAGCTCGTAGATTTCGTAAAGATGTTGCAACACAAAATTCCCCTATCTATGGTTTAGAGAGATTTCATTATCAATATATTGGTCAAGAATATCCTGAATCTATTGAATGGGACAAAGAACATATTAAAATATTCACACTTGATATTGAAACAACTTGTGAAGGTGGTTTTCCAGATGTAGAAAATCCTGTTGAAGAGTTGTTATGTATCACGGTAAAAAATCAATCTAATAAACAAATTATAACTTGGGGTGTTGGTAAGTTTTCAACTGACCGTACAGATGTCACATATGTAGAATGTAAAGACGAAAAACAATTGATGTTTGAGTTTATGAAATTCTGGATTAAAAATCATCCAGATGTTATCACAGGTTGGAACACCAAGTTTTTTGACTTACCTTATTTGATGAATAGAATTAAACTAATTGCAGGTGATAAAGTTGCAAATAAAATGTCGCCTTGGAATATGGCGAATAGAGAAGAGATTAATGTAAGAGGTAGACCACAAACTTATTATCATCTATATGGTATTGCTATGTTAGATTATCTTGATTTATATAAGTGGTTTATTCCTACAAGACAAGAGAGTTATAGACTTGACTTTATAGGTGAATTAGAACTTGGTCGTGGTAAAGATGACGCAGGTTATGATACATTTAAAGAATGGTATACAAAAGACTTTCAATCATTTGTTGATTATAATATTCAAGATGTTGAAATTGTTGACGCATTGGAAGATAAGTTAGGTTTAATTGACCTATCTTTAACTGTTGCATATGATTCAAAGGTAAACTATGATGATATATTTTCACAAGTAAGAGTATGGGACACATTGATTGCAAACCATTTAATGCAAAAAGGTATATGTGTACCACCAAGAGAAGAACATAACAAAGATACAAAATATGAAGGCGCTTATGTAAAAGAACCTATTATAGGTGGCCATGATTGGATTGTTTCATTTGATATTAACTCACTATATCCACATATTATTATACAATATAATATTTCTCCAGAAAAAATAATAGGACAAGACCCTAGAGGTGTTACCGTTAATAAGATGATTGACAAGAGAGTAGAACTTGAACATCTTAAAAATGAGAATGCTTGTATTACACCAAATGGTGCTAAGTTTAAAAATGATAGTCAAGGCTTTCTACCTGAAATGATGGAGAAAATGTATAATGAAAGAGTTGTATTCAAAAAAAGAATGTTGAAAGCTAAAAAGGAATATCAGAAAACAAAAGACCCTAAACTAGTTAAAGAGATTGCAAGATGTCATAATATTCAATGGTCAAAAAAGATTGCTTTGAACTCGGCTTATGGTGCAGTTGGTAACCAATACTTTAGATACTATGATGTAAGACAGGCAAGTGGTATTACCACAGCAGGTCAATTTATTATTAGATTTATTGAGAAGAAAGTAAATGAGTATTTAAATGGTATTTTAAAAACAGAATTTGATTATATTGTTGCCTCTGATACTGATAGTATCTATGTTAGATTTGGTAAACTTGTAGAACAAACTTGTGAGGGTAAATCTAAAGAACAGATTATTGATTTTCTTGGTAAAGTTTGTGACAATAAGATTGAACCATATATTGAAAAATGTTTTGATGAACTAGCAGATTACTCTAACGCATTTAAAAATGCCATGGTTATGAAACGAGAAGTTGTTGCTGACAAAGGTATATGGGTTGCAAAGAAAAGATATATGTTGAATGTTCTTGATGATGAGGGAGTTAGACTTGCTGACCCTAAACTTAAACTTATGGGTATTGAGGCAGTTAAATCATCTACACCACAAGTTTGTCGTGGTAAGATTAAAGAGGCAATCAAAGTTATAATGGGTAAAGAAGAGAAAGATTTACATAAACTAGTTGCAGATTTTAGAAAAGAGTTTATGACTTTACCAGCAGAGGCGATTGCTTTTCCTAGAAGTTGTAATAATCTTAAAAAGTATCGTGACCATGCTAATGTCTTTATTAAAGGAACACCAATACATGTTAAGGGTGCATTGATTTATAATTATCAAATACATAAACTTGGTTTACAAAGTAAATATCCTATCATACAAGAAGGAGATAAAATAAAGTTTATCAAATTGAAAGAGGCTAATCCATTTAAATTTGATGTGATTAGTTATATGACCACACTACCAGAGGAGTTTAAATTACAAGAATATATTGACTACGAGATACAATTTCAAAAGACTTTCCTAGACCCTATGCGTTTCATTCTGGATGCTGTTGGGTGGAAAGATGAACCACAAGCAACATTGGAGGCATTCTTTGGATAATCCTGTAAACATAAGCGGCCAATTACTGGAAGATAGAGTTGAAACTTATTGTAGAGAAAACAATATAAGTTATAGACGAGCAAAACCAGGCGCCCACGAAATAGATTTTATTATAGAAAGTGCAAAGGGTAAAATATTTGCCGATTGTACCAATCAAAATTCTGTAGGTAGTGTAGAAGAAAAACTACCACATAAATTATGGAAATACTTTAAGAAATATCAATACAGAAATGTATATATTGTTAAAGGTGACCATAAGATTTCTAAAACTGTATTAGAACATTGTAATGAAATGGCAAGAGGTTACCATTTTGATTTACACTTTGTTTCTTATGAACAGTTTACGAATAACTTAACAGCTAAAGAGGAAGGTTTCTTTGGCTGATTTACCAAACAAAAAATATGGAGTAATATATGCTGACCCGCCGTGGCAATTTAAACTTCGGTCCGATAAAGGCAAGGATAGAAGTCCTGAAAAACATTATCCTGTGCTTAGTCTACCTGACATCATTCGGTTACCTGTTGGTAACCTTGCTAAAGACAATGCAGTCCTCTTAATGTGGGTATGTGACCCTATGTTAGACCAGGCGTTTAAAGTTATAGACGCCTGGGGTTTTACTTTCAAGACAGTTGGTTTTACATGGGCGAAAACGAATCGTAAGAAGTTAGGATTTTTTACTGGTTTAGGATATTGGACAAGAGGTAATCCTGAAATGTGTTTACTAGCGACCAAAGGTAGACCAAAAAGAAAGGCCATGGATGTGGCACAACTAGTAATATCTCAAAGAGGTAAACATTCCGAGAAACCTATTCTACACAAAGAGATAGAAAGATTGGTAGACGGACCGTATATTGAATTGTTTGCTAGAAAGAAACCCTTTGATAATTGGGATTATTGGGGTAATGAAGTATGACAATTTGCTTAGCATTGACATTATGCGTGTTGTGTGTTATGATACCTGCTTTATTATTATGGAAATGGAATCATGAAGACCCTAAATAGAGAAGAGGCACTACATGTTGCCAATATATTCTCTGATTACTTTGATAAGTTTAGTCGTATAGACCAATATATGCGTGACCAGAAAATGGCACAAATAGAAAATATACCTACTGCTTTACCAGGTATGGGTTTAGATACAGAATTGTTTAACGATTTTACCATGTCACCACAGGTCATGGATTTACAAGTTGTTGAATTAGATAATCATACATGGGACACTTGTATTAATATGATATCAAGTCATAGTAATATGGTTAGTATTCCAGGTAAAAGTTTAAAACTTGCCGTAAAAGAAATGAATACAGGTAAGTATGTTGGTTTTATGAGATTTGGTTCGCCAGTTATTAACATGAGACCTAGAAATGTTTTATTAGGTAATGTACCAGATTTACCTACTTTTAACAAGACTGCTATTATGGGTTTTGTAATTGTACCGGCACAACCATTTGGTTATAATTATCTTGGTGGTAAATTATTAGCTGCCTTATGTTGTTCACATCAAGTCAGAGAGATGTTGAATAAAAAGTATGATATGAATTTAGTTATGTTTGAGACCACAAGTTTATATGGTAATAGTAAATCTGCTAGTCAATATGATGGTATGAAACCTATGTTAAGAAACAAAGGTCTAACTGATAGTGATTTTATACCAATGATACATGGTAAACCATTTAAAGATATGTTAGATTATATTGAAGATAAGATTGGTGTTTTTATCAAAGAAGACGCTTCAAGTAGAAAGTTAAAACTTACAACTGCTATACAAGGTCTAGTAAAGAAAGCACTAGATGGTGATGACCTAGAAAAATTTAAATCTACAATTGTAAATGCTAAAAAACTTACTGAACAAAAAAGATATTATGTATCAAATTATGGTATTGAAAACTATATAGATATAGTAAATGGTAAAACAGATAAGATTATCAAAGCACCAAACTATGATAGGTTCCATGATAATGAACTAATAGAATGGTGGAGGAAGATGGCTACCAAAAGATACGATAAACTACATGAAGAAGACCGTTTAAGAACTGACATGGAAGTGTGGACAAAAGACAGCCAGATAGATATAATAAGATAAATAGAATAGGAAGCTTGACAATATGATAGAAATAATGTATATTAGGAGAAATTATGAATGATTTTTTAAAAGATATTATAAAAGAAACCGGTAATGAGTATGCCACATTGGCAAAAGACGGTGTTGCTGGAGGTGATGTTGATTCATTTATTGATACAGGCTCATATTCTTTCAACGCATTATTATCCGGTTCTATTTACGGTGGCCTACCAGGCAATCGTATTACAGCAATTGCAGGTGAAGCTGCTACAGGTAAAACTTTCTTTGCGTTAGGTATTGTTAAGTCCTTTTTAGAAACAGACAAAGACGCAGGTGTTATCTATTTTGAATCAGAAAATGCTATATCAAAAGACATGATTGAAAGTCGTGGTGTAGATAGTAGCAGAATAGTTGTAATGCCAGTTGCAACAGTACAAGAATTTAGAGCTCAATCAATTAAAGTGATTGACAAATATTTGGAACAACCAGAAGACAAAAGAAAACCTATGTTGTTTGTATTAGATAGTTTAGGTATGTTATCTACTACAAAAGAAATGGAAGACACGGCTGCTGGTAAAGAAACTAGAGATATGACAAGGTCACAAATTGTTAAATCTACTTTCAGAGTATTGACTTTAAAACTAGGTCAAGCAAATGTTCCTATGATAATGACCAACCACACTTATGATGTGATTGGTTCTATGTTTCCACAAAAAGAAATGGGTGGCGGTTCAGGTTTGAAATACGCTGCTTCATCAATCATCTACCTTTCTAAACGAAAAGAAAAAGACGGCACAGAGGTAGTAGGTAATATTATACATTGTAAAAACTTTAAATCAAGAATAACAAAAGAAAACGCTATGATAGATGTAAGACTTTCATATAAACAAGGTTTAGATAGACATTATGGTCTGTTAGAACTAGGCGAAGAAGCTGGTGTGTTTAAGAAAGTATCTACTAGATATGAAATGCCAGATGGCACAAAAGTATTTGGTAAGTCTATCAATACAGAGCCTGAAAAGTATTTTACAAAAGAAGTATTAGGAAAGATTGATGAATACACCAAACAAAAATTCACATACGGACAAGACGAAGAGTAAATATGTATTTGCCCAAAAAGGCAATGCAGATTATTCATCTATAAAAATTACTGAAGGTAAATTTAAAGATATAATTTATCATTACGGTAAGGTAGGCTTTGCAAAAGAAGAAAATGAGCATGGTCAATTGCCTATGAAATTTGATTATGTCATAGATAAAAATCCTAATGATGTGGACACGCTTGACAATCAAGAGTTTATAGATTATATTGGTGACATATTAATTGAATTATTAGAAAAAAAGGTAAATGATGGTACAGCAATCCAGGATTGAGAATACAATATTATCTAGTTTGTTCTTTAAAGAAGAGTACACTAGAAAAGTATTACCTTTTATCAAAGAAGAGTATTTTGGTAATCGTGTAGAACAATTATTATTTGGTGAAGTATTTAAGTTTATTACAAAGTATAATAATCTTCCTACAAAAGACGCAATTATAATTGAACTCAATACTAGAAAAGATATTAATGAAGAAGAACTACAACATCTAAAAGATTATATTGTTGCAGTTGAAAATACCGAATCAGATGATAAATGGTTATTAGAAACTACCGAAAAGTTTTGTAAAGACCGTGCTGTTCATAATGCAGTATTAAGTGGTATTAAAATATTAGATAACAAAGATAAGAAACAAACACCAGAGGCAATACCACATATTTTATCAGAGGCATTAGCCGTATCATTTGACAAGTCTGTCGGTCACGATTACATAGAAGACGCTGAAGAAAGATTTAAATTTTATCATACAAAAGAGAAAAGATATCAATTTGATTTAGATTATATGAATAGAATTACCAAAGGTGGTGTTCCAAGTAAGACATTAAACATTGCTCTTGCAGGTACCGGTGTTGGTAAGTCTTTGTTTATGTGTCATGTTGCTTCAAGTTATTTACTACAAGGTTTAAATGTATTGTATATAACTTTAGAGATGGCAGAGGAAAGAATTGCAGAAAGAATTGACGCCAACTTATTAGATGTTACCATGGAAGACCTCCATGATATGCCTCATCAATTATATGAGGGTAAGATTAAGAAGTTGAGGGAGAAAACACAAGGTCAACTTATTGTTAAAGAATATCCAACGGCGTCTGCTCATAGTGGTCATTTCAAATCACTATTAAACGAATTAGCTCTAAAGAAGTCCTTTAGACCTGATGTTATCTTTATTGATTATTTGAACATTTGTGCTTCAAGTAGATTTAAAGGTGGCAATATTTCATCTTACTTTTACATCAAGGCAATTGCTGAAGAGCTAAGAGGTTTGGCTGTAGAATTTAATGTACCAATTTTTAGTGCAACACAAACAACCAGAACTGGTTTTGTGAGTACAGATATTGGACTTGAAGATACTTCCGAATCTTTTGGTCTTCCAGCAACTGCTGACTTTATGTTTGCTTTGATGTCAAATGATGAACTAGAACAATTAGGTCAGATGAAAGTTAAACAATTAAAGAATAGATATAATGACCCTAGCGTAAACAGAGCATTTATTATTGGTGTTGATAGGTCTAAAATGAGATTGTTTGATGTTCAACAATCAAATCAAAATATTGTTGACGCAAATCAAGTAGATGAAAAAGAGGACGCTTATAATAAGTTTAGTGATTTTAAATTGTAGTATATGGTAAAAAAGAAAACACAAAAAGTTAGATTTCATAGAGGCGATAGGAGGCCAGGTGATACCTTGGGTAAAAAGAAATTGACATATAAAGTAGAAATGGCCAAAGAAGGCAAGAAGATTCTATGGCATGTCATAGAAGAACCAACTAATAATGTTGTTGGTAAATACTTCTTTGAAGATGACGCACAAAGTTTAGCAGACTTCCAAAATAAACATAAAGTCTGGCAACCAAATGGAGGAATACCTAGATTCCTCTGGAATTATCCGTTAGGTTCCTATAGCTAGTTGACAAATGCTCCTAAATAGTATAAGGAGTATTAATGTTAACAAAAAAACAACAAACAATAATTGAACAGGCTGCTAAGAAAGCCGGTGGTTTACTAGATTTTCAAGCAAAGAAATCATCTAGTAAAATAGCTGTATATTATGTTCGTGCTTCAAATAGAGCAGACGCTAGACGAAATGTACAAAACCATTTAAAATCTAAAAGAATAAAATTTACAGAGAAGAAGACTAGTCTATCAAGTGAAAACATCACAGAGTTTGAATTTCTTCCTTATACTGTAAGAATTGGTTATAAACCAAGGTCAGGTGGTATGACAGAGACCACTTTAAACTCTACTATTACAGAGTTGTTACCGTGTATTGCATTTTTAAATGGATGTACAGAAAGAACTCCAGATAAATTTTACGAAAAACTATTATCTTATCCTCAAAATCAAAAGTGTTATGTTAATGGTGCTGACCAAAAAGTAGGTGTGGACTTTTTGGAAGAAATGCCAAAATCTTCAAAGTTTAAAGAGAAAGTATCTAACGCAATTGCTATTACAAAATATCTTGAAGATATGGATAATAAAAAGAAAATTAAAAATTTATGGTGGACATACAGAGCAAAACCAAATGGCGTTCCTGCTAATTCGCCTGCTGATATAGTATTACAATTTACAGATAACACTCTACTAGGTGTTTCTTTGAAAGCAGGTGGTGAGTCTACAAAAGAGCCTTTACTAAACACTTATGTTAATAAAGTATATTACCATTTTGAACCTACAGGTACACAAATAAAAAGATTAAGAGAAGATTTACACCATAATACTTATAGAAAAATACCTGGTATTGAAAGTAAAAGATATGATGAGGTTGGTATTGAAAGAAATAGAACACTTGACGCCCTAGAAAACTTTGAAAGAACAGACATAGAAACTTATGAAAAATATTATGACGCAAACTTGGCCATAATTAGAAATAAACTGGTCTATACTATGACCAAAGATTTTAAAAAATTTAAAGAGTATTGTGAGAGCCAGATATTAAAACAAAGTAATGTACCAGTTACCATTATTAAAGCAGTTAATGATACATATAAAGAGGTAAAAGATAGTAATAGATTGGGTGTATTATTACAAGAGGCTACAAGTGTAGAGGGTATGGTATCAATATCTTCAAAACAAAACTTTGATATAAGAATAAAGAGGTTTAGTGAGGTATTAGGTACTATGAATATGTCAGTCCGGTCTAATAAAGTTGGGGTACAGCATAAATTAGGTCAATTTTTCAATTTGGCCGTCAAGTACAATGGTCTAAATGAATAAATAGTATTGGTATTTGTTAATGAATTTGTTGAGAGGGCTTGCCAAACCTCAAATTATATAGTATAATGGATAAAAATGAGAGAGAAAAATGTTTAATTTTAAAGGGTTTCTTACACAAGATAAGAACACTCACCTAGAACACCTAGAAGATGATATAATCAATAGAGGTGCAGTTGGTGGGGACAACGCAATAAATTTCCTAAAGTCAGTTAGAAATATGCTGGCCGGTTCTACTGGTAGTAAAACTAATATTACTGTCAAATGGGACGGTGCGCCTGCTATTGTATGTGGTGTCAATCCAGAAAACGGCAAATTCTTTGTCGGTACTAAATCAGTTTTCAATAAAACACCTAAAATCAATTACACATTAAGAGATATTAATAGAAACCATAGTGGTGTTGTTGCAAAGAAATTAGCAGTTTGTTTAGCAAATCTTTCAAGACTAAACATAAAAAATATTTTACAAGGTGATTTATTATTTACAAATGATTTAAAAGCTATCAATATAGATGGTGAAAAGATGGTTTCATTTACACCAAATACTATAACATATGCCGTGCCTATGGCAAGTGATATTGGTAGAAGAATTATGAAAGCTAAAATGGGTATAGTATTTCACACTCAATATTCTGGTAAAAATATGAGTAGTTTAAATGCCAGTTTTGGTACAGTTACCGGTTCATCAAACAGAAATGTATTTTTAGCAAGTGCAGGTTATAAAGATACTGCCGTTATGTTTCCAAAAGCAGAGTTAACAAGATTTGACGCACAGATAAGAATGGCTGAAGGCTCATTAAGAAAAGCTGCACCCATTTTAAATCTTATGAGTAAAAATATTTCAGATGATTTGTCTGTAGGTTATAGATTAAAAACATACTTTAATTATTACATTAAGAATTCAAATAGTGGTATGGAAAAAGTTGCTACTATGCAAAGACAGTTTACATCTTATTATGAGAGTGTATTACAAAATGAAATAGATAGTAGAAAAACTCCAAAAGGTAAAGAAAGATTTATTAAAGCAAAGAAAGATGGTTTGGCATTCATAAGAAGAAACAATACTGCTCTATACTTTGCTATTGCTTCACACATTACTTTAGGTGTGGCAAAACAAACTCTTTTACAAAAGATGAATCAGATACAAAGTATTGGTAATTTTATGAGAACATCTAAAGGTTATAGAGTGACAGCACCAGAGGGTTATGTTGCAGTTGATAAGGTTGCAGGTGCCGTTAAACTTGTAGATAGATTAGAATTTAGTAGGCAAAATTTCACAATGCCTAAAGGGTGGTAAATGAAAAGTTTTAAACAATTTCAAGAAGCTAAAAGAGGACCTTGGCAAATAGTTATGATTGGTGGACCAGGTTCAGGTAAATCAACTTACTCGGAATTTATTACAAAACATTTTGATATACCACACATTTATACTGGTGATATGATGAGAAAGTTGGCCAAGACAAATGATAAAGTAAAAGATTTATTAGATAAGGGTAAATTTGCACCTACAGATATTGTTATTAAGGCTGTATTGGATAGATTAAAGAAACCAGACGCAAGAAACGGTTATGTATTTGATGGTTTTCCTAGAAGTATGGAACAAGTTAACGCAATGGATAAAAACAATATTGATGTTAACTTTATTATTAATTTACAGGTATCAGAGAAAGAAGTTATTAAAAGATTAACTGCTAGAGGTAGAGCAGATGATAAACCAGAAATTATTAAACAAAGACTTGCTACACATGAAAAAGAAGTGTCGCCTGTAATTGACCATTACAAAGAAAGACTAATAAATATTAAAGCTGAGGGAGATACTCCAGAAAACATAGCAAAGAGTATCATAAAGAGAATAGAAAAATGAAAAACTTTGACGACATAAGATTTCAAGACTTACAAGAGGGGTTATATGACCCTAATATCTTTAAGGCATTTTTCCTTGCAGGTGGTCCAGGTTCAGGTAAATCATTTGTTACCAATAGTGCATTTGGTGGTACAGGTTTAAAAACAATTAATTCAGACAATGCTTTTGAAAATGCATTAAGAAAAAATGGTCTATCTTTAAAAATGCCCGAAGATGAGGCAGAGGTTAGAGATATATTAAGAGCAAGAGCAAAAGGTATTACAGATAAACAAATGGACTTTTCTATTAGAGGTAGATTGGGTCTAGTGATTGATGGTACAGGTAGAGATTACGATAAAATTAAAAATCAAAAAGCAATATTAGACCAGTTAGGTTATGATTGTTATATGGTATTTGTTAACACTAGTTTAGAAGTTGCATTGGAAAGAAATTCTAAAAGACAAAGAACTGTACCAGAATATATTACAAGAAAATCTTGGACACAAGTGCAATCTAATATAGGTAAATTTCAAAACACTTTTGGTATGTCTAACATGGTAATTATTGATAACAGTAAAGATGATAAAGAACTTACAACCGTAGTTATGAATAAATGTAGTAAGGCAGTTAGAAGATTATTGAGTAATAAGATTAAGTCATACACAGCCAAAAGATGGATGGCGACAGAGAGAAGATTAAAAAGAAGATGAAAACATTTAAAGAAAGTATCATAGATATACCTAGAAGAACATACGCTAAAGGTGTGTTTGATAAGGCTGATACTAAAGACCCTAAAATTAAGGCTAGTGTTAAGGCACAAATAGACAAACAGATATCAGAGTTTGAGAAAGAATATCCTGTTGTTAAAGTTGGTCTTATTGGTTCTATCTTAACAAAGAGATATAGAGAAGACGCAGACCTAGATTTAAATGTATTGTTTAATGTACCAAAAGAAAAGAGAGAAGCTGAAAGAGAAAGACTATCTCTAAAATATTTGTCTGCTAAAAATCCAGATAACATACAAGGTAAATTAATACCTGGTACAAAACACCCTATTAATTTTTATTTCATTACAGACATAGAAACATACAACGACCAAGAAAAGAAAGCAGACGCTGTATTTGATATTGAAAATAATGTATTCATAAAAAGACCAGATGATTTTACTTTTGATAAAGACATGTATCTAAAAGACTTTGAAAGAAAAGTACAAGAGATTGATGTTGTAAAAGGTGAATTAAAAAGAGATATTATAGACTATGATGAGTTAAAAGATTTACAACCAGATGATGTTTTAAATTTACAAGAAAAAATTAATGAGAAATTAGAAGAGATAGAAGATAGTATCAATGATATTATCAGAATAGGTGATGGTGTTGACGCAGATAGAAGAGCTGCATTTAATAGAGATATGTCACCAGATGAGATAAGACAATATGGAATTAAAAATAGACTACCTAAAAATGTCGTGTATAAGATGTTAGAAAAATACCACTACTTAAAATTCTACAAGAAATGTAAAAAGATTTTAGATGATGGAGAGGTAACAGACGCAGAGATTGATAGTTTAAAAGAGGCAAAAAATAAGTCTATTGCATTTGCATTTGGTAGATTTAATCCACCTACAATTGGTCACGAAAAACTTATTAACAAAGTAAAATCATTACCAACAAATGATTACAAAATATTTTTAAGTAGAAGTAATGACCCTAAAAAGAATCCATTATCTCCTAGAGATAAATTATCTATTATGAAAAAGATGTTTCCTTCTCACGCAAGAAACATTGAAATCAACCAGACAAATATGGTACTAGACATTGCTACAATGTTGTACAAGAAAGGTTATACAGATGTAACCATGGTTGCAGGCTCAGATAGAGTAAGAGAATTTGAAACTATATTGAAAAAATATAACGGCATATCATCAAGACATGGTCTATATGACTTTGATAATATTAAAGTAGTTTCTGCTGGCGAAAGGGATCCAGACGCAGAGGGAGCTTCAGGTATGTCAGCAAGTAAAATGAGAGCTGCGGCTGCCAAAGGTGACCTAAACAATTTCAAAAAAGGTTTACCAAGAGGTGTTGACGCAGATAGTATTATGAAACAAGTTAGAAAGGGTATGAATTTAGCCGCTAACTATATGTACATGAAGACTATGAAACCAGTTGCTAGTTTAGAACAGTTTGAACAACAACAGATTAGAGACCTTTATATCAGAGAACAGATATTTAATATTGGTGATACAGTTGACTATATCAAAGAAGATAAACAAGGTAAAGTAGTCAGAAAAGGTACAAATTATATTGTATTAGAAGACGATAAAAACAATTTACACAAAGCATGGATATGGGATTGTATTCCTGTATCAGCTAATAGAGATATAGAGATACACGAACACAATTTAAATGTTGATTATGGTTTTGAGGCCGTTTCTGAAAAAATTGATAGAGAAGCTGATGAGATGTTTAAGAAATTATCACAAAGGGCTCAAACATATGTTAATGATATGTTGAGAACAGGTATGGAAGTCAGAAAAGCAATCGCAAAAGCTAAAGAAAAATATAATGAATCGACGGATATTGGTCAAGATTATGCTAAACATACATCAACTATTACTCCTGGAGAACCTAGTTTTGCAGGATATGAGAATCCACCTTATAAACCATCACAACCTGGTAGTGGTGAAAAAGTATCTAAAAGGCATGTAAAAGGCTTTTTAGAGAGAGATATAACCAAACCAGATGAAAAAGATGTAAAAGAATGGGCAGCTTCAGAGTCCACAATAGATAAATATAAGGGAAGATTTAAAGAACAATGGAAGGCAAAGCTTAATGAAGTTGTTGCCAAAATGATAAAAAAGTTATAGAGGGAACCAATGGGTAGATATAGAAAATCAATGTCAGAAGCACTTGGAGAGGTGCATTTGCATGAGAATGATTACTTAAAATCAAAATTAAACGACACACAAATTGCAAATATTAAGCAGTTATGGAAGACAAAGACTGCTAAAGATGTAACTCCATCTATCAAAGATATGATTAAAAAGATGGATATTCCTACTCAATTGGCAATCAAACACGCAGACAT
>Ga0209404_10001102_pt1 | contig 19157 bp, 15 predicted proteins | sample TroAtlMetagenome_2_FD_187447 | JGI IMG/M metagenome (GOLD analysis project Ga0209404, IMG submission 187447) | Marine eukaryotic phytoplankton communities from Atlantic Ocean - Tropical Atlantic ANT8 Metagenome (SPAdes) (version 2) | ecosystem: Environmental > Aquatic > Marine > Oceanic...
CCGAAAGAGCCTGCGTTGTGGTTGTTAGTTATTGTATAATTTGCTGTCACTGTTTGTCCGTTTTCAATAAATACTCCATCAGTTGATATTCCATCATCTGTAGCTGTTAAGCCTATACCAGGGATTCTAAGTTTGGCAATGTTTGTATCACCAAGAGTTATCTCATTTGATACGTCTATAGCACTAGCTGCAGCCTGATATCCAATAACTATGTTGTTTGAACCTGACGTGATTTTATCGCCAGCATACGTACCCAAACATGTATTATTAGTTCCTGTATTTATATCTTCACCAGCCTGATAACCAAATCCAACATTATAAGCAGCTTGAGACTTGTTTAAAGCTTGAGCACCGACAGCAGTATTATAATCACCGTCACCCCATTGCATAGTCAAAGCACCTAATGCAGTAGTACTGTGCATAGAAGCAGAACGGTTCATTAAAACTCCAGAACCTAATGCTGTTACATAGTTATGGTCAGTACCAGTTCTTGCTGCATACGAACCAATAATTGTGTTATCAGTTCCAGCCGTGTGAGCTTTAGCTGCTTGTATCCCTATCGCTATTTGAGAGCTAGTTGTTTCATTTGCGTTTAAAGCTTCTTGTCCAATAGCAATTGAGTTTGAAGCAGTTGTATTTGCTTGTGCTGCTTGTCTTCCTATTGCGACATTATATGACCCTGAAGTGTTGCTATATAAAGCAAAATAACCCATTGCATTATTTGCAGTACCAGAAGTTGATGTATATCCGCAATAAGCACCAATCCAATTATTTGTACCTGCTTCTGTATTAGCCCCAGACAAAGCACCCACCGATACATTAGAACCACCAGCGGTACTGTTCGTCATCGCATATTGCCCTATGGCAGTGTTTGCAGATGATGTAGCGAGTGATTTAAGTGCTTGGTATCCTACTGCGGTATGACTATCTCCGCTAGTTAAAGCAGTTCCAGCGTCATACCCGAATAAAGTATTTTGTATAGCATCTGTGCCAGTGAAACTATCACCAGCATTAGTGCCACCTACAGTGTTGTACTCAGCGTCAGAGCTAACTCCTCCTCCTCCAGACCCAACCTCAACTACTGAGCCGCCTGAAGTTTTTGTAAACAAACCTCCATCAGAGGTATTAATGGCAAGTTCACCTACAGTTAAATCACTTGCTGAAGGGTCAGCAGCTTTTCTTTTATGTAGTATATTTGCCATTTACCATGTACCACCATCGAGAACTGTAAAGTCTAATTGACCAGTTGATGAGTTAAATGTAAGGTTAGAACCACTCTTAGGTCCGAGATCACCTGTAGCTGCTGTTGAAAATAAAGGGAAGCATGTTGTATCACTTGATTCATCAGCAACTGTTACTGTAGTTGCTATTGCAGCTGTACCTGTTGTATCTTGGTTAAGTGTTCCTACGACAAGATCTATTGTTCCATCAGCATCTTGATATGTTGCTGTAATACCTGTTTCAGTATTACTAGTGAACATAGCACCAACAACATCCTGTATCTCTTCATCGGTTTGATCTGCAGTAGCTGAATCTTCAATAGCGTCTAGTTTAGACTTTAAAGCATTAGTAAAGTTATTTTGTGTTAAACCACCGTCGCCTACAGAATACGTGGTATTAGTATCAGATACAGTATTAGTAAAGGTTATCTTATCACCTGATCTAGCTACTGATAAACCAGTACCAGCTTCTAAAACTACATCATCAGTACCTGATCCATCTCCACCTGCAGTTAACCGTATTTTCTCTTCATCTGAATTATCTCCATCTACACAGGAAATTGAATACGTAGTATCTGTTCCAGATAATGAAGCCCAAGCTCCATCTCCTCTTAAATAAGTTGAACTAGATGCTGTACCACTAACATTAAGCATAGCCATATCAACAGCATCTGCTTGAATGGTAGCTGTACCTGTAACATTACCTGTACCATCAAATGAAGCTGATGTCCAAACTACATCTCCTGTCATTCCAATAGTTCTACCATTTGCTAGAGCTGTAGAAGTAGCAGAGTTACCTGTACATGATCCAGCAGATCCACTTGTATTACCTGTTACATTACCAGTTACGTTACCTTCTAAGTTACCTACAAGTGTACCTGTACTAACTGTTAAGTTACCAGTTGAATCAGCAGTAGCTGTAGTTGTACCTAATAGAAACTTATCTGTTGATTCATCCCATCCAATAAAAGCATTATCACCAGTTGAACCTCTTTCAATTAATAATCCGCAATCATTAGCGTTCGAACCAGCACCACTATTTAATTCAAGTAGATTATCTGAAACAGTTGTATTTGTAGTTGCTACGGTAGTTGTTGTACCGTTAACAGTTAAGTTACCAGTAACTACAACATTATTACTAAATGTCTTATTACCAGCTACTGTTTGTGCATTTGTTAAATCAACAAACGCTCCTGATCCACCAATCTTAAGTACACTAGCTGCATTACTACCACTAGTTCCTTCACCATAATAAAGTATATCATTACCTTCAGTAAACGCTAATTCTGCGTTTGCTAAATCTGAACTACTAGGTGCGGTTGATCCAGTAGATCTTTTTATTCTAATTTGAGCCATGTTTTAAAAGGAGCCTCCGTCCACAATAGTTGATTTGGTTGTTGTTGAATCTGCATAGAATTTAGAAGCAGAAGAATTATAATAAATAACAGAACCATCTACTGCAGCTGTCTGATCAATAATAAAATCAGCAAACCCATCTAGTTTGGTTTTGTCTTCATCAGTCATGAGTCCCCATGCTGATGTGGTGGCGGCAGGTAAGTCTGTATTACTACCTGATGAAGATATTAAAGATAAACCAGCTCCAGAAGTTGAGTATGATAGGTTTGTTGAACCTCCACCTCCACCTCCACTGCCAGTTACATCAATTAATTGGGAACCTTCTTTTACATATAATTGGTTTTGATCTTCAGCATAAACAATTTCACCTTCTTGTAAATCATCTAAGCTGGCATATAAATTTGAATAGGAACCCCTAGCCAATTTAATAGGGGTTCTAGTTGCTGGGGTTGCCATAATTTAAGATCCGAAATCGCCTCCATCGAATGTGTCTGGAACAGTCACTGATGAAGATCCGTTATCAAAATTACCACCATCCATAAAGTGACTTTGTAAATATGAGTTCAGTGTATAATGTGCTGAACCAAATCTACCATAATGAATACTTTCTACTAACCCTGCATCTGAAGGCCAGCCAATATTCTTACCATTAGCATCATAGTTTCTATAAGTCATATTTATACATCCACAGTTAGAGTTCCCATAGTTTCTTGAGCAGTGAACCAACTTACAGCTCTTTCCCTCTCAGCGTCATCAGAGTCACTAGCTGATCTATTTATATATAGAACACCAGCATCACCAAGCACGACTTGTATAGTATATTTAATTTTATTTGGTGTAATAACACTACCAGGATTATGTAATAAACCTGCAATATTTAAACTAGATGGGGTTGTTGTAGAATCGCTTGTATAGTCAGAATTTGCCATAGTCAGTACTGGTACTCTATGACTTCCTTCTATACCTTTATTTAGATTTGCACCTTTATTTTCATAACCTGATGAAGCTACACCATTAACTGTAGAACCTGCATTATGTACTGCAGAACCAGTATAGTTATTACTTAGATACGATGTTGATTGAACTACATCTGAACTATTTAAAACTTCAACTTTAATTCTAAAATTAGTAGCATGATCGTCAACGCCTTCAAACATCATATGTGAATTTAATAGTATTAAACTAGAAGATATCTGTGGAGTTATAGTTACAGTTACAGGAGTATCATAAGCAGTATCCGCTGTTAGATTACCTGAAACCGCTACTCCTGCAGCTGGATTTGTTATACCACCACTCGCTACACCATATGGTTTAGAATATACATTAGATTGTACATTAGATGCAGCCCACTCAGGAGCTGTTGCACCATTGTTGACTCTTAACTGCTGTCCAGATGTACCTTTAGCTAATCTATTCCAAGCATCAGTACCTGTACCATAAATTATGTCTCCTTGTACTATTGATAAATCAGTCTTAGGAGCTGTTATCTGGTTATCTGCTATATGAACTGTATCTATACTTCCGTCTACATATTGATCACTGTCAACTGAATTAGCAGACATATGAACTAGATCTATACTTCCGTCTACATATTGGTCACTGTCAACTGAGTTAGCAGACATATGAACTAGATCTATACTTCCATCAGTATAATGTTCTGAGTCACAAGCATTATCATCTAGGTTATCTCCATCTATACAGTTACCAGCTAACATTCCATGTTCAACTGCACTAGTGTTTATAGTCCAGTTATTACCTGATACAGTTATATCACCTTTATTTCCATTAGTTAAAGCAGTACTCGTTACCTTAGGTAACTCTTCTACTTTATATCTTAGTTTCTTAAAGCTATCATTCAATTCTTTTGCTGTTATAGTACTACCAGCATTAAATGTATTAATATCTGTAGTAACATTTGTTACTCTTTTTACTAATACTTTAGTAACATCATCAGATAAAGCTGAAGTAAAAGTAATAGTAGCCGAACCACTAGTACCAGATATACTATAATCTGTTGTTTCAGCTTTTTTAACAAATATTTCTGCAGTAGCAGCTGCTCCAGTACCACCTGATATATTACCAAATCCTACAATAGGAGCAGTTGTATAACCACTGCCTTTATTAGTTGGTACACCAGCATTATCTAGAGATACTTGACCATTAGCTACGTCTACTGTTAAAGCTGCACTACTACCATCACCACCTGAAAATTCAAGAGCAGCATTAGTTGCGTCAGCATAACCAGCTCCAGCATTATTTAATACTACTTTTTCTACTTTACCTTGTCCTACATATATCTCTAAATCTGATGCATTCACGAAAGGAACAGTGACACCAGATACCACTGTCGGTGTTCCACTAATTGGAATTGTTTGTTCTGTTGCCATTGTTATCTACTAGGTATTAGTAAGTTTTCAGTTTCATTTGTTTTTTTTCTTCGATTCAATGTTTTTAAATCTTCTTCACGAATTAAATCAGTTACTACGTCTTCTTGACGGATATTTAACCAAGCTTTTTCTCTAGCATTGTCAAATAATCTACCAATTATTATATTATGATAGTAATCTCCAGGTTCGTAATCACCTCTTTTACCACTTTTAATATCTTTCTGCATGTTTGAAATAGAAGCTAGTATCTTTTTGTTTCTAGCTAATTTATTTAATTCATGTTCTAAGTTTTGATCGCCAATAGATTTTTGAAACATTGATCTAATTTGAGGTGAATTGCTTAAATCATATCCATCAGGTGAGAATAATACAGACATCCTTAAATCATAACCGCTGTTAAATAGTAATTGCCTACCAGGACTAGATTCTAAATTGAAATTAATTGGCATTAAAGCATTCCACATTCTAGTCATAGGATCATGATCTTTAATTGGCTTACCATTTAATAAGTCATATTTAATAGGAAGTTCATTAGCAGCTATATGTTCAGTAATAAGGTTCCTATTTCTCCAAGAATCTAGTATACCAGAATTCAATTCTCTAGTATAAGGAGTAAAGATCTTACCTATTTCATTTCTTAAAGCAGCTAAAGGTACTTGGTTATTACTTAAACCAGAAAGAATTCTAGCAGTTTGTCCAGGTCTACCACCAAGTAAATCAACAAATTGCTGTAATCCAGCTAAATAAGATTTACTAGTTATTGACGTAGCGACAACTAAAGCTACTTTTTGTAATTCTTTTTCTGTCCATTCTTCACCCATTAATTGACTAAGATCACCTATATTAGCAACAGTAGACATTATTTGATTAAAAGGTTCAAAGGCATCATATCCAATACAAACTCCACCAGAACAGAATTGTCTAGTTTTATAACCAGCATCAATCCAAGCTTGTTTCTTTTGTCTATCCATTGGACCATCACCAGTCATCTTACCGCTTAACCATGCCCAGGATGCCATACTGACGACAGCAGAACCCATAGCAAATCTACCTGTTTGCAATGCCTTAGCATTAGCAAGTTCAGCAGGATTAGTTATACCATACTTAGCTAAATCTGGTATATCAGCTTTAGTTGCAAAAGCAATATCATTAAATTCTGCAACTAAAAAGTTAAATCCAGGTGTATGTTTAGCAGTTAATTGTAATCCATTAATACCAGTTCTAGCAAATAGGAAGAATGGTTTAGCCCATGGATTAGCTTGGAATACTTGGTTTAATCCAGAAACAAATCCAGTTAATTCTTGAGTAAGTGTAACTTCTTTACGAGCAAATTTAGTAGCTGAATCTACTATATTACCATTAGCATCGAAAACTTGTCTATAGAAATCTTCTTCAAATACTTTAATAAGATCTGGAGTTATTTCTGTGTAAGCTGTAAGAACACCTTTTGCTTTAGCATCCATAGCAGATCTAAATGATTTCTCTCTCATCTTAGCTCTACCTAGAAGATACGCAAAAGTATCATCCATAGCAGCCATTATTCTAGTACCGCCACTGAAGAAACTATTATCATTTATAGCTCTAGCCATATTAGCTACATTAAAAGCTATGCGATCTCCTACTGTAGATCTACCTGAATCCTCTACCCATCTTCTCATTAACTCCCAATTTGAATCTCCTCTATTAAATTCAGCGAATCTAGATTTAATTGTTGAAAGATCTCCTTTCCAATATGAGTTTACTCTGGATTTAAATAACTCAAATGCTTCTGGTAAAGTTTCCATCATAGCATTAAGTGAGGATAATCCAGCTCTTATAGTGGTTGAGTCTCCATCAAAAGGATATCTAAGAGTAGCTCCTAGTGTCGTAGCAAAAGGTCTAGTAAAGGTTGCGATTGAAGTACCCATTAAAGCCCTTACAGGTGTCTTAGGACCACTTAGAATACTATTTACCATCATACCTTCTAATTCTTTTACAAGTACACCAGTCTGTTTCTTACCTCCTATAACTCCTCCTTTGATTACCTTTCTAGCCCATGCATCGAAGTCATCTAAAGTATTGACTTCTTTCATTTGGGAGAAAGCTTCAAATAGAGCATTTAATAAACCTTCGTCTGGATCCTCTTTAGCTATCTGTAAGATAGACATAATAGAATCTCTAGTATCTACCATATCTTTAGATAAAGATTCTTGTAAGAATTTACGGCGTTTACCAGCTCCTAATTCTCTGAAGTTTTGTGATTTAACTATTCTAGCTCTTTTAGCTTCTGTTAAAGCAGTTAGCATAGTATCCATAATCTGATCTGCAGGACCGTCGATATCCATTAGATCTGCAAAATCAGCTATTTCTCTACCTGCAATACCTAAATCTCTTAGTTGCCTTAGCAACGTACCAACTACTAAATCAACTACTACTACATTTTTACTAGTAATAGTCACTATTTCGTCTACTGTTCCTTTATCATATACATCAGAACTTTCAAAGATTTCCATTAAGTATTCTTCAGCTGACATATCAACTGCATTTCTACCTTGAGTAATACGTTGATGAGCTGCTATAGAATCTCCAAAGACATCTACTAATCTTTGTCTACTAGCTTTAACATCTTCTACAATCTTCTGATACTTTTCACTAGATGTATATTTTTGTAATACATCTTCTACCATTTCTTCGCTAATGTCAGCTTCTCTTGCTACTCGCTCTCTTTGAATAGGTGTAGTTACAGAAGCTGTTGATCCATCTTCGGCTCCCCATTCATTTCTTATTCTTTTCTGTTGTTCCCAAACTATAAAAGGATCTTCTTGTGATATATGAGCAGCTTGATGTGAATCAGCTATAGGTTTATTTTTACTACCACGAAATCCAAACTCATTCCTTCTTAGTTCTTGTACACCTTTTCTGTTTGTTTGGATATCTACACTTTGTTGTCTATTAGATATTTGAGTTTTAACAGTTTTAGATCCTTTACCTAGTAATAAGGTAGCTGCATCAAAAACCATACCAATACCTATTCCTTCAGCTATATTCTTAAATTTCATCCAAATAGGATGATCTGTATCTTTAGTACTTAAAGGAGTATCAATTAGACCATAACGATCTCTAAGCATACCTAGAGCATTATGACCATCTGATTCTTTAGATACTAAATCTGAGACAGCACCAACGCCAGCAGCTCTAACAAGGCTACTAGTACCAGCCCATGCTCCTGCTAGACCTACTCTTCCTAAAGTAGCTTTAGCAGTAGGTATGATAGCAGCAGCTAAGGTACCGAAGTGAACAGTACCTTCTAATAATTGACCCCACCATGTTCTAGTAATAATAGGATTATCATAGTTTTCAAATGGATCCCACTCTGGTCTATAATAACCTTTCTCTCTTCTTTCTCTAGACATTTCTCCTGATAGTGCATCTACTGTGCGTTCAGGGAAAGTAGTTATAGAAGAAGCTGTTTTCTGTACACCACCATGTATAGCTGAAGATATTTCTTTAGCAACAGCAGCAGTACCCCATTGTTCAGAGTTCCTTGGATCATCTTGTTCAGATACTGCTTGTTGATCTTCTTCTTGAATTTGTGTTTGTTGAACTTCTTCTTCTTGTCGTTGATTTTTTATATCAACATATAAATCAATAGGTCTATTTAAAGCTTCTTGATCTAATTCTAAAGACAGTTCTTGTGATTCTTCTGGTTCCATATTACCTTAGTAATTCTTGTTCTTGAAGTTCTTTTAAATATTCTTGTAAAACATTAGGCGATATACCTGACCAATCTATTTGAGGTCCGAAAGCTTCAGTTAAAGTAAGAACATCTTCTGGTATTAGATTTGGTAGTGGATTAGGGTTTTCTTCTAATGCTCCATATTGATTACTTGTATTAGCAGCTAATCTAGCTAATCTTCTTTTTAATTCTGTTTGAAGTTCTTCGTCAAATTTTGTATTAAGAAAACCATTTATATGTTCTTCTTTTGATAACACATTCATTATATTTTTAGGAGTTAAAGCATATAAACCAAATGATTTTATTCGTTTATCTTTTGATTCGTTTAGAACCTCTAATAATGACATTTCTGATAGATTACCAGGTTTTTCTAATATATAAGGGTTAGTAAGAGTATATGCATTAGGATCATCATTTATTTTTAAAGTCTCATATACTTCAGGATTATCCTTTTCTATAACTTCAGCTCTATATGTTCTACTAGCTGTATTATGGTTAGTAAGTAATCTAGAAGTATCTATAGGTAAAGAATCGTAAAGTTTTTTATCTAACTCTACTCCTTTGTATATAGCTTTAAGAGCATTATCGAATTCTTTTTTATTTTCTATTCGATCTTTATGGATCTCCATTCTATGAACAGCTATTTCTCTAGGAGTCATATCTTTAAACATATTATCATCAATTTGTCTATAGTACTGTGGAAATTCACCGTAACCTCTTGACCACTGCATAAGTTCTTCAAAGGCGACTTGTTCTCCTGCCCAGAAAGTTGGTTGATTAAGTACTGATAATTTATCATCTTGTGATTTACCTCTAAGTCTTGGAATAATATCTTGTCTACCTTCAGTTATAGAAGAAATAATTCTTTCATCAAATCCCTCTTCAATAGGATTATCATAATATTCTTTATATTTCTCTTTAATAAACTTTAAGGCACCTGCTTGAGCATCTCTTACTGATCCTATTTTTTTTAATTCCTCAAATTTAGTTACATAATCTTCTTTGCCTTGAAATACTATCCAACCGAATCTAGGATTACTTTGAGCAGTATTGATATCTGTTATTTTCATTTGATCCATAACCCATGTATCCCATCCACCACCTTTTTGTAGTGCATTGAAATATGATTTGAATGTCAGTTTACCAGTACCAATACTTTTTCCAGACGATCCTTCTTCTTCATCAGTCCCTTTAATAGCTTCTTGAAATTTACCTTTCCAATACTTCGGTAAACTATTATACATTTCATCATCTAACGGTGCACCTTTATTATAATCATTGCGTAACCTTTCTAATGTTATAGAGTGATCAGGTCCATCTAATCTAGTTAAACCGTTAATCCAAGGTGCCCAGATAGAATCAAAAGCTGCTATTTTAGGGTTTCTACGGTAAGCTCCTCCTTCTCCGTTTTCTCCGACTAACCAGGTTTGTCTCCATTTTTCCTCTTCTTCTGGGGTTGATAAGGTACCATCCTCTTGTAATTTTGCAAACTCTTTCTCTCCTTGTTCTATATCATTCTTAGCATTATTTCTATCTCTTTTAAGATCCTCCTCATTCTTTTTACTTTGTAGTGTTATTTGTCTACCTTGTATCCAATTAGAAAGTCCATTATTTAGATCTGCTACATGTTTACGTTTATTAGAACTTCTATCTACAACCCAACCTCTAAGTATCTTAGTATAAGTTTCAGCAGTCACATGCCCATCTTTCTCTAATTCAGTTAGATCATCTATCAACTGATTTATAGCTTGAGGAGTATTCTTTTTATTACCATAATATTCATGCTTAAAGATGTATTCTTCTATAGCCGAACCTCCATCACTCTTTATATTATCTAATAATTCATGCTGTCTATTAGTTTTATAAACTGCTGAACTTTTAGCTACCCAAGCTCTTGAAGCTTGGTTTTTATAATTAGATAGCTGATTACGATAATTATTAACAAATAGTAATTTCTTTTCATGATCTAATTTCTGCCAGTATGGAGTTCTAGCTATTTCAACTAAATAATTATGAGATGAATCATCAAATTCTTTAAATTTTCCATGCTCAGCTATCATATTATAACCTAAGCCATCTCCTGCAAATTTATTTACATGTTGTGTAGATAGATTCAGAACGTCTTGATTAGTATTCTTACGCAGTTTATTTGATTCATTATGTTTAGTAGCTGCTCCTTCTAGAACATTTTTTACACCTGTATCTGTATTTGGATCTTGAATTCCAGCAGTTATTTCTTGATCAAGTTTTCTTTTCTTTACTTCATCTTTAGTTAATGGAATATAACCTGGATTATCGTAAGCTCTACCTTCCATTCCTGTACTATGTACACCTGTTCTATTTATTCTACTCTGTTCTTCTTGTTCTCCTGCTTCTTTATCAAGATCCTTTACTTCTTTATCTGCTTCTCTTTTAGCTTTAGCTGCCTTTAAATTCTCCTTTAGTTTAGGAATACCAGCTATGATATCACCTAACTGTTGTAATTGTCTTTGTTTTTCTTTTTCTCTAAATGCAGCATAGTTACCTTCTGCTGCAGTTTGAACTTTATTATCTTGTATTAAATCTTGGATAATGTTATTTTGAGCTTCTACTAAAGAAGAAGTATCTTGATAATTTAAACTATTAAATTTGAATGAATCCATTAGTACACAACCTCCATGTCTACATCAATTTTACTATAGTCAACAGTAAGATAATTATCACGTATACCTACAGCCATAGGATCAATCTTAACTACATCTTGTGCCATAGCTCCACGATAACGGGTAGCATTATTTTTGTAGTTAAATTCATATACCTTATGTCCATCAGGAGATATATCAACCTGTTCTATATTTTCTTTCAGTCTTATATCAGAAGCAGATAAAGCAGCGATACTAGTTGCAGTTTGTAATCCGAACTGTGCTGCATTTAGGAATTGACCCATTGTATCTTTAGGAGGCATCATAACTTGCTGACCATATTGAGGAGGTAATCCTAATTGAGCTCTATTTTTACCAAGTCTAGTATCTCTTCTAAGGAAAGCTCCTCTTTCTGCTTGTGCTACTCCTTGTGTACTAAAGCCATAAAGTTTGTTTTCTACCTCAGCTCTTTTAGCTAATAAAGCTACTGCTTGATTTCTGCCAGCAGTTCTAGAACGACCACCTTCATCTACAAAAGCTTTTGAAGCTTGTTCTCTAGCTATATTTTCATATTGAGTAAAGGCTCCTCCTCTTGATTTAGATAGGGCTTGTTCTATATCACTTATATCTCTACTATATCCAGTAGCGATTTGCTCCCTACCTCTTATATAATCTGTTTCTTTATTCCAATGATTTACTGAATTAGCACGGAATTCATAATCTTTTTGTCTTTGTCTAGCACGGGCTTGTTCTCTAGCCCCAGCATTAGGATCTGCACACACGGCAAAACTCGATAAAGGATAAGTTGTTAGGTCCATACTTGAGTTCTCTCAAGAATTTGAAACCTAAAAATTTGAGTAGTTTAAGGTGAACTATATTCCGTCGATCTACAACATTCCAAAGTAAAGGTTCTGTTCTACTCTCTACAAACCTTTTGGATTCTCTTGCAAACGTATGTGGGTATTCTTTTATAGCTTCTGTACATATCATCCATATAGCTCCCTCAGAACTGACTCCAGCCATACCAGCAGTCTTGCCGTTAGGCACCGTGAAATACACAGCAGAGCCCTCCTGAGCGATGAATTTAGCGTACTCTATTGGATCATACCCATGACCCTCTTCGACCTCTCTACGGTCTTCTGGACGTAGATTAGAGGCTACATTTAAAGCAGCCTCCAATGTTATTGGGTGAATGTATTTAGACACGTTTATAATATCTTTGTGTATAATCTCCTTCCCAGCTCATTGAATGTAATGTAGCAGGTGTAGGGTTAGTTGATTTAAGTGTTATATCTACGTTTGTATTCCTTTCATATACGGGAATAGTTCTAATTGTTTCTGATAAATATGGGGCATCTCCTAAATCATAAGAATCTAAACTATGAGATTCATAGATTTCAGTATATGGATCTTTACCTACTTTACTAGTTAGTGTAGTTTCATAGGAACCTACCTTACCGAAGTTTAAATTAATCCTATGTATAATTAAAGAAGCATTAGCATCTGTTCTACTAGTAGTACCTTTAGTTGCTGATAAATATAGTGTAGGAAAGTCTACTTGATAATCATATAAGAAACCTATATCTACTGCAGAACTAGACCAATCTTTTGGTACTTCAAGATAAATACCATTTCTAGTACCTATACTATATTGTCCATCAGCGTCAATAACAACTATGTCATTAGTACTAGATGATACATCAGATAACCATGTAGTAGTAAATGTAGTTGTATTATTAACAGAATTATACACACCACCAGTAACGTTAGGTATATAATTATCTAAGTGTACTAAATAATTAACTCCATCTTCATCAATACTCTGATCATCATCAGATTGTACTAAACTAACTTGTTGTAAGAAATTATCATCATCTAATATAAAAAATTGATCATCTATTATAAAATGATACTTAATTGATTTGTTGAACTTCCATTTAAACCAAGATAATTGAGGTCTTTGTTCACCCATATTTAGGTACTTAAGTCCATATACTATATCATCATTTGTATCAGTAGTACTAGTAAATAATACTATTTGATTCTCTCTAGAATTAGATATAATATCTATACTCTTAGGTAATAAACTTGATACTAATTTACTGGTCTCTACAATAATAGGTTCTCTTTCTCTGTCTACTAAAGACATTTCATTAAACCTACTATACTTACCAGAATTATCTATATAACCTATAGTAGTACCTAAAGATATAGGTGGTACACTTTTATTATAATTGTAAGTAGATACACTTTTTAATTTAGCTGTATCTGGATTAAGTATAGTATCATCAGAAGTAAGTAAGAATTGTTGGTTAGTACTGAATACTAAAAGACCAACTGTTAATTCTATTCCATCAAATAAAGCAGCTGGAAATGTAGAACTACTAGCTATATCAATTGGATCAATAGCACTAGTTGTTATAGCTGTTTCAGTCCAGAAATTAGGTGTAGCGAATTCACCTGGTTGAGATAGTATTACATTTTCACCAGATAAAAATACTAATCTATTACGAAAGAATAAGACTTTATTTATTTTATTATTAGCAAATGTAGGTAATGGGTTTGTTGTATCATCTCCTATTTCTCGATCAGCCCATGTATTCTTCTTAATTAAAAAGTCTCCATCTGCTTGACTTGAAAGTATATGAGGCATAGTAGTAGCATCAAAGCTTTTAACTATACCTGGTGCTGCACACTCCACCCAGTCACCATTACCATCTAAACCACCTTCACCTTTAAATTTCAAGTAATGATCATCTTCTTCTGATATAGAAGAGTTAACCACTTTAACAATATAGTTATTTTTACATTGATTAGGTAGTAAACTTACATTATTAACTTCTGACTGCATTACTCTCATCAAATCTGGATCATTTATTTCTACATTAAATGAAGAATCAGAATATAAATATATTCCATTACCAATGACTTTATAAGATATACCTGTACCTTCTAATTCAGCTGTTATACCTCCTATTATAGTATCCATAGTTATAGCTGTATCAGCATCAAATGGTGTTGGATCAGGACGTACTGCTTTTATATTTGCCTTTATATTAGTTGTTTCTATTTTATCTACGTTTAGAGTATACTGTGGTTTAGTAGTATCAAGAACTCCAACTACTGCACCACCAGCAGCACTTAGCATGGAAACTATAGCTTTATCATCTGTATCCCAACCTTCACCACCATGTAATAAGTTTACTGTTTTACTATAGTTACATACAAAATCATTAGCATCAACACTACCATCATCAGATGATGAGTCATATTGACTATTCTGACCTAATGTAGTTATTCTGAATATTAAATTTTTTTTATTAGATGCTGCATTATAAGCTGAATCTGAACTATCAGTAACATTAATTGTAAGATTATCATATGAATCAGCAGAGTTAACATAGAATACTTGTGTACCTATACCTCTACAACTTCCAGTACCAGCATCTGTTGATAATGTATCAGATGCAAGTCTTATACTAGTAGCTCTTTTTATAGTAACTAAGTCTGCATCTGCATCACTATTGTATAAATTTAAAGAGTACTGTCTACCATTCTCTGTTCTTAGTATCTCAACATAAGCAAAGTGAGCATGGTCTCTGGCAGTAGTTGTACCTGTAGTATTAACAGTTTTAGTTCTATTATTTATATAAGTAGTATCATTAATACTTAACGTTTGTAAATCCTCTGTAGCTGTAGCAGTACTAGGAGTTAAGTAAGTAGTTATAGCAGCATGATCAGAATTAGTTGAATCATACGCACTGTTATCTGTATGATACCAGACATTACATTCATGACCAGCTGGTGTTGTAACTCCATCAATAGTCCTCTCTTTTGTAGCCCATATCCTAACCTTACCATCACTAGCTATCTGTCCTATATAACTACCTTCAGACTCATCTCTATAGTAATGGAACCAAGAACCATTAGACTGTACATTAGTTAGTTTATCAGTTCCTATTCTTTTACTGCCAGGTCTTTTATATAAACCTGATACTACATCAGGTATAGCATTTAATATACTTTTAGTCTGACCTGGGAATTTCAATTGATCAGGCTGTTCTGACATACCTGCAAAGTAGTTAGGTATTTGTTGTGAAACTCCAGTCATTATCTTCTAAGATTCCTCCAGGGTTTATAAGTAGATATAGAGCTGTCATCTGGGAATCCAAACATACTATGATTACCTTGATTGCATTCATACTCCAGGCAAGCTGCCCTTGCAAGAGCCTCTTGTGAAGATAATAGCTTAACTAGTTCAGGGTTAGCTACAAGCTGTGTAGCAGCCATTCTTGACGCTCTGTGGGTTATGTATCTTCTAAAGACTATAGGTATGTTTTCAAATTCATATAGGTATACAACATCTAAATCTATTGCTTCAGTCCATGTTTGAGTATGATCTAACTTATCATATAATTTTCCATTCTTATTTATTACATCATATTCTCTAGAAGACCAATCATCAGACACATCTAGTTTAAGTATATTATCTGCTATAGTTATTTCGTCATTAACTGGAGTGAATTCTACATGATTCTCTGTGTTGAAGTGCCAGCCTTCACTCTGTACATCAACATTAGAATCTCTAAGTAGATTAAATATAAATGCTACTTCTGGATTTTCAAAGGTTAGGGAGGAAATGGGAGACTGTCCTATAGCTCCCAGTATTGAATTTACTGCGGAGAGTTTTGTCTCGTTATCAATTGTCGTGGTAGCCATAAGGATTATTGTTTAAGGAGGGAGACCGAAGCCTCCCTATGTGTTTAAGTTACATCGCAGCTTATACCAGGATAAGCAATTCTGAGGTTTTGAGTTTCAGATTTGATAGCATTAGAACTACGAATATCGGTACCCCCACCATCGGTGCGAGATACGCTTTCACGGACTGCAACAGCAGCACTACATACAGCAGTGTTACCAGCAGCGACTGAGTTAGCCATAATTATTTATTTAAGTTAGCAAGCTCCATATTTCAGAGCTGTTAATCCATTAGATAATACAGTTCTACCATATTCTCTAGGAGTTGGCATATTCAGATTGATGGATAGTACTCCACCTATGCCTGTAGTATTAGTTTGCTTCTTGCAAACCCCAGGAGCAACTGACATAATATATACCTCTTATGCGCTGTTAAGAAGTTCGATTGAAGCAGCAGGGTTAAGTGTACCAACTCCCATTGCTAAACGACCTACGATAACATCACCTTGATAGAGTACTGATACGTCACCTGAAGTTACTTGAACTTGAGGACCAATTGCTTCTACAACAGCAGCGGCATCTTTATAATAGATTAGACCACAGTGGTTAGAGAAGTCTGCTGAATCAGCAGGTTGACCTGTACCAGCAGCACTGTTAGAACCAGTCTCTTCAGTTACAGTACCAGCTAAGAATGGTAGGTTATTAGAACGCTTGATTTGAATACCAGCGATTTCATATAGACCTTCACCAGAGTTTAAGTTACCCTGATTGTTACCATAGTCTCTGTTGAGAATGTTAGAAGATACCTGAGATACTAGTGCATAGTACTGACGTGGGTTTAGCACAGCAGTTCTGCCTTGCTTAGGCATATTCTTTTCATCAAGAATAGAAGCTGCTTCAAAGAAAGCATCAACTAGTGCTTGAGCATCATACTCTTTACCAGAACCAAGTTTGATCTGAGATCCACCAGGCTCAGGGCCAGGTGCTGCAGTGATTGGAGAAGCTTGTCTAGCTGACTTAGCAATAGCTCTGAAGACTTTCTTATCATAAGACTCAGCTAAAGCATGACCGATCTTCTTACTGATTTCTCCACGAAGTGAGTAATGAGCAAGTGTTTCATCTAGGTCATAGATAAATGCTGAACTGATAAGGAGGTCATCACAAGTGATGGTCTTCTCTGCTACTGGAGGATCACCTGAACCAAGTATAGGTGTTCCTGGGGTGTGATATGCAGCTTGCATACGACCCGTGAAGATGAACTGTAAAGATTTACCGTTCTTTAGTGAACGTCTCTGTACTGTATCTCTTGCAATTGTTGCTGACTCATAAGCTTTGAAGAGCTCTCCTGAGAACAGCTTAAGGTAGGTTCCATACTTACTATCATAAGCATTAGAACCAGAAGTATCAGATACCAGCTTATTAACTGAACCTAATACTGACTGTGTGGCATTAGCCATTGTTATTTAAAAAAATGTATTTGTTTACTGTCTTCCAGCTGAAAATTTTTTGATCATTTGTTGTGGTCTATCCCACCGTCTAGACGGCTAAAGGGTATCCTCCATAGAGGGCCAAAAGCCAAAGGAAAAGGAGTCCGACACTGAGGTGCTCCTGATCCGAAGTCATTTAGAACTTCTTGATTTCAACGTATGATCCTTCAAGAACAATTACAGGAGCTGCGTTGTTAGCTACTTGTCCAAATTGAAAATTAACAGTACCAGCTGTAGCACCATTTTCAATTATACTTTCCCACTCTAAGTAACCAGCTGTACCAGCTACATCTATTTCTTTTACAGGATCAGCTGCTACATCTACATCAGAAACCAAAGTTCCATCAGGTTCTAAACCAGTAGCTGCTGAATGAATAGAAGTTACTGTTGGAGTATCTAGTTTGAACTTAGCTCTACCAGTAGTATTCTGTGTATAATGAATGCGATACTTAAGGACTAGTCTTTCATACTTACCTATAGCAACATTGAAAGGTGTGATAGTTCTGTAAGTAGCACCTTCATCAGTTGCAGCAGTTTGATTACCAGCTGGACCATATCCAGCAGCATCTGTTTCCCACTGTTCTGCTAGTACTTTGATATCCCAAACAGGAGAACTATAAACTACACCACCTGTAGTGGTGTTGACATTAAAAGCCATTATTAAATTAATCGAGTCCAGTATGGTTCCGCCATACCAGTGTTAATCCCTGACCGACTACAACGGACCGTAGCGGTTTAAGGTCAAGGGAATTAGTTAGAGATCCTACACTGAGGTGTCTCTAACCTATGGTATTGAAGGTGTGATCCTTCAACATAAATAAAAAAGGCCAGCAGTCCGAAGACCACTAGCCATAGTTCATTGAATTTCTTCACAGAGTAGAAAGAGCTTCTTCTAAGGAAATATCCTCATCGAATAATTCTTCAGTTTCCTCATGCTCTTCTGGTTTGTCGTGATGAGATTCGGTTTTAGGTGTTTGATGAGTCATTAATTACTTTGTAGTTTTGGTGTACTCAACGCCACGATATACGTAAGTTACAGTCATGTGTAAAATCCATATACCAAGCCCCGTTCCATGCTTGGGTGTCATGCGCCTCTGATTGAAAGAGGTGAACGGACGTTGTTTATGCGACTGGCGTTGCTTCTATAGCTGCCAAGTCTAATGGGAAATTGTGTGCGTTTCTTTCATGCATTACTTCCATGCCTAGATTAGCACGGTTCAATACGTCTGCCCAAGTGGGGACAACCCTACCTTCCGTGGCTAACACGGACTGGTTGAAGTTGAATCCATTGAGATTAAAAGCCATAGTGGAGATTCCCATACTGGTAAGCCATATGCAAACGACGGGCCAAGTAGCAAGGAAGAAATGTAAGCTACGACTATTGTTAAAGCTGGCATATTGGAAGATAAGTCTCCCAAAGTAGCCATGAGCCGCGACAATATTATACGTCTCTTCCTCCTGGCCGAATTTATATCCATAGTTCTGTGATGTAAGCCCAGTCGTTTCACGGACGAGCGAGGAAGTAACGAGACTTCCATGCATAGCTGCGAATAATGCTCCACCGAACACCCCAGCAACGCCAAGCATGTGGAATGGATGCATAAGAATATTATGTTCTGCTTGAAAAACGAACATGAAATTAAAAGTCCCGCTAATACCAAGAGGCATACCAT
>Ga0209404_10001103_pt1 | contig 19129 bp, 29 predicted proteins | sample TroAtlMetagenome_2_FD_187447 | JGI IMG/M metagenome (GOLD analysis project Ga0209404, IMG submission 187447) | Marine eukaryotic phytoplankton communities from Atlantic Ocean - Tropical Atlantic ANT8 Metagenome (SPAdes) (version 2) | ecosystem: Environmental > Aquatic > Marine > Oceanic...
TGACCGGCGATTCCGGGAAATCACCCAAATCGGTCACGATAAAACGGAATAAGCGGTCACGATAGCCCGGAACAGGCGGTCACGTTCAAACGGAATGGGCGGTCACGATGGGCCGGAATATGCAGTCCACGCCTCCGGCCTTAGCTGGACCGCGTTACCGATTTCACGTGCTCGGATTTGAGGCCCGATCGGCGGTCAAGCCTACTCGTTGGTTGGACTACTGTCGGATCTCAATTCCCGGACCTCCTGAATTGCTTGTTCAAGCTCTTGCCCGGCAATGCCAATTTTGATGCTGGTGTACACAAAGCCAATTGCGAGCAGCGCAATAATGACCGCAAAAGCTAGCTCAACAACCGTCATTTCAAGCCCCAATACCCTAACTTTCTTTACCGATTTCTTTCCTGCATCAGCCATTGATTGGCTCCTGTTTGAGGCTGCTACCGAGGTGGTTCTGTTCATGCCATCCTGCAGCTCTGCGAAGCGTTCAATTCACTCAATAGAGCGGCGTTGTTGTACCAACCAGATCCTACCTCAACTGCCGGTTTTGGAGGTTTGGATCTGACTGATTTCTTCCCAGCTGCTCACCGATTCCTTGGCTAGGATTCGAGTTTGCCCCAGCTCGCGGATCAGCGGGTTCGAGATCAAGTGATCAGTGACCATCCACATACGGTCGTTGCAGGCAGGGCCAAAGTGGAACCGGTCGTCCTTGATCAATCCGTGGACTGGGTAAGCCGGTATCCGATCGCCGTCTACCAGGGTCACGATGTAAGGGCGGGTCGAGCGCCAAGTGCCTTGCTGCAGGTCTGGGAAAATCATAATTGTCCTTGCTCATTGGTGTTTCGTGAGAGAGATACGCAAAGGGATGCCCAGCGGTCTTCGCCGTGTCGCCAGACAACAACCGTTCCACCCTTTGCCAGCGCCCGTGATGAGCTTGTGATGGCTGCGGCGTTGCTCTTCAGCCGGTACGCAAGCTCCATGACCGATCCTTGGTGGTTGGGCATCTTCCGAAGGGTCGCGACCAGCTTCACTTGGAACGGGGTCACTTTAGCTTCACCGTGAATTTGAAGCCCGAGGCATCCAGCGACTCCAAGTGCTCTGTAGGGACGCCAGTAGATATGTTCCAAAGCGCCGCGACCCGTCTTGCGATTTCGGCCTTCGTCTCATCGTCCTGGCTGTGGTTGTAGGTCGATGTGCAGAGACCAACTTTCCCGCCGGCGGCTCGAACTGTGAAGGGCTTGTATCCACCACTCACACTCGCCCGCTGGGCTATCAGATTGGCCGCACAGTGGGCATTGTTTGCTGATGCCATGTCAGTGCTCCGTCAGTCCTGTGCGTCGCATACGATGCCTTTGTAGGCCATGTCGCGCTGCCGGCCGCAGCAGACAGGAATCGGTGTTGTCTCTGGAGCCTCCTGCACCACCGGTTGCAGGGTCTCCTTCAAGCAGACCCGGCATACATACTTGAAGTGGGTGACGCTGGGTTTTGTTTGGTTCACTTGCTCACTCATCGGCTTCAACCTCTCGTCGATTTGCCAGCCATTCAACCATGCCAGCGTCTTCAAACGTGTAGCTACCACGCGCCGGCTTCCAAACCAGCTCCGCTTCACGAAGGGCATCAAGGGCGCTCTGAATCCCCGAGTTCGTCACCTTGTTGCTTTCACCCATCAGCTCAACGTACTTCTGCACTGCTTCAACAGTCGCAGCTTTGAACGGGGCAAACTCATGGCCGGGGCCTTTGCGGTGTTGGTCACCCATCACCTCAAGCACTGCCTGCTGAATCGTTGTCAGTTGGTTGTAACTGCTTTCGTATTCATCCCAGACCCCAACCAGCAGGTTGAGAACACCATCACGAATCAGCCGGCCTGTGTCCGGTGCTGCACCCAGCCCCATACCAACCTCGGTGGCCAACGCCATCAGCAGCTCTGGACGATGCCCCGTCTGCTGGAAGGCTTCTTTCAGGTCATCGGCGCCAAATTGGTTCTCTGCTGACAGTCGTTTGTTGAAGAAGACAGTGAACGCCTCAACGTAGTCGTTACCCAGCACCGGGAATGGGGTGATCTGAGCGCCAAAGAATGGCTGTGTGCGCTTATGAACAAGGTTGCCGAGCTTGTCCCTGTTTGACCCGGTGAACACCAGCCGCAGGCCGTCTTCATGCTCTGCTGAGAGGTTCATACGGTCACGCGCCGCTTTCAGGGCGAACATCGCATTCATGCCGGCGTCAGAGGTAAGCGCATGCTGTGCCTCGTCAATGATCAGCACAACCATCTTGCCCGACAGTTGATACAGCAGCTGGATGGCGTCTGCCAGCGTCGCGTCTTCTGGCAGCACACCCGTCGTCAAATCCCAGTTAAGGGTTCGGAGAATGCTGACCTTCTGGACGTTCATTGCCTTCAAGGCTTTCTTGGCTACGCTGTCATAGGCTTGCAATGCATCGGCCAGGGCGCGAGAAATGAGCACATCCGGGGATACCTGCTTGTTGGCCCACAGATCGACGTAGACGGGCAGCCAGCCCCGATTCTCGCAAGCGGGGATCAGGTCTTTGCGCAGGAACGTACTTTTGCCGGTGCGCCGGTGAAGTGCCAGAAACAAACCAGAGCTGGTATCGGTGAGTGATTCACCTGCCAACGCGCTGACGATTTGCAGTGCCAGCTCTGGGCGGTGGAACGTGAACTTGTTGCTTTCCATGCCTTTGACCATCGGTTTCATGGCGTTTTACCCTGAATTATTCTCTGTGGAATAAATTATCATTCTAGAGATAATTGCCGATAATTCCAGAGTTACGCGGTGTGTGAAGGGCATTTGCCCGCGAGTGGTGCTCCCAATGCCTGACTTAGCTTCTGGTAAGCACCGGTATAAAGTTCGGGGTGTTGACCCACTGCATCGTCTCGGATGCGCTTTGATGACCCTCCCAGCAGCCGCAGTCCTCGTCCCAGAACTCAGGGTCGAACACATACGCTTTGCCGAGCTGGATGCCACTGGAGACGCTCAGCGGCGCTGCCATGAGCTTTCCTTGGTGGAAGAGGGCAACGGTACTGTCGTCTATCTCAAGGGCCACTCCCTGCTTGTCCTGCAACAGGTCGGTGTAGCGCTGGATGATTTGTTCAAACGTCATGGGGATGCTCCTTCACCGGCAGTAATGGGTCAGGCGACGTGGCTGGTTTGCTGGGCATGGCCGGTATTGCGCAGGAAGGCGAGCTCCAGGTAGACACGCTCAATGGCTGCGTCGATGGCGCCGGCGACACTGGTCTGCTTACCGAGGCAGACGAAGGTGCGCTCGCCCGAGGTTGGGCAGCGGCCAAGGAACCAGAAAATACCTCCGCTCAGTACGCTTCCCGTAGCGATCCCTGTCCATGTGTCGGGATAGGTGGTGAGGACGCAGAAGTTATCCAGAGCAGGGCCATAGACCACGCCACTATCCAACAGGATCGGCATGTCGGTTCCGCGCAGCTGCTTCAACAGGTCGATTGGGTAATCCAGTTGGGCTTGGACAATCTCGGTGGCTTGCTTGATCAGGTCTGCGTTGTAGTTGCTCATGGTGCCGTCCCCATCCAGTGATTTGATGGAGTTATCTTCACCCTGACTAGGGGTGTGTCATCGGGACAGGAGCAATTGTTTTTGAGTTATCTGGCAGGAGTGTGCGGCCGGATCGCCAGCCCCGAGAAAGGGAATTGGCGATCGAGTAGACGTGGTTGATCAAACGCTTGACCAGTACGGGCCGGAGGCGATGATCTTGATCTTCCCGGCTTTGCGCTGCTTCTGTAGCAAGCGATCGGCGGCGCGCATCGCTACCTCGCCTTTCTGAACACCTGCAGCCTCTGCTGCCGCCATAACATCGGCGGCGCGGAAGCGCTCACCCATCGCCTGCAGCATCGCTGCCAGCTGCTGCTCTGTGATTTCTACGCCTTTCACATTCATTCTTGGGACTCCACGTTCTGCCGGCAGGGAAGCGTTACCACTCCGTCCTTGAGGAACTTATGCTCGCTTCGCGCGTTGGCTTGGTCAACGTTCGCCATGAAGTAGGCAAGGCAGGCGTCAAAACCCTGCGGGATCAAGTCACGGTAGGCGCACCGGTGATCACCGTTGAGGATCAGAAATCCTTGCAACTGGCCAATGACAAGCGCCGTGGTCTCACAGCCATAGATGTCGATGTCCTGGCTGTTATGGCTGATTATGAAGCCATCACCATCCATGGTGGTGTTGGGCGGGGTCAGTGCTGGCATGAAGCCGAAGTCAGCGTGATGCATCTGTGGCGTCTCCTGTTCTTGGTGGTGCTGATCGAGAGAGCATCATCACCGATGAATGCCCGTGTCATCAGCGGCGCTATGCATTCACCCATAGCGCTGCGCTCGATCCCCAAGACGCGAACTGGCGTGCGCCGCGTCGGACTGGCTTGGGCGGGAGGCTAATCCTTCCAGTGGTCGTCATCCTCCATTCTCAATATTGGTTTCGAGATCTCGCTTTCAGCAATCCTTTCCCTGGAGCGCCAGAGCTGGATGACAGTGCACAGGGCAATGATCGCGGTGGCGTGAGCAGTGATGGTTTCGTTCAGTAGACTCAGTAGTTCATTCATTTCAATGTTTCTCCATTTGTGACTTTATTTACTTCGTTCGTCACTTTTTGATTTGAAAACCGGATCTCATCGCTTCGGGCGGTCATGGGTGCTCCTTGTGGGCGGATCACCTGCAGGTTGCTGTCACGACTAGGAAGGGCTCAAGTAAAGGTGCGGAGTCATTGAGCTGGAAGAGGATCGAGCAGGGCGCCGGCGGACGTGGAAGCCTAGAATTGGAATCGTGACTGGCTTTCCCGCGCTGGCCGGCCAGGAGCGATTGAGGTTGAGGTGTGCTGTGCCCGCGCTGAGCACGCAGTTGCCTGATAGGCAGGGTGATGATGCAAAGAGAAGGTATCGTTCAGCCAGCAGCGCTTCTGGGGCTCTGGCGCCGAAGGAAACAGGGCACCGCGATGATGACGAGATCCGATGCTCAGAACTGAGCGCTACTTTTCTCGGTACCGGCGCCGAAGCCACGCCGGCAAACTGAGGCCCGAGCTTGAGAGCTGGCCGACAAACCTGAAGGCACCAGGTACGTTGGACCGATCACGCAGGGGTTACCCACCCCACCCACCTGAACATCCAGAGCGGGCTGTGAGGCTGCTCAGTGGTCCGAGTCAGTCGAAGGCGGGGATGCTTGCAGGTTTGTCGTTGCAATAAGACCGTGGCAGCGCCGCGCAAGCTGATGCATGTAGTCAACACCGGTGCAGGTACCTTCGATCCGGATCAGGTCCTGCAGCTGCACTGTGATGCCCGAAAGCGAATGGATGGCGCCTGCCAGTTGCTCACACATAGAGACCACGTATTGAGGCACCCCGAATTCCGGATGGCTGACAAAGTCACTCTCGCTGCCTCCCCGGGTACGCAGCGCGCAAGTAATGATCCTCTGAAAGTCCTGATACTCAGATCCCACCCTGAGGTCTCCTCATAGCCAAAGATTGAAAACGGGGGAGGCTATCTACACGAATCCTGATTCGATAGCCAGCCGCAACCATTCGGATCTGCGAAGAAGCCACTTCTGCCAGGCCGGACCCGATATATCCCTAGTGATGACTGCAGGGGCCTTGTTTGGCGGATACCAGGTCGGCGGATATGTGGACAAATTCAGGGTCACCCTACGGTTTCCTCATATCCCACATTAACTGTCGGAGAGCTTATTCGCCCAGAGCCTGACACCACGCGGGTTTCAGTGTGAAATGTGGAAGGATTCAGGGTGGGCTGATATGTGGACAGATTCAGGGTCATGGAGGCCTGCTCGCCCTGTGGTCGTATGCTGGCAACACCCCAGATCCTCAGATCCTACTTTAAGAATTCAGAGAGAGAATCGGCTAGAGCCCTTGTCCCATGCGGGTTTCGGGTCGATATGTGGAAAGATTCAGGGTCATCTTCCCCCAGATCCTCGCTTCCCGGGAGCGGGTTTCTGTTTTCCTCATATTCCACATTAACCGTTCGTGCCTTAAATCGGCTGCAGCCCTTGTGGCACGCGGCTTTCAGTCTGAAATGTGGAAAGATTCAGGGTGCCCCGATATGTGGACAGATTCAGGGTCACTTTCCCCCTAGGTTCTCGCTTCACGGGAGCGGGTTTCTGTTTTCCTCATATTCCACATTAACTGTTCGTGTCGTTAATCGGCTGCAGCCCTTGTGGCACGCGGCTTTCAGTCTGAAATGTGGAAAGATTCAGGGTGGCCCGATATGTGGAAGGATTCAGGGCTAGGTCAGCTAGGTCACCACCTTCGAGCTAAGAGGACTCCCAATCTCCTGAGCCCATCAATCCGCCTGCAGGCCCCGTATTTAAAGGCTTACAGCTCTATATGTGGACAAATTCAGGGTGAGCATAGAAGGGGCCTGACAAGTCCAAATGTGGACAGATTCAGGGTCAGTGGGGCGGGTGTGAAAAGTGGTGCATTCTGGTGATATGTGGACAGATTCAGGGTCGGACCTGAAGGCGAGGATCGGGGTCTGTCGTGGGCCGAATTCCACATATTGGGTACGGGGCTCACAGACAATGAATCGGCTGTATCCCTTGTGCCATGCGGGTTCTAGCCTGATATGTGGAAGGATTCAGGGTGACCTGATATGTGGACAAATTCAGGGTCATGAGAATGGACTCGCCGGCGGTGTAAGGTGCTTTCCTCATATTCCACTTGAGCTTTGATGACACGAACATCGCTACAAGCCCCTATATACGGGGCCTCCAGCTCGATATGTGGAAAGAATCAGGGTCAGCGGATATGTGGACGGATTCAGGGTCAAATCCCATCGCCATCAGTCACCGGCCGGCTCGGCTCCTCATATTGGGCTTTAAGATTCTCCGTTCGAATTTGCCTGTAGCCCTTGTGGTGTGCGGCTTTCAGTCTGATATGTGGAAAGATTCAGGGTCAAAGACAAGCAAGCATCTAGGCCTGGGATCTGGCCGGATCTCATGGGCGATATGTGGAAAGATTCAGGGTCAGCGTGCCGGGTGTGAAAAGTGGTGCATTCTGGTGATATGCGGACAAATTCAGGGTCAGTGGGGAAGGTGTGACAAGTGGTGCATTCTGGTGATATGTGGACAAATTCAGGGTGAACTCCTCTTCTGTCGTGAATGGCTTCCCTGCCTCTGATTTCCACATGTCGGAAGCGATAGCACTACATCATGAATCGCTGAAACCCTTATGGCACGGGCCTCTAGCACCAATATGTGGAAGGATTCAGGGTGACCTGATATGTGGAAGGATTCAGGGTAGAGACCGATCTCATCCTGGTACCGGTGAGAGGGGAGGGGAGGTGCAAAGGCTTCTCTGCCAAGATCCGGTCAACCATATGTGGACAGATTCAGGGTCAACCACGCCACGATAGCTCTTGAATACCCCCTTGTTGCCTCCTCAATCCCACTCCAATACCTCTCAAAGCCCCGTAAAGCGGGCATTCTGTCTGATATGTGGAAAGATTCAGGGTCGGCGGGAGGTGTGTGAAAAGTGGTGCATTCTGGTGATATGTGGACAAAATCAGGGTGAGTGCCAACCACATAATGCAGATCAACAACGCTGCTATCCCCAGGTACACATCAACAGCGCAAAGCCTTGTGGGGCGGGGCTTTCGGCTTGATATGTGGAAAGATTCAGGGTCAGTTTGCCGGGTGTGAGTAGTGGTGCATTCTGGTGATATGTGGACAAATTCAGGGTGAGCACAGACGGCATGTTGCGGATCGGTATTGCGCCGTACCACGCAAACTATGCCCAGCGATGCATTCGCGCTAAGCCTTTGTACACGGGGCCTACAGCCTGATATGTGGAAAGATTCAGGGTTAGAGTGATGAGTTGTGTGCGGCCTGTGAAAATGGGTGATATGTGGAAGGATTCAGGGTCACTCATGTGTGGGGAAAATCGGTGCACCTTGGTGATATGTGGAAAGATTCAGGGTCAATCTGTGATGGACTGCGAGGGCCGGTGATATGTGGAAGGATTCAGGGTGCCTTCTGGAGGCCCCGTAATCCGTGGGCTCCAGCGCTTCGATATGTGGAATGCCTGAAAGCCCTGACAGTTGGAGGGCTGCAGGCCTTGGGTGGCTACCTTGGGATCTGACGATATGTGGAAAGATTCAGGGTCAGAAGAGAGTTCAGGCCTACTCCGGGGAATTGTCTTGTGCAGGGCGGTGCTGCCGGCGGGATTTTGATTCCTGTCCAACCCGGGGTTTTTTTTAATATTTAATAATTTAAAACCATTTATGAGGGCTGGAGCCCGCGTATGACGTGGCCTACAGACGATTTATGTGCCCAAAATCAGGGTAAATGCGCCATAAATCAGGGTCTTATGTGCCAGGAATCAGGGTCATTATGTGGACGGATTCAGGGAAAGTAAGCCCAAATTCAGGGTGGCCTGATATGTGGACAGATTCAGGGTCAGCGTAGGGTGCCTGGAGTAAGTGCATCGAGTTGAGCGCAAAAAAAATCCCATATGTGGAAAGATTCAGGGTTCAAATCCACATGTCGGTACTGTAAATATGCCTCAAACAAATGGACTGGGTGGTTGATCCGTGACGACTGAACTCGCAAACGTAGTCAAAGCCAACGCGTTGGTAGAGTCGTCCTATCGTCTGGGGGTGATGGAGCAGAGGATTATCCTCTCATGCCTCGCTCAGCTCCGTAAGGATGACGTGATCACTGACGAAACCTTCTACACGGTCAGTGCCAGGGACATCGGGCAGTTGACCGAAACGGACAGCAAATCCCTCTACTCCGAGCTGGCGGCCGCCACGCAGCGGTTGCGGCGTAAAGACGTCATCATGCACCTGGCTCCCAATACCGGGGAGAAGCTGAGGACGCGTCTCGAAACGAGCTGGGTGCAGTCCTGCATCTACGTCGAGAGTGAGGGGGTCGTAAAACTCCGATTCGCTCGGGACATGGTGCCATACCTGTCTGAGCTGCAGAGGCAATTCACCTCCTACCCTCTGGCCGAGGTGATTCGGATGACCAGCGCTCACGCCATTCGGCTATTTGAGCTGTTGATGCAGTACAGCTCCATTGGCAAGCGCGACATCTCAGTAGACGATTTCAGAACCTGGTTTCAGCTGGAAGACAGCTACCCTCTCACGTCCGATCTACGTCGCAAGATCGTCGAGCCGGCCGTTGCCCAAATCAACGAGTATTCCTCGCTCGTGTGCAAGATGGAACCGGTTAAGTCGGGCCGTAAGGTCACCCACTTCAGATTCTCGTTTGCCACTCGCAAAGGTGCCTCGCTCAAGGGTGGCTCAAAGGGGAAGGGCAAGGGTAAGGGCCAGGTCGATGAGGTGCCGGAACTCCCCCTGAGTCGCAAGCTCACAGAGGCCGATATCCAGCGTTATGCCCTGCCAGGCGAGACATGGGAAGCTGCTAAGCGCAGGCTCCAATCCAAAATGGACCGTCAGGGTAGTCTCCTGTAGCTCTCCAGTGTGCCGCCCCGGGTAATGCCGGGGCTCATCCCCACTGTGTAACACCTGCAAAGAGCCCAACCAAACATCCACTCTCAGAACAGGGGCCTCCAGATCCCACTATGGGTTACGAGCCAAGAAGATGACGCCTGCGCCAAACGTCTGGCCGGCAGAATCTGGCGAATAAACAGGGAGAGAGTGGATGAACACCAACCGGCTTGTAACAGATCTGTTTCGGTTTGAATCCGACAGGGCAATGCATCTGCACGCTCATAGAGGCAGCCTGAAAGGATTTGCTTCGTCAAATGGAAGGCTCCTGCAGGAGGCTCTGGCAGACGACAGGGCTATACGCGCCCACCTTGAGATCCCCGCAGCCCTGCAACGGCACCCGTTACCATCTGGCGTCAGGAGGGCCTTGGCTGAGCACCTCAGCCTTCCTTTGCCCCAGACAATGCCTGTCAGCCATGAAGCAATCCTGCGAGCAAGTGAGTTCGTCGAGGAGGTCTTCGATTTGGATCTGTCGCATGTTCAGGTGGTCACAGCAGACCCCGTGGTCATGCAGCCAGACTCAATGGGTGTCGTATACAGCCATGGGTACCGCAGCCACGTTGTCGTGGCCCCCAGTGAGCATTTCGACCCGTGCGGCATGCTTGTGTATCAATTCGCGATTGCAGCTCACTACGTCTCTATGAGGAGCTCTCCAGAGCTGGAGGCAATGATCACCGATCACACTGCCCAGGCCATGGTGGGGTTCTACGCTACCGTACTCTGGTCACAGCGGGAGCCAGGCTCTGCGTTGGCGTACCAGCTGCGTAACCTCGCAAGATGGGAAGTAGCAAGCGGGTTATCCAACTCAGCCAAAATGCCAATGGGATTCATCGTTTCCGATCTTGGGGTTTCACTGCTCAAGGACTACGGCGGGGATCTGTTCCGCTCCATTGTCACTGAGCTGTACGAGATCCTTCCAGACGGACAAGGCATATGGTTTGGTGCTACCGGCTACGCTGGAGCACTGCTTGGGATCGGCCTTGCCTCGGAGGAAGATGCGTTGAGATCGCTGATGGTGCCGTCGGGGCTTGGTATGACGTTGGAGGAGCGGCTTGGCCTAGTGGGTTTTGCTGACCTGACTGGCTTGCTCCGCGCTGCAGACCAGTTCATTGGTCACGTGCTTGGTATGCCTTCCGATCAGGCCCTGCAGTCTAGTGAAGCTGTTTGTGGTGGTTCAGCATGAAAGCCAACGCCTGTTGGAGGTCCATGCCATTGTGCTCGAAGGCCCTCAGCTCACTGGCGACCTGGTCGGGGTCAGCCGCCTCGATCAACAAGCATGCCTCAGGGCGCTGAATGAAGCGCGAGACTATGTCATTCCATGCTTTGGGGTGGAAATCGACAGACTGGTAATCACCGCGATGCCATGCAGAAATGTACAAGGCCCTGATCCTGTCAGTGGGATTTGAGCTGGCCTTGCAATGTGTGCTGAAAACCAGCTCGTAGTGAGGGTGGTTAAGCACCTTCAGGATCAGAGATAGTGACTCTGAGATCTTGGGGCTGGGTTTGACGGGGCTGCTTGGTACGTTGCTCACGGGATCTCATTCCGGCTTTTGATACCTATAGTGCCGACGCGAGACCCCAACTGTGGACGTGGTGAAAGATTTTCCGCGCATGCGCGGAATCTCAGGCTGTGAGCTCGAAACGCGGGCGCCCATTCTGGTGCGCCAGCCCCGAATCCCCAGCACACGAAACGAGACGTGCACCTCGACTGCCCATTATTGAGTACAGAGGCCAGCCCCAGCATCCCCTGAACATTTGGGTTTTGCCGGGCGCAGCTGGGAGCCTAAATAGACCATTGGAGATTCAATGAGCACTGTACCAAGCGTTGCGGCCGGAAATCGCCCTGCTGCGGTCTTTCTGGGGGCAGGTGATACCAAAGCGCGGCAGGTGGTGGAACAGCTGGTGAGTGAGGGGCTTCCTGTTGGGGTTCTGGATTCTGTTGATGATATCGAAGCGGATCTCGGTGCCATCAGGGTTCTGCTTGTAGATCAGCTGATTGCGAGAGAAGCGGAGGGGCTGAAGCGGATCTCCAGTGTCTTGTGTGCCGATGATGTCCAACGACTTGTCATTGTGCTTGTGCACGCGAAAATCACGTTCGCCGACCGTCTTGCTCTCTCATCGCTGGGCGATCTATCGCTCTGTAGCGCCGATTCGGCTTCTTCTGTTCGGAGTCGAGTCAGGGAGTGGGGCAGGGATCGCAGCCTTGATGGCCACAAGGTTCTGCTTGTTGAGGATTCCAAGACGGATGCCTATCTAGCCACGAAGTACATGACAGAGATGGGGCTTCAGGTGCTCCATATTGCCCGCGCAGAGCAGGTACTGGGTGCCATTGATATGTTCAGGCCAGATCTCATCCTGAGCGATCTCCATTTGCCAGGATGCACAGGTGATCAGATGGTGAGGGTGCTCAGACAAGACCCTGAGGTGACAATGCCAATATTGTTGCTTTCTTCTGAGAGTTGTCCGGAAAAGCAGTTGATGGCGATGTCGGCCGGGGCTGACGGGTTTATCCGCAAACCGCTTAAGTCTTTGCCCTTCAAGCGTGTTCTTAAAACGACATTGCGTAGGTCATCAGCGTTACAAAACAGAATGCACCGTGATGCGATGACAGGGTTGCTGAACCGACAGCAGTTCGATGTCTGGTTACAGCGGGCTGTAGCTCGTAGAGCGTCGTGCTGTTTGGCAGTGATGGATGTAGACCACTTCAAAAGCGTGAATGATCGGTTCGGACATTCCGTCGGTGACGAGGTCCTGGTGCGACTCGCGAAGCTCCTGGAGGATGGACTGCGATCGACGGACCACTCAGCCAGGACCGGTGGGGAAGAGTTCGGGGTCATCATGTATGACTGCACGCCTGAAGCCGCTGTCGGAGTGCTAGACAGGATCAGGCAGGAGTTCATGGCCGTTGCATTCAGTGCTGCTGATGAGGTCTTTCACAGCAGTGTGAGCATTGGCGTGACTCTGATACAAGGGATGGCGACTGAGGTATATCAGCGAGCCGACAGTGCTTTGTACAAGGCAAAAAAAGAGGGGCGCAACCGGATAAAGTTGGCCCCTTAAAAGCACAGCTCAATTAAGCCTGCATGAAAGACTCATTCGCAGCAGACGCGCTTTCCTGCATCACCGGCCTTTCACGCTTTGGTGCTGTCTCCACTTCCTTGGTTGTGATTGGCGTTGCCCCGGTGAACGCACCCTCAAGGGAGGCTTCTGCGTGATCTTGTTGCTCAAGTAGGGCTGTTTGAAGAATGTCGCCTGTATCAAACCTTGCGACAGGGAAGCCAGCAGGCACCTTCACTCTGTCCAAATGTGCCTGAATGTCGCCGTAAGTCAGTACACTTCGTTTGCGCATCATTTTGACAAGCTCAAGCAGGATCTCGCGGTTGTCACTGCATGCCTCAAGGCAGCGATCAAAAATGTTCTTTCTCAGCAAGCTGACGCGGGCAGCCTTCATCGCAGCTTCATGCTGTGTGAGCGGGCTTAGGGAAAACGAGCGGTCGTGTTTCAGAGCCAGGTATCTTGCCGCCAGCTCATCAAACTGTGTGTAATCATCAAGAGCCACTTCACTAGACTGCTTAAGAAGTACCTTTTCGGCTGCAGCACCCATCATCAGCATATGAAGGCGCCAGTGCATGAACTCAGCGGTGTCGATGATGCTGGTGTTGGAGTAGACGCGGGCGACTCGAGCATTAGCATCGAGCTCGAGACTGAAATTGTCATCAAACAGGACTTCCGACCCAGCGTAGCCAATTGCCCGGCCTGCTTGATAGACCACCAGTCTGGTCAAATCTGCAATCGTCGCTTGGAAGACCGGTTGCTGAGGTAGGCTCTCTTGAATGTGAGGCGCAGCGTAGATCGCCAGCTGGTTTTGAACGCTGCCGGAGTGCTCTGTCTCGTTAGCTGCAGGGCGTGAGATGAAATAGCCAACAGCCAAGATTATTGACGCCGAGAAAGCTACCAGCGCGGATGTCTGATTCGCTTCAATCAAGGCTATAGAGGGCTCCAACCCGATGTAGGCCAGAAATGCCACGGAAACTGTAGCCCAGGCGAAGTTTAGGGCCTTCACTAGCCCCTCTGACGTCGCCCGAGCCACACCCCCTTCAGGAGCGCTCAGGACCTCCCTGAGCACAGCCAGAAACGCGAAGACCAGAGACAGCAGGATAGAGGCACCAGTAACCGCCATAATCGTGCTGTCGGGCTTGGGTTCGTAGAAACGAAAGGCTAGTCCGTACAGGCACAGGAAGGCCACCAGTAGTGTCGCAGGAAGGCCCCAGCGCGGAGCCAGCTCTGACGCCTCTTTCAGGTTTTGCAGTCTCATCTTGTCCTCGACGATTAAAGTGATTCCACGGTGGAAGCGGGTTGGCTTGCTGCTGCCTCAGGTTTCCCGCTATCCGGCTGGCTCTGCACCTTGATTTCCGCCGCGTTGACCGATTGTTCGGGGGAGAGCTCAGCGGGGGTACTCACCTGCGCGTTAGCCTGGGCAGGAGCCGCCTTTCCAGCACCAGGGTCATTGGCCTTCTGCGCGGCTTGCGCCTTCTTGGGTTGCGGGGTCTTCGGTGCCTTTGACGATTTTTGTTGTGAACCGGTCGGGCTTGGTGCCGGCTGTACAGAGCCATTGCCGCGCGACCGACGTTGCGTGCCCCGCGAGGAGCCACCGATTTCCTTATCAAGAGCTTTCAGTTCGGCTTCCAGGTTCTCAACGATACGGTTGAAAGACTCAGAAGCCTTCCGGAAGCTTGCGCGATTCTGAGATGTGCCTGACAGCGCGAGGTGAGTCAGGCGTTGATCAAGGCGCGAGACCATGATGGTCATTTGAGCCATCCGGGCCACACGCTCGCTGGTGATCAGGATGTTGCGGGACGGAAAGTTCATATTGATTTGCGCGTTCTGGTTTTCAGCCATTGTCATACTCCGTTTTACTGGTTGGGGCCGATGGATCGCAGCCATTGCTGCTTGCCTACGGTGGTGGTGCACGTTGAGAAAAACTGGCTCACGTCACGCGAGTGTTTCAGGTGAGTGGCGGTATCAGCCGCTACGACTGCGCCCCAGACGTCTACCCATACGAGGTGAGCGATTTTGTAGGGGAGATAGCAGACTTCGATGTGCCTATGGGCCGGGTCACGTAGGTAGATCTTGCTGACGTAGAGGATGAGCAAGACGATGCAGATCAGCGCGATGATCTGACGAAATGCGCCTGAGGACGATTGCGATGATTCAGCCATCATTTGATTCCTTCGAAATGGTGATCGTGTAGCCGGTCTGCCGGAGAACAACGGATCTAGCTTGTTCGAACGACATCCCGTTCAGAATTAGGCCACTGAAGACCCTTGCAGCTTCTGCTTCCAGATCAACGCGTACGCCCAAGAGTGAGGATTGACTTTCAAATGCGGCGCGAGAGTGAGGGGTCAGCTGCTGCGCTGCTGCATAAATGCGATTGATAGCCTGTAAATCGAGTGAGTCTTTGCCAACCTCGGCCGAGAGCATTAGAGCAAGGTACCTACCTGCATTGATCCGGCCCTCAATGAGCCTGAGTAGTTCGCTGCTACGGCCAGAGCGAACAAGGGCGTCGGGATCATCCATACCAGAGCCAAGGGCAATGACGTTGGTTACGATTCCGCATCCTTCGCAGTTTCGGATCGAGGCGACGGCTCCCTCCCAGCCGGCGGAGTCGCCATCTACCATGTGGTTGACCTCGGAGACACCCTTCGTCGCAAGATAAAGCGCCTGCGCTTTGTTAATAGATGCGCCACCAATAGCGGCTCCCCAAACGTCACAGAGCTGGAGGGCCCATGCGTCAAAGGTGCCCTCAACGCACGTCAGTGTTGTGGGCTTGCGCCGTGAAAATAGGTAGGGGATATCCTTCTTCAACGACGGGGCAAATTTGTACTTGGGGTTCCGCTTCGAGCCGGAGCCAACGGGAAGTCTTCCCCATAGGCGAATTGATCCGTCCGGATGGGGCCAGTACCCGATGACCTTTCCTGCAAGACCTGACCAAAGTTTCTCTGGGGCTGACTCGTCGTACTCGATGTACCCCAGCGCTGCAGCTTCCTCTTTTGTGAACTGAAGCTTGGCCAGCTCGGTAACCATCTCTTCTGGGCTCGTGTAATACCCAAGCTTCATCTCTTTCATCTGAGCTTCGGTGTACCCGCGCTCTTTTTGGAAGTCCGCTAGGATTGAGGCGTTGGAAGCGGCCATGCCCTGAGTGATGCGGAAGACAGCCTGGCCGATCGACAGCTCCGCTGAGGAGCTGGCCACTGACGAAGCTTCGCCAGTGCTATTGTTCTTTTCTCGAGACGGCGGCTCGACCCCAGCGGCATCACAAAGGATCGAGAAGATCTCTTTTTGCGAGTAGCCGGTCGAGAGCATCGCGTCCCAAATGCTCGTGGAAACGCCGCACTCTCGCTTTCGAGGACAGTTGATAAAAGCCGACTGGGGGTAGTAGTAGGCCTCTGGAGCCTTGCACTCAGGGCAGGTGAGTGGGTATGCCCCAGATGTACCTAGTTGCTTGGGGTTAAGGCCGTCCAGTAAGTTTTTATCAACCGCATCAAGGCGTGGATAAACCACGGTTCTGAGAAATTGGCCGGGGGCTAGATGTTGCATTAAGCGTCGCTCGGTGCGGAGGTGGTGGTGTTCTTCGAGCTTTTCTTCCCAATGAGCCTCGATATCTCTTGGTCATTCCATCCCAGATCAACGAGTACGCTGCGAAGCTTGCGCTGAATCGACTGGCGGTAACGGCTGACCTGTTTGGGCGTGGTTCCCACATCCAGAGCAACCAATGAGCGGTCTTCGGAGCTCAGGAGCATGCTGCGCAGGACATCCGCTTCGCGGCTGGTGAGGTAAGGGCGGAACCTTTCGATCAGTGCGTGGCGTGCCTGGAAATTCTTTTCTGGCACAAACTCAGACTCAGACAGGAATTGCGGTGCCTCGGAGTTAGCTTCGAGGTAGGCATTTACCTGCTGTACATAGGGATGCATCAGCGAGTGCGAGGATGGGAGAGAGGAGGTGTTCTGCTCATCAGCAATGAGCATGGGGATCTCTTCCATATAAACAAAGTCGGTTGGCCGGTTCGAACCGAAAACTTGTTCAGTCAGGCGGCAGCGGATCAACCGGGCCATGCATCCAAAGATGTATCGGTCACGGTTCTCCTCGGCGCTGTGCTTCAAGCAGTTGCTGAGGATGCCGGGTAGGTTTTCCACCAGCATCGGGTAGACCTCATGAAGAACCTCTTCATTGCTCATGAGGCTCAGGCCCATGCGTTGATGCCTGCGCAAAACAGCTCGGCCGGAAGCGATCAAAAACTTACGGGCATTCTCTGTGGTGAGGATGTCCCATGGCTTGAGTGACAGAAGTTGCTCTTCACTCAATTCGTTGAGCCAGGTCTCGCGGCTGTTCACGGCATGCCTCCAAAAGCTCGCCTTATGATCAGGAAGCCGGCTACACGCCTCGCCCCCCCCTTCTGTTTAATGCTTTGGGGTCTTTGCCCCGCTGCCGCCAATGGCGTGCAGATGTCTCGATTCTATGAAGCTGAAGTTCCTGTGCAACTCAAGTAGGTGCACTTACTCGCATACCGATGCTGTCGAGCGACAGGGCGCTCCCAATGTGTGTCTGAAAGGACTCAGAAGGGTGATTTATGTCGTGTCGGCGTTATAAAGGAAGAGAAATAGAGAAAGGAGGTTGAAGTGACGAATGCAATGCAGACCAGTGGAACCAGCCCTGTATTCAAGGCGGCGGAAGCGTTCATGCCTCAGGTTGAAGGCAAGCTACACGCATGGGTTGAGGTAGAGGTTGAGGGGAAGGGTTGTCTCTGCTGCGTGTGGAACGATGGCGCAAGCTCCTATGCGGAGATAGTGCATCACGGAGGTGACCAGTTTGGATCACTTGTGTTTGCTGTGCGGGCTTTCAACAGGAGTATGCGGGCAACGGCAACAGTCGTAGACATGCTCTTGTCGTTATATAAGAGCCACAACGGGAAGGTTGTTGCTGACCGAATCGGGTACTGATGAAACCCTAAGCGGGAGAGTCAAAATAGAGAGTAATGACCTCTAGTAGCAAACAATTATATTAGATGGGGATTTAGGTTAGAAAATTGGTCAGGGGTGGCGGAGATCTGAAGTCAGACCAAGATCAAGCAAACGCTAATTTAATATTCATTAGGGGGCGTATTTAGGAACGGTTATTGGAACAGTGAGGGGGGCGAAAGCTCCCCTTTTTTTATGGGTTGTGCTCAATATGATCAAAAGATTATTGGCGGTCGGATTTAGGGCCTAGTTTTGACCTTTCCTGTTTCTAACCCGAATTTTCATAAGAACTGAGTGAGATTTTGGCGGGCTCCAGGTGTGAAAAGTGCTCCTCCTCACTGCTGCAGTTACTGAGTTTTGAGGTGCAGCATGCGCACCTCGACGTGCTTTGGAGCCCGTACTGAAAACCTTTGATGAATATGTGAACAAGGAGCCCTCTCTAGGCTTGTCAGCGCCACGGAGCGCGAGCGAATTATTCATGGAAGTGGCTGGGGAGTGGTTTTGAGTGAACAGTAGTTGGCTTTTGCAAATCAAGTCTGCCGAGCAGTGAAAACCAGAGATTCGCAGGGAATCCCTTCAATGTTTTTAGCGAATGCTGATGGATTGAGGCCAAGTGCCGGGGGGACAGCTGAAGCAAAGCAGGGCGAAGCCGAGGAGTTGGAAGGGAATTGAAGTGATTAAGCTGGGGGAAATGAGTGGGCAGCTGTTCTTCATCAGAGACGAATTGGGTGCCTATGGTGCAAAGATAGGTCAATTTGAGAGCAGATCCACCGACCATTTCTGGTCGCAAGATGCTGATATATAAAGAAAAAAAGATGGCTTTGAGTATCGACACGTAGTTGAGATGAAACCACCAGTAAGACGCCTGACAATAGGGGATCGTCCAATTTGGTGTTTGTAGGAATGAGAAAGAAAGTAGGTAGACCGGCATACGACAAGGTCGAGTACGCAAACCGGTTTGCGACTGTTAGGGCAAACGTCGCTGTTTCTCGAGATAGGGTGAACATGTGGCTCAAGAACCTAGAGCTTGAATGTGCAGGTGCCGTCTCAAGGTTGGCGCCGCTGCTCTCGCTTTTTCCTCAAACAATAGCTGGTGAGTATTCGCGCATTTCTTTTGAAATTCATAGCTCGAACAAGCGATACGGGACGCTGGGGATAGTCATCAAGACCAACAGCAAGCGTACCGATCTAGGTTGCCTTGATCGCTCGGGAGTCAAACCCGCACTGAAAGCCTTTTGCAAAGAAAGGGAGTTGAGACTGATTGCTCCGGCGGTTGCTGATTTCAATGAGCTGATGAACAGAGTCTCTGGACTGAGATCCATTTGTGAGGAGCAATTTGTTCGGGGGGAGCAGGGCACGGTGCTCACACGGTGGTATGAGGGGATTGGCGCATACGGTGAGCGGTGTACCCAGGCAGTCAATGAGGCCTTTGAAATTTATGAAGCGCTGTCGAATGACCTGGAGGAGGCAGTCTTTGCCTTTAATCACGCAGCGGGTCGCATGCGGTATTGAATCACACCGGGTTTCGTGGAGGCCTCAACTCTTGAGAGAATGAGGCATGAAGAAATCCAATAGCTACTCCCCTGAAGTCCGTGAACGTGCTGTGCGCATGGTTCTGGAGAACTTGAAGGACT